>Ga0247765_1001357_pt1 | contig 12062 bp, 12 predicted proteins | sample UWRJL106311C6_FD_179949 | JGI IMG/M metagenome (GOLD analysis project Ga0247765, IMG submission 179949) | Plant litter microbial communities from Arlington Agricultural Research Station in Wisconsin, United States - UWRJ-L106-311C-6 | ecosystem: Environmental > Terrestrial > Plant litter >... | reverse complement strand
GAATTCCCTTGGTAGGTGGTGGGGTTGGTGGGTCTCAATTGCCAAGGCGGTGTGGGCTGGCAATTGACCACTCCTGCGCACTGGTCGCGTGGGGCAATCCCCAGGTCCCAGCCCCCACACCGTCACACTGTGACGGTAGGCACGTAATTCACGAGATTGATGCGCGATAGCGTAGCCCAAAAGCGTTAATTCAAAGCTAAAGAAGAAAAAGAAAAAGAAGGAGAGAATTCACAAGCTATGGAATTCCCTTGGTAGGTGGTGGGGTTAGTGGGTCTTAATTGCCAAGGCAGTGTGGGCTGGCAATCGACCACTCCTGCGCACTGGTCGCGTGGGGCAATCCCTAGGTCCCAGCCCCCACACTGTCACACTCACCCCCTGTAAGATTGACCCACACCCACTGAGGGCCCTATAAAGAACCATCTCCCCTCCTGTATTTCTAGTGTCTGATTCTTTTCCTTTCTTTTACCTTAAGCAAGATAGTTTATATATAGCCTTTGGGCAACCTTTTGACCTTCATGATCTTTGTGCAAAGCCCACTATAATCACCCTATTACAAGGCATAGACCCCTATATCTCTGCTTATTACAACAGGTTGGTCTGCTGATCTTAGCTTCCTTTGACCCGGTCCCGGGCAGTCATTGTACCCCCAAAGCCTTCCGCTGCGCCTGTTACAGGGGACTCAACCCCTGTAACCTCCTGTACTAGACCTCACTGAGACCAGTCAGGTCACACAAATTAACAATATCGATATAAAATGTCAGAAGCACGGCACCTTGAATCCAGTGTTTCTTAAGTATTGGTTGTATTTTGTTGTTCGTCAGCTTTCTGGCAGTGCCAGAAACTCCCCTTTATAAACCTCTTTGCATGATCCATCTGGCTACTAGCTTACACTGCCTTAGTAGCTTGGTGGTTGGATTGCTGGCTGTGCCAGGCATCCTTACGCAAGCTGACTATAGTGCCTGGGTTTGACCTAGGGTCGAACCTCTATTTGTTGACAATGCGGTTAAGACCCCTTCTCTTTTGACATGTGACCATAGCTTCATCAACAGCTTTCAATTAACGCTTTTAAGCTACGCTATCGCGTACAACATCGTGAATTACGTGCCTGCCGTCACATCGTGACTCTAATTATTGATTCAAATGATAAAGAAGATAAATTAAGGTTCTTGTCACGGCAACCAAACAGAACACGAGACAAGGCTTGCGCAGCAGTTGTGGCAATTACGTAGAATTGCAAGGTAAGGAGAAAAGAAAAGAAGAGGAAGGGCTGCAGCGGGTTTGCACCTTTTGGAGTTGTGGTGCCGGGTCCCCACTGCAGGCCTGGACCCACCCAAAGGCGGGTGCGGTTGGCAGAATCCATGGAGGTGGGTGGAACCAAGGTTCCAGCCCACATTCCATGACAGTTCTGGTATTTAATTGAATTCGGTTACTGTAATAGCAGTGGGAAATCTGTTGCGATTGTTGCAAAGTTATTCCATACTTGTTGCGCGAATCTAAAGCTAAGGAAAAAGAAAAAGGAAAGGAAAGGATTCCCACAATTGCACTACCCAAATAGTGGTGGGTAGGTGGGGTAGGCGGGGTAGCCTGGCAGAATGGATTCGGGGGGTTCTGGATCCGCTGCAACTGTGGGGCGCCCACCACCCAAATCCCAGGCACGACGGCCAGGCTGCCGTCACTGTTACTAATTTTACACTATCGAAATAATAAGGGAGGAGGAAAGTTTGGTATTGTCAAAGAAAAAGGAAGAAATAGGTTAATTTTTACTATACTGCCGGCAACCAGTATTCTAGTACTGGCTAAGAAGAGTATTGGATATAGCTGCCTGGTGCGTGGAGGATGGGGAAGATTGAATGTAATAAGACGAGGGTAGGAAACAAAGAGTTAGTGGAGCGCAACGCCCCCCAACCAACTTATACACTTTCTACCTTCGACTAAACCCAGTAAACCAAAGTCTGAACCGTACCTTCATACTGCTGAATTAGCTAGGTACGTTACAGGGACAAATACTGTGCGGCAATATGCGACGGGATGTACTTACAATTAATCCCCCCAACTTCTTCAGTTGCTGCTCTCGAGTCACGAGTTTGTCTTCCATTTCATCCTTGTTTTTATACCAGTCCTTCCATTCTTTTTGCAAGAGCTTGTTCTCGTGTTTCTTGTACGACTGGGGTGGACGATCCCGCTCATGCTCGGAGAGTTGTACCCTCAGCATTTTGATATCATCCATCAATTGTGTCTCCAACTCTTTACCGGCTGCAGTTTCAATGACACGGCCATTTCTGCCCTTTAATTCGGTCTGCAACAAGGGTTCGACCGTTGGTGCCCCTTCAGCAGCCTCGATGACTTTTTTGATGATCTTGATGGCGGACTCCCTATTGTTGGTGTGTTTCAAGATGGTGGCGCCTCTACTGCATAAGTGGTGCCACACGCCTCCTTCCGCGATCCGGCCCTGCAGTCGTACTTCGGTAGGAACTGCAGCATCATCTCCCTTTTCAATAAGATCATCCCACATTGTCGTGGCGATGAAAACGCGGCTGAACGCGTTTGGGCCGAGGATCTTCTCGAGCAGTCGCGTTCGGTTTCGCTCCGAACCGCCTACTCGGTTGAGTGTGATGGGGTGCAAGAAGATGATGCCATCGACTAGCTGCTTCCCCTTCTGGGCTCTCCGAGCAAGCCACCTGGCAATGTCCTCGAGGATTTGCACATCAGACCGTTTGTCGTCGTCAAACCCAGGTGTGTCAATCAAAGTCACAGCTCGACCATCCAATGAAAAGGGGACAGCCTGTGGATCTTGGGTGCCTGTTGCGGAGGCCAGTGTCAGTTGCTGGCATTTGACAGAACAGACACAAAGGACGACGACGACGACGTACAGGGATCGACACCATGACCAATTCTGATATCCCTTCTGCCAGATGCAGCGCACACAAAAGTTGACTTGCCGGCGCCAGTCACGCCTAGGAGAATAATGGTGATATTCTTCTTCGGGGCAGCATTTCGCCGATTTAGTCGTGGTTGACTGGCAATAGAATTGCCTCTGTGTTTTCCGGTCATTATCCGATGGCATCCGATTCAAGCCGGGGTCAATGGCAGCGCCGGGACTCTAGGAAGGAGCAGTGTAGGAGAGAGTCGCGTCTACACGCATATCTGGGGTGCTTTATGGTTCCCAAGGAATAGTATTTTGCCTGCGCAGCCTGGCTGTGTTGGGCTGCCAGCATGACCACAGCAAAAAAAATGTGGACCAAATTTTGGTTGGGCATCGTCACATCAATTCGCTGCGTAACCCGACGAAAACCAGCGAAAATGGGGCCCCCAAAAATCATTGGATCTGAAGCGCGCCAGCGCACACAACATGGTGGTCCATCCAACCCCAGCCCAAAGACCCCGCTGCACACCCCCAAATATTCTCAATTTCCCCAGGACATCCAAAGCTGTCAACAGGTTACTCATGTCGATGTTTTGCTACTCCAAGATGCGACTTCCTCGCAACGAAGATCAACCGACAATGATTCCGAGGCTTGCTGTAGGGACGTCGGCCAATCCGCCAGGCAGTGCACTAGTCATTCTGCTGATTGGACCATCGGGGACCGGCAAATCCTCCTTCATCAGATCTCTCCTCAGTTACCCGAGGGCCATCAAGATTGAAAAAGGTTACAAACCCTGTAAGTTCAACTCCTGATCAAGATCCAAGAACTTCGAGCCTGTGCCATTGTTGAGGTTCGTTTTTCGCTGACTATATCGTGATTCCTGAATATAAAGGCACGACCGAGTGCACAGCTTATGATGTCGAAGTGGATTTCGGTGGCAACTTTCGAAAGCCATTCATTCTGATCGATACGCCCGGATTTGTGGACAACCCAGCAGATAACTTGATCACTCTTGATATCATTGCCAAGGCGTTGCAAAAGCTGGGGCGCCCCGTTTCGGGCGCGCTCTACTTCCACCGCATCACGGACAGGCGGCTCACCGGCACCACACGTGAGATTCTGTCCATCTTCAAAACAATTTGCGGCGAAAAGTTCTATTCTCATACCGCTTATATTACCACCATGTGGAATCAGGTCCTTCCGGAAAAGCATACAGATTTTGAGGCCATCAACCAAAACCTCGGGACTTCACACATGAGAACTCCAGATGGCACTCCAGTTTTCAAGTGGATGCGAGATGATGCCGAAAGTTGCAGAGCAGTCCTGCAGCGATTTTGGGATTTGGCTAGATTTGGCGAACCACCTCCTCTTCTTTTGATGAGCGAGTATAATGGATCGGCAAAAGGCAAAGTGCAGAGGACATCCGCAGGAAGGGAAATATTAAAAAAAACCGGTACAGGGGGGCCGAGATTCTGTGCAGTCATGTAGAATATTGAGTGGGAGAAAACGGGAAACATGGAAACGCGCTGGTGACTCCAAGAAACACTTGAAAGCAAGGGAGAGGGGAAGGGAAAAAAACCTGGCGCCAGAATGGTTCAAGCCTGGGTAGGTAGGTAAATGGATGATATCCTGGAAGGAAGGAAGTACACACGGTATGGTTTAAATGAGTAAAGTGGGTTCGTTCATGTATGTATTTCAGTTTCTAGTTTCCCCTGCATACGAGAGGAGACCTGGTATGGGAAGGGGGGAGGAAAGGAAGGGGGGCCCGTACGAAGAAAACTATGCAATGAACAAAGAGTACATCACCTGCCTTCCCGTGAATCTAGAGGGACAAGCGAGTCAAAGAGATTCTAGCCAAATGATTCGCCTTCACCGCGTTTGACTTCCGGATAACCAAATCAGTTGCGTCCCAGTCGCGACAGTTCTTCCAATGCCCGATACACCATGTCGAAACCGCTCCAGCGAAGTCGCAAGCCGAGGGAAAAGTCACGGTACACCTTCTCCAGTGTTTTCCAGTGAAGCGGCTGCCGTATGAACCAAATCAACAGGCCGGAAAACACATAGGTGCTGGCCGCAACAGAGAAAAGTGTCGTGACGAACGACTTGATTTGGCCTGGATCATTCCAGTCGAAGAGTTCCAGCGTGAAGAGTGTCTTTGAAGATGGTATTTGTTTTAGACTCCAAAAAAAAAAAACCGGGACAATCAATCCTGGTGGGGAGATGATGACAACAGATTTGGGAAAACAAACACTTAAAAAAAACTTACTGTGATGAAATTCAAAGGCAGATAGAAAATGGTTACGACAGTGAAAACCAGAATATACCGATTCACTCTCGCCAACTTTCTCGACCCATTCAAGGTCATAGCGTTGGATAACTACACTGGGGTGGAAAGCCTTTGTTGTTAGCACAGAATGTAGGTACCTAGGTAGTTTCTCGCAAGATGGATGACTAGGGGGGGGATAACTCGCATTGTCTTTGGCAGCTTCGAGTTCCTCCCTCTTCCTCGCGATACGAACAAGCAACAGTTTGGCAAGACGATGATGGCGCAGTTTGACGCTCTTCCAGTTTTGTTTGAACATTACAACCGCGGCGGTCCTAGCCTCGGCACTTGATCCAGGAGCCAGAAAATTTGCAGAACCACGAGGGGCTGGGGAGAAAAAGAGCCGCTCCATATCATCCACCATCAAGTCGATGTCGTCCATGCTTTCTTGAATCCAATCTGCTGCATTGCGTAAGACTGCCAACGCGGCCGGGTAGAACTCGACCAGTCGATCATCACTTCCCGGTGGCCTCTTGCCGTCTGACGACCAAAGGTTGCTTTCAAGCTACATGCACCAGTAATGGGCGGCGGTGTCAACAACAACAAACGGCAAGGCACAGAAAGAGGGGACACTCACATCAGTTTTCAAGTGGAATTTATCAATATGATCAAGCAGACGAGTCCAGTGCGCTGCCCAACTCGGGAGCAAAGAGCGAATTCTCAGTGCAAAGGCCGCCACGCCCGTAGCGCGAATTGCTGGACAAATCCCCGCTTCTTCCCAGGTGATAGCGTCGGATAATCTCCCCAGCTGTTTCAAGCTACTGGAACAGTCCGTCATGGTGACCAACGAGAAAACAGGCAGGTCCATCTCCCAGGTTGTCTTGAGCGCGATGGAATAGCGGATTTCGCGAAGGTCCAGGTATCGTTTCGTTGTCGCGGGAATCTCGAGACTTCCCGAAACCCGCTCGAGCCCGAGACTCGTCCGCCACCAGCCAAGTCCTGTGGTGAACATCCTCATATGGTATTGGAACATGATGTCTTGTTGGCGAGGACATCTTGTTGCTGGCACCGGACATCTCGGAATATCTTGGGGACTCATCATCCCTTCATCATCAACCGAGCCACCCCAAGTATCTCGGTTCGGACCCCATCTGCTCTGGAACTGCGCCAGGAAGCCCTCAGCGGTCCTGAATCGTTTCAGTTGTTGGCCAGGTGCGGTCACAGACAGGTCGGCGCTACCACAGAGCTGTGAAAGAACGAGCGAAGAAACGGCCTTGTAATCCTGAAAGCCATGAAGCCAGATATTCCTGAACCAATTAGCAACAAAACGGCACGGGTCGTGGGCGACTCTGTACCATTCTTTCCCAAAATGCTGCATCTTCCAAGCAGGCACTAATAGCTGGTCGTTTTGTCTTTGAAACTAGGTAGGTAGAATAGCCCTCAACATATCAGCCGTTGAAAAGAAATGACCAAAAAAAAAAAAAAAAGGGCACAAACAACATGTTCCTTAACCTCAACTCTTGAACAACTTAAAGTATCTGTACCTGTAGGAGGCGGCGTGCTTTTCCAGAGACTGCAAACAAAGCCATTCTCGTCATATCCCAGTTCTTCGTATTCAATGTTACCGCTGAGGAGGAGAGGCCGATGATCAATCGACCAGTGTAGAACCGTAGACAAGACACCTGTCCCAACATCTCGACTTTCGAGCGCAAATCCGGGGTTCATCGACGTGACCGGTGCCCGGGCCGTCATGCCAGTATCGAATGCAGGCTGCTTGGGCAGCTGGGCTAGGTGGTAGGCGACGGTCTGGTTCTCATCGTAGTCACTCGATTTCGGGTCGATGGATGATGTTCTTTCGCCATCGGGGCCGTCGGGTAATAAGGAGCTTCCTTCGTTTGGTATTTCGATCGGGTGGTGTCGGGAAAGTCCTCCGACACCGTCAAGGGGATGCGAATATCGATTTCGGGGTGGCCGAGTTGTGTGATTGGCTGTCATATTAGGGATCCAAGAACCAAACCAAAAAAAAAGGAAAAAAGAGAAAGGGTAATCAATATGCGCGGTTGACACTAAAGTGCAAACCTCGGGTCAACTCACATGGATGTAGGGGGGGGGGGAGAAAAAACAAAAAAGTTGCCACCAAAGTCTGGCTGGGCTGGTGCGTGGTGAGCTGGCCGAAAAAGGTTGCTGCCCAAAACCGCACCACGACAAAAAAACTCCCCGGGTAGCTATAGCATAAGCAAGTGCTGAGAATTGTGAAATAAACGGCTGCCGCTTAGTTCCAATTAGCCATGTCTTTTTTCTTTTTTTTGGCTTCAACTGTGCGTTTCAGCATTGGGAGGGTGCCTACTCCAGTCTGCAAGCACCCTGCATCCTATCGGAAACTTGATTCGGGTGATACACCCAATCACAAACCACATGCAGGGTGATTGCCCTGCATATTTTTTGCTACGTGGTGAGCTGTCAACCCCTGGCCTTGGTCAGGCAGTTTTCTCTCTTCCTGGTTGCATAATGACCCGGTTGTGTTCACCCTTGTTCCGCATTGAGTTTTCCGGCCACCACACCAGCTGAGTCTCCTACACCAATGTTGATATTTCAACAGCAAAAAGGGGGCCAAAGCACTGAAATACATGTAAGTTTTTTTCTAGCTGCCTGAAAATCTCGCAATACATGCACCAAGATGTAATGCCGGGCCACCAGCTGTGATAACACTGCCCCGATCGAGCCATGTCCGGCCAGACTACCTACCCTCCTCCAGCCAGTCTTTCCGAATGGCCGTCTGAGAGATAGAGGTGTCCATTCGGTCATCCACAGCCATGCTCACCTCCCAAAACAGTTCGCGCCAGTTACATCTGATATCAGATCTGGCTGTCATCAACCTCGTTCTCTTCTTCAGCGGCTTGAGATGCAGCCGTTGTGGACGATGTCGATTCCGTCTCGTCAAGCACCTCCAGCGCATCCAGATATCCATCGCAGAACAATTCCACCTGCGAGAGTTCGTTGATAGCTATAACGGCCGTCTCGACCGTGACGTCATGTTCGTCCATACATTTCTGACATAGATCATAATAATCGCCGCCCTGAATCACCTCATCCTTGCTATCTTTGCCCACGCTGAGCCAAGGCGACTGCAGTTCGCGGAGTCTTCTGTCGAATGCTTCGCGCATCATTTGCCGTTCGGGAGAATCATGGTCGGGGAAAAAAGCCATGGCGAAAACGAGTTTTTTCTCGGCTTCGGACTGTCGTGGTAGCTTTGGGAGTTTTACCTCAATTTCGGCGTCGGCCTCGGCGTCAGCTGTGTTTATGTCCGTTGCAGTGGCTAATGGAGTAAATGGAGTCACTTCTGACGGAGAAGGCGGTCTAGACCCAACTTGCTTGGTTCCGATCTCACCGGAACTCTGTGGCTGGCCAGGGCTCTCTCCTTCGATCGACGTCGCTTCCTTGAATTCTTGCTCTTGCAGGAGTGAGATCTCATCCTCGGGGGACTGGAAGTTTTCATCATCAGGAAGCCCGTTCTCTCTCTGCATGATGGGCGGATATCGTGATCTCTGCAGAACGAGAGGGGTCGTGTACAGCTGCTCTCAGTCGACCAGGCCCGTCACACAATGCGAGTCGGGATCAATGAGCACGTTATTCTCGGGAATATCCCAGTGGTAAAGAACTGTATCTTCCTCTCCAATTGGTTCCTTGGAGATGTGAGTGTCAATCAGTTGCATGAGTCTCGAAAGACGGGCTAGATTCCGAGTGAATGCGTCACGTGCGCCAGCGTTAGTCGTTAGGCTGTATCTCGAGGTCTCGAAATCAACACTGGGACTCTTTAAACTCTCGCAGAGTTTAACAGAGCCGCATATTCCGCCTCAAGCTGTTTAAGTTTGAGTTTCTCTAACGTCCGATCACATGCTCCGTCATCGTCATCATCCAGATCCAGATTATCGCCGAGTTTCCAAATCTCCTTCCTTATGGCGTCAATCACAGCTCGCAGTCTCTGTCGGGGATCGAACATCTCAGAGCCAATGCAGTCGATAAGAGCGTGCGTGAAGCTCCGAAGATCATGGAATGGTCCGCATTCATGGTGGTAATCGTGTCTCCAGTCGCCCATGAATTGCTGAAGCACCGGCCGACCCAGCTCTACTTTGTTGCGCTGGCCAGGGGCAAAGTAGAAGCTCCCAATAACATCAAAACGATGCTGAGAGAGCTGGTCCACCCATTCAGCAATACTTCTTGAGATGCGCCGTTTGTCGTCAAGACTGAGTTTGTCAACAACCTCTCGGTAGGGAACACCCGGAATCTTTTCCATCAGAATCCATCCGTATCCAAGTAGATTATCAGGCGAGGAATCGAAAGCATAAACCTTTGGCGCTGGGATAGTGGTGTTTTCCCTGACAAAGTGGATGGTTGCTGCCTCGGCTTCTGTTTTGTACCGGGGATAAACAGGCAATGAAAGTCGGAAAATGAATCCGTCATCAGGACCGTTGTTGCGTTGGTGCTTGGTTTTGTTTTTGATGAGAAAGACCCTGTTCCACGTGCCTTGACTTAAAAGCTCAACTTGGACGTTTTCGATGCTATAAGGCAGCCACGGGCCGGCGACAGTTTTGATCTTGTCTGTATCAGTGGTATCGTTGGGCCATTCCGCCGCGGGACTGTCTCCATGGTAGCCGACCCAGAGGACTTTTCCGTGTTGCATTTCTGTCATGTCAATATCCCTTGGCGGAGGCTTCGACAGAGACATTTTTCTAGCCTGGGCGATTCCTTGAGGAGGGATAAGGACGGTGGCAGGCGTATGAAGACCAAACTTATGTGACAGACGGACTGAAATTGAGACCCAATCCAAAAAAAAAAAAAAAAAACCGGAGCAAGCAAGTGCGCTATCACGGCGGGCAAACAGAAAAGTCAAGCAGCGGCAGCGAAACATGCGCGGCCATGGGCCGGTTTATATGACCAACCCCGGGCCAGGTCCTTGAGGTAGCCCCCACTGTGTCCGCAAGATACGGCATTTACGCACCGGTGCATACTGGGATGAATATTAGGTAGGTAGGTAGGTAGGTAGGTACTTTACAATCGCCGGGCAATTCCCTAAATCACAGCACACTGGACCGTGACCTCATCAGGTACAAGACATGTTCTCCCAAGACATCAAGTCTTTTTCCGAAACGCCCGAAACAGCTCCACCTTGCTCACCGTCTCCTGAGGGTCCCCAAAGGATACCACCTGTCCCCCGTTCAGGACAAGGATGCGATCATATTCCAGTGCCGACTCGAGCCGATGCAGCACCGAGATGATGGTTCTGCCTTTGAGTTTCTCGGCTATTAGGTCCATGATTTTTTTCTCCGTCGCAACATCGACGCTGTATTTGTCAGTAGTCCACTAACACATCATGGGAGAGACACGGGAGGGCTCATCGGATGGATACTGACCTGCTCGTTGCCTCATCAAACAGCACAATGCCACCCCCTTTGGCATGTAAAATGGCCCTCGCAAGGGAGAACAGCTGGGCCTCTCCAACCGAAAATCCGAGCTCATCCGCTTGAGCATCGAGCCCTCCCGCTCCATTAACCTTTTCAAGAATGCCACAATCATGCAGTACTTCTTCCAACGCCTGATCATTTTTTGTCTCTCCTTCAGGATCAAGGGCCTCGCGCACCGTTCCCATGGGGATGAATCCATCCTGGGAAATAACCACACACCGAGACCGGAGCGTTTCCCTCGGGTATACATCGGCAATATGAACCCCATCAATGGAAATCTCTCCGTGCATCGGTTCGACCAGCCCGAGCAATGCTAACAGCAGAGTGGTCTTGCCTGACCCGCTTCGTCCACAGATTGCGATTTTCTCTCCGGGATTAACGTGAAATGAAATGTTTTTTAAACTCCACACCTCCTTTTCCTTCTTCTCTGCATCTTCATCTTCGTCCTCTTTGGGGGTATAACTAACACTTACTCCGTGAAATGTTACTTCTCCTCGGTCCGGCCACTTTTCTGGAAGCGGTTTTGGGTCTTCAATGTTTTTTTCTCGCGGTGTATCCCGCTCAAATGCGCGGATCCGAGCAATCGCTCCGAGGGAAGTCTCGAGCCGCGTCCAGCTGCTGAGGAGATTTCCGAGACTCTCACCTAGCAGGGAGAGATTCAGCAGAGCCACACCTACTGCTGAGGCGGTATTGCTGTTAGAATCCCTGGTTACGACAGCAACAGCCGTGACGACAACACCCAACCCCGCAACCACAAGATGCAACACCGTACGCAACCAAGTCTGGACGATAGAGAGGAGATACATTGGTTTTTGGGAGCGGTCGAGGGTCTTTCGAAAAGAAGCGGTAGTCTTATCAGTCCAGCCGTGGGCGCGAATTGTTACGAGACCAGAGGCAGTTTCCGCCACAGCGGCGGTAAGGGCGCCGTTGGTGTCGAGTTCCAGATGGCGAAGCCGTTTGGATGTACGGAGATAAAATCGCTGGAGACAGGCCAAGACGAGAAAAAGACCGGGGAGAACGGCGAGGGTGTATTTGGTGGCGATGGCAACGAGGATGATTTGCATGAGCACGAAAAGAAAGAGGGTTGCGGTATTGAGGAGGTCAAGAGGGAGTTGGAGGTCGACCATTAGCAGGTCTTGGTTGAAGCGATTGAGAATGCTCCCGGTGTCGAGGGAGCTGATGAATGTCCAAGTGGCGGAGAGGACGGTGGTTAAGAGGGTGGTGTGGAGGCCCATGCCGGAACGGGGGATGACTTTAAGGAGGAGATGCCTAGACAATTTGTTAGGGGTGGTTCATGGTTTAAAAAAAAAGGGGTGAGAAACTCACCCGATGCCAAAAGCAATGGATACCAAAGTCAACAGAGACCAACACGCGTATAAACCAATCCAGTAGCCTACGGGTTTTTGTGGGACAGCTCGTGTGGCGTCTTCCGTCCACCACCGTACCCAGATATCTAACAACGTTAGACCCAAA
>Ga0247765_1001356_pt1 | contig 12073 bp, 13 predicted proteins | sample UWRJL106311C6_FD_179949 | JGI IMG/M metagenome (GOLD analysis project Ga0247765, IMG submission 179949) | Plant litter microbial communities from Arlington Agricultural Research Station in Wisconsin, United States - UWRJ-L106-311C-6 | ecosystem: Environmental > Terrestrial > Plant litter >... | reverse complement strand
AAAAAAAAATAACAGGGCAGGAGAAACTTTTCTTGACAGCGAATGGGATCCGGCCTGATAGTGGCCAATGAGAACCCCCCCTAGGCCCCAAAACGTGGGCCAATACTATCCAATACCCAAGCCGACTCCGGCTTCAAAGTTGCTTGCCTTATAGGGAGAGTGGGCTTGTTTCTTGGCAGCTTAGTTGGCTTGCTCGAGTTAGTTGGGCTTGGGTGAGCTGGCTTGATCAGAGCGCTGGTGGAAGCCGCCCAAGCATATCTCTGCACGGCGACATATCCAGCAATTCTGTTCGCTACTCGACTACCTCACCCGCAGTAAGGTCTTCTGCTGCCGGCGAACCACCATCGCATTCCTCTAGCACAGCTATCTCGTTTTCGACCGTTCTTCGGGTTATAGTTCACCTAAGGTAGGGTCAATCTCTGGAGTTACTCAGGATCACTCTAAATCTTTTTTCTATTCTCAAAATGGAATCGTAGCCAGATGGGCTCTTCGCGGCCGCCATACCTGGGTATCAGTGCCAATAGCTACAAATGGTCGAATCATGCCTAAACTGCGAATTGGATCAGTCCGGCTGTGTCGGAGAACCCAAGCCGGCAGCTCACAGCGGAATAAACATCCCCGTCCTTTTCAGGTCTACTCCAGGAACGTAATCCAAGGCTCCCGAGTATTCAAGGCTGCTTTGACGGGAGGTGAGAGAGACGAAAACTTTTCAGTGATGTAGTTAAACTTCTTGATAGGCTGAGCTTTTTTTCTTTGGTCTGGTTACGAGAGGGACTTGATCCTTTAGATATGTGTTTCGTCCATGTTTAGCATGTCAAGGTAAATCCGGGCAACTATCATGACGCATTTCACCTCTCAGCATCACCACGTGACTGGAGTCATGCGAGTTCTGTGACCTGCGGCCCCGTATCTAGCGGATGGTAGCGGCGGAAACTGGGCTGTTAGTGTCAAAACACAGCTGGCGTGACAGCATGGTGCGGCTGAAACTAGCGGTCAAGTAGAGACGAACTATCGTTTATTTAGGATGCGACCAACTGACCACAAACTTTGCGATATATGACGAAATACCAACTTATCAGTTTTCCTGGTTTGCCGCATTTCTGATTTGATACAAAGTTTTTATTCTTTGTTGCGTATAAATTAGAATAGTGCACGACTTATGCTGACATTCAAAATGGCCGCATCCGGTGTCCGGGAGATAAAGGATCCTTAACGAAAATCCTCTCGTATCCTTGCCGCTCAACTTTTTTTTCATCCCCTCTGATCAACAGCCAACTTGCACCCTCCTCCTCCTCCTCCTCCTCCTCCTCACTCTGCTTCTTCTTCTTACCAAATCGACCTACCCCAATTCCAATTGACACGGATTCCGCCCATTTTCCTCGGCATTTCATCAGCAACCAACTTCCAACAACTCGAAGCGCTTTGTTCCAGTTCTCCCGTCTCTTCCCGTACACAATGACGGAGCAAGATGCTGCCGACGTCGTTCAACAACTTACCTTTGGCACGCACTGCGAGTGCGTCTACAGCATCGATATGGCTACGGGGACTACTACTACGGTGTCGGAGCTCAACTCCATCTCTTTCCACACGTTTGACAATGATGACCGCCTGCAACTTGGCTCCGTCATGCTGGCTCCAGGCACCTTCCCGGATAACTTTGTGGGCCAGCTTTTATCTGGTGGTACCCCCACGTTTGACATACTCGAAGCCCAAGGGGTGCTGAGCCGTGAGCAGGTCAGAGCGAGTCTCCGGGATATGGCGGACAAGGATATTTATCCCCAGCTCCCCTTTTCCTGGCCCGTGACTGTGGCAGGCGAGCCAACCTTGGCCAAGCACCTGTTCCTGAAGCGTGTCCACCTAGGTCACTGCCGTGGACTACTCCTGATTCAGGGCAACAACGGGCTGGGCGACAGGGAAGAAGAGGGCCAGATGGTGCCCTCGGATGATGCGATCAACCTGCTCCGCAGTGAGGTCCAGGTGCTGCAGCTAATCGCCCAGCACCCCCGCCACCCCAACATCATCAAGTACCATGGATGCCGCGTCCGGCGAGGTTTTGTCACGGGAATTGTCCTGGATCGCGCCAACGGCCCGGATTTATTCAAACACATGACGGTAGAGGGCGGCACGGTCGACAAGACCGCCTTCATGAGCGCCATGCGGTCCGCTATTCATCACCTGCATTCTGTCGTTGGTGTGGCACACAACGACCTCAACCCCAACAACATTATGGTTGTAGATGGGCGGCCCGTCCTGATTGACTTTGGCTCGGCTCGGCCGCTGGGCTCCCCGATGGGAAGTAGTCGTGGGACCCCAGGCTGGGACCCGAACTCGCTGCAAGTACCTGACCCGACATCAGTCCAGTATTCCGAAAGTAATGTTGTCCCCCCTCCCCCTCCCCTTTACGCTTTTATGAAAAGAGTCTGTCAGCCTGACACTGGTTTTGCTTCTTCACTCAGCGACCTCGGATCTCGTCGCCCTTGACAAGCTTTCAGACTGGCTTGATGACCCGAAATAGCCGTTGCGACAACAAGGCCTTGGTACTCTGCCTCCTCCCTCCCTAGATGAATGCCATTGGTGACAGCATCGCCCTTGTCGCAGCCGAGAAGGCCGAGCTTGGAACCGAGCCCTTCAGTGGGCAAGCATCCCGCCGCCTAGCGAGAACCCCGGGGGGGCTAGCAGAGGAATGGGAACAAAGTTTCCAGTGGCAAGAGGAAAGAGAGAGCAGACGATAAAACCGGAGTTGTAGATGCATGGTGATGTGGTTGGAAAAGTAACAGGACAGTATTTTCGAGGTGGTAATGTTCACGCTCGACAAGGACACGCCCGTTTCGTAGCCCAGGGCCTCTGGGCCCCCGGCCTCTGAGCCCCCTTTCTTTCTGAAAGGTTCAGCGTGGCTGTGAGGTTTTCCTCTGCAATCTGGACTACCGTAAATAAATAACCTTAATGCCACCTAAATTGGGAAAAAGGACTAGCTGAGCTGGAAACCAGACTGGCCCTGCCGGTCAAGGTTACCCCAACAATCCAATCCAATCCAATCCAATCCAATCCAATCCAATCCAATCCAATCCAATCCCCACCTAGAGCCCCACTTCAGTAGAAACAGGATCATGACTTTTCTAGTGGGTATGGTTGTATGTAGTGGGAAGAGGTGGGAAGGGGTTTAAGAGTGCACGGCGGCTGTGAAAGATTCAGCTACCAGGTAATGACTAATTGAGAAATGGGATTCCGGGATTAGCTCTCTCGAACTACACATCAGAAAGCATCCTACATGTAAAAAGAGCCAGTTTCTGTTGACCCTCTGGTCAATTTTCGGTCTAGAGTACTTCGTCGCTAGTTCTATTGCGTCGATATATGCGATACGATGTCGGTAAGAAAATTGACAGTTTTTCAATGTTCGTTTCCCCGAGACCTAACACAGCCTTGTTTGCGTTTACTCAACGAATTCCCGCTGGTGAGACGGCATGCACAGCATCTGGACATGCTGAAACCTCGGCACCGACCAGGAGAAAACGCCAAAGACCCAGAGATATCCAAGCAGTTTTCTCCCCTTCCCAGGAGGAGGAGAGGATCCTTTGCTCTCCCCGACGAGATACCTCTCAACAAACGTCTCGAGAGCAACGATTCCAAAATGCACACACCAAAACTGTACCTCCTCTCTATAGCCACACCTTTGCCCATCAATACGCAAAGCCCACGCATGGATTAACCCACTAGCCAAGAATGTTAAAAAGTTGAGGGCCACCCTGTCATAACCACCAACCAACAGACCTCCTTCTCTCTCCTGCCCGGAAAAGCGCAAAGTGCCCCGCAACCACAACGTCAATGGCCTATACAGTAACCTGTCACAGAAATGCGACCAGTATCGTCGAACCGTATACGCGTCAGAAAGATGACCAAAAAGGGGAACCCACTCGTGTGGTTCATCGAGGCCGAGCCCGACAAAGACGCGGGCAAGGAAGTTGTGGAGCACAATGTAGGCTATGGGACGCGTGATGAAGAATGAAGAAAGCACCGAGTTGCTGCGCACAGCGAGTTGACGGACTGTGAGTTTCTGAGACAGGTAATCGTAGTCCGCGAGACGGAACCCCAGGAATTTATCAAATATTGCGGTGTACAATCCATCAATGACCAACAGACAAAGAGTATTGAGGATCCGACCACCGATAAAAGCTATCCGTGTTTGTTTGACAGAATTGGGACGAGGCGGCGGGGTATTTGGAGCCAAAAGCTTGGTGCCGATCCATCGCGGGTTCCACATGATTTTGTATGCATCGTACATGCGCGATCGCCAGGAGAGATTGCTGCCAGCAATGGCACTACGGACAAAGGCGAAAATGCTGGTAAGATGAAGGAGGTATATGATTGTCGTCTTGGCGAGGGTGTCGGTCGCCAGCAGGGAGAGATTGGCTTCAGCGGATCCGAGATTGAAGAGAAGTGTGCCGCCGAGGATGAGAGTTGCGCCGACAATGGGAATTTGGAGCTTGGATGGGGCGGAGAGAGCGGTCCAGCCGGCGATTAGCATTAAGCTGAAATAGATTAGGGGAGGAAACATTGTGGAAGTAGCGCGTTTGTGGACGTGCCAAGTCATTCGCTCTGAGGACAGGGAAGGGGGCGAATGTTATGAAGGGAGGTTTGTCGTCGTAAATATCTCTCCCTAGCGGGCAACGAGTGAGAATGTCTCAGCTTGGTAATGCTGCGTTTCTCATCCGAGGTTAAATATATCACCAGCAACACGAGTGTCCGCATTCGGTAAGACCCCAAGAGGCAACTCTACCGTGTTGGGAACGGATAAGCTTGGCGTATGACCTTAGATCACCACTGCGCGCCCTGCCTCGGTGAAAGCTGGAACTACGCAACCAATCACAGGCAGTATGACATTGATGACGCTGGATTAGAGACTGGAGGCTATCCGGGAAAAAGAAACACCGAGAGCTTTTCCGGGTCAGTTTTAGCACCAGCCCCGATACCAATGGGACATAGCCTCGTCTCTCACGATGATCAGCTGATTCTATCCATCAGATTAGAATGTCAACTGCAAGATTGATCATGGTCTACACCAGCACCATACGAGATATTTTTATCGCGACAAGTCCAGAGATGTGTGAACTCAATGAATATAAATCAGGCCGATGAACAGGCTGTTCCAAACACCATCAAATCAATCCCAATCATCATCTCAGCTCTTCAACACCCTACAGTGAAAACAAAAACCTTATACAAAAACTCTTTTTAATAACTGTATTCGTTCGTGCCTCGCAACATCAATACCCAGTTACTCAACCCTCAAAATGCGCTTCAACATTGTCCTCACCGCCGCCTTCACCCTCAGCGGCCTTGCGCCTGGTGTCCTTGCCGGCGGATCTCTTGCTCTCCGCGGCATTGGCGAGACCCTGGGCATGGCTGCCGTGGACATTATTCTCGGCGAGCCTGTTTTTAACGACCGTCGCCGCGGGAATTACCACCCCAAGAACTACGGCAACAACGGCAACACCAACAACACTGCGGGAGCGGATCTCACCGTTGGTGTTCTGGCCATGCAGTACCTCAATGCCATTGATACGTGCGGCATTGCCTCGGCCAGCAGCGGGACGACCAAACTCGGCATTGTGGCGGGAGAAAAGAACAAGATAAAGCTGAGCGGTTTGCCCGCAGCTTGTGTAGGTGCTCACGCACTGTGGAATAAGCTTCCCGGACTGGCGGAACTGAATGCCATGTTTGGAACGGTGGAAGTTAAAAGCGAGGATGAGATTGAGGTCACCCTCACCCCGGGCATGGTTGGTTGGTTGGAAAAGTATACTTCTTTTTATAAGAAGTATTAACCTGCACAGAATTGACGGAGTCTGGTAGTGCTCAACTGTGTGTCTGCAGGGGGGAGGTAATTACAGAGCGTCGGATTGGTTTCACTCATTTTTCATTCTCATAGAGAGTGCGTGTTGCAGGGGCAGTAGCGCGGTTGCTATGGCGGGATTCATACAAGCAGTGGTTTATGAGGGCGCAATAGTTTTAATAGATTTAACAACATGAACTTGTTAAAACGAAAAGACTGAGCCAGTGCAACCAACAACGAAGGTACTTTCCCCAATAGAACCGTCATCGCCATCAGACCTGCCTCATCATGGAGGTGTAGCTACATCCCTAGCTACACGGTCTGTATCGCTCTTTAGCTCCCTGGCGAGCTGTTCCATTGCCGGCCGGACACTACCTTGGTCAAAGACATCGACACGCAAGAACTGGATGTCAGTGTAACGACGCAAACTAGAATGACCGTTCCGGTAAAGCGCTTCAAATTTAGCATACAGGTACGCCATCATGGCCGGAAAGTCCAAAAGGCCGCCTTGGTAATCGGGACAAAATCTGGGAAACGGACTGTAGAGCTGCTTGTGTTGAAAGCCGGCTTCGTTGCAGAATATGACAATTACTCGGACGCTTTGAAAGGCTGTAGAGTTTACCATCATGTCAAACTGTCTGAGCGCCTCGTTTAGAGCGTCGCCGTCCTTGTCGTGGATAAGTGGTTGATCGTATTCTGTGAGGTCAAACAGGAAGAGAATGGCGTCGGCATCCTCGAATTGGTGGTGTAATCTCTTTTGCTCGGCTAGTCGTCCATTGACGTCGTAGAGCGTTAAGGGAAGAAGACCAGGGTCATTGAAGTTGAGGGGAATCTTCCGCACCGATGGGAAGTCAAGCAAAAGCGTGTCGGCAAAGGTGGGTTCGTAATCGACAGCGCAAATCCGCTCTGCTGCCGTCGCCAAACTTAACATGTTACCATCGCTCGTCAGCACCCACATACCTTTCGAGCTTCCTACCCGGGTAAGGTACATATAAGTTCAAGGAAAGCCAACTTACTAGCTCAGAACCTGAGAGTCGTACCACACATCTGTGACCAGACCCTGCACTCGCGTATTTGCCCAAAGAGAAGAGAATGCCCTTGCAAACTCCAAGTCTGGTGTGTCTCCAGAATAACCAACGAGAAATGTCGCTAGCGAAAGGATACTGGGATCTCCGATTCCCATGCCCGCAGAAATGGCTTTTTGTCCTATCCATTTCCCATCCGAAAGCAGACTGTCGCGTATCATCCTGCGAGAAGATTCCGGCACAAACAAGTCTTTGGGTGGATAAAGACTGGCGAGGTTCTGGAGAAAGGCGGTTTTGCAATTCGGTCGGCTATACAATGATTGGACCAAAATCTTGTAGCCGTAGTTTTCGCGGGCCTCTTGCTGTAATCGCCGGTCGATGGCTTGCGAGCGAAGCCACTCCTCTAGGCTTGAGCCCTGTTGTTTCAGCAAGGAATTCTTGACGGATCCACGGATCCAAGTCTGATAGATGCGCGACCGGAACAGCTCGCCGTCAAAGTCGAAAATGAGCGACCGCTTCGAGGACCGTATGGTTGTTCCAAGATTACCGCTAAAGAGGGAGTCAACGTCGCGCAGCACAGCGATCGAAGCCGCGTCGTCCTCCATTCTCTTCAATACCTTGCGCGACTGCGGTTTCAAGAGGACGCTATTCTGCTCGGCAAGTGTGTTGCTATTGCAAGCAGCGAGCACTAGCGTTAGGACATTTGTCTGAGACTCGAGCATTGACTGCACGCCCTGCAGCCCTTTGGTGTTGAAGACCAACTTCAGCTTGCTTATCGCGCCAAGTCCATTCGTACATGTATCGTTCGGGTCGACGATTTTTGCTAGCTCAACATCCATTCTGTCGATAAGAACCCGGCAGCAAGCGAGGCAGCGGTCGAGATCCATGGTGAGTTGATGGTGTGGTGCTTCGGTCAGGGTTGCGGTCCAACGTTCAATCTCGCCGAGGGCAGCGCGCATGGCAATGAGGCGCGCCTCGAGAGTGAGCAGAACCAGATCGGCATCCTGCCAACGCTCGCGTAATTCCGAAAATGTGTCGATAACTTTTCCCAGGACACCGATTAAGCTGGTGAGAGCCGATGCGGTGCCGATGGCCGTGAATGGTTCCATGGCATTCTTGGGCTTGATTCTTGAATGATGATGCGAGCGGGGACTGAGTTTCAGAATTTGCAACTGCCGTCTCTTTTTTCTATTTTGTCATATCTTGCTGCAGCACAGCCACAACACCTTGGGTCAAACAACCAACCACATTACTTCAAACTCAAAAGTCTACAGCGCAACCCTCAACCACTGCGAACGACAACAAGGGCTTGGCGAGCTCAAACTTCTTTTTTTTCACCGCAAAGTATCGATTTCTTCCGTTGACAATTAAATCCAAAACTTCCCACTTCAGATTGTATTTTCAGTGACCAAACGCTGAACTTTGCTATTTGCACATTCATCCCTTCCCGACATAAGCTTCGAGCTCATAACTTTCAGGGGTTTTGCTCTGCGGGTTGAGGTTTACCAAGAGCATGATCAAAAGAATAGATACTGAACTGCGTGCAAAAGAATCAGATTTAGAGCAATATGGCGAAGCAAACCATTTCTATCTACAGGTCGCCCTCTCGTTTATAAACAGCGAGTTCTGAGCACTTTCCAAACCCCCCCGACATATCTATATCTACAAGAACCCCCCTGTATAGCGCAGACCAGACCAGACATCTACGGGCAAGCCGCAGCGCAACCTTTGATCCCAACATATGTTAGTCGCCATAACAACCAAAGCAATAAAGAACGGAGAAACTAACCGGTAGCAGTTCCGATGCAATCCGTCCCCTCGGCACGGCCTCCGCACCCCATCTTCTGCAGGCAAGCCGCATAGCCGCGGGTGCAGCTGCCATCGTCCTCGCCGTACTGGCAAGGGGAGGCCTTGTTGGGGCAGCCGCGCTTGCACTCGACCTTGTTGTCGTGAGCAGAGCAGTCTATTTAAAAGTACGGTTAGTCATGATCCACCCATACAGGAGAGAAAACAAAACAAAACAAAACAGAAGAAATGAAAAGTGGAAAGGAAAAGGACAAGAAATCAAGGAAAAGAAGAAAAAAAAACTCACGTCCATGACCCTGGCCTCCCTGGCCATTAGTCCAATAAGTGCAGTCCTCGCCATTAGTAAGGACTGTCTGGCTAAGCCGGATGGTGCAGGACTCGTGGACATTGTTGTGGTTGCCAACACGGGGATACCAGTGGTTGTTGGCGACCCAGCGGCCATCGGCGGCTTGAGCCCAGGCGAGAGCACCGACGGGAGCCATGGCCAGAGCGAGGCCGGTGGAGATGACGATGCTGGTGATCTGCATGGTGAATTGGGTGTAGTGTTGGTATGGAGATCTTTGAGATCAGATGTGTTGGTTGGAAGTGAGTGTTGCTGGAGTGCTGGAGTGGTAGTTGTGTTGGAAGATGAGAGAGTGTGAGGTTGATGATTTGACAGGAAGAACAGCCGTGGAATGGCCTCTTTATATATATCATCAATTCAATCGAGACAGCTAAGTCAAAACATCACGCACAGTCCGTCCAGATGCTCAACCGATCAAGACTCTCAACCAAGCTTGACCACTCCAGGCGGCGTCTCATCTCCTACGCCTCGATGATCGTCACGCATTTTCGCCCAGAATACTTCCATCATCATGATGTTGCCTCGCGAGGCTTCTCGGGTACCTGGACAAGAGGAATCATCATGGAGGCTCAGCACAAGGCGAGAAACCAAGCGGGAGAGATCAGCAAGGGAAAAATTTGTGAGCCGATCTGGACGCAACAATGCCATCTCATTGGTCACGTCACACAATTTTGTCTCTTACAACCTGGGACGACTGGGGAAGAATTAAAGTTGCATGACAGCCAAAGCGGTAAGAACTCAGTCCCGAAGACTTGGGTTCCGAGTCCATGTCCGATCGAACATGACGGCGCCTTCCCCAGGGTTCTGTTGTACAACCCCAGATTTCATTTGGAGCCTGGAGCTGAGTAATGCGCTAGGCCGGGCTAGGGGGGTAACCAACGTTAGGCGACTCCGGCGATCAGACCAAAGGGGGTCCGACAGGGCAGTCGTGGAGTCCGAGACGGGACTCGGCAGCTAAACCTTCGGTCGCTCGAAAAAGACTTTGGTATTTTGGAAAACTCATCTTGATCCTGCCGGCACGAGATGACAGTGAAAGCTGGAAGAACTGTAGATCTCAATGCAAGCTTGCCGTCGTGTTGGGCTGGAGCCTGAAGGTGGCCGTGTTCGATGATGCTACCCGACCCACACGAGGTCCTCCGACACTCAAGCCGCAGAAGTAGGCCTACACGGAAGAAGGATATGAAACTCAAGACCTGTGGAACGTTTTCTATTTTTCCCATTTTCCCATTTTCCCGTAGCTTTCATTACTATAATTAGATCACAAGAGTGAAGGGGAAAGAAAAGAAGAATAGGAAAAAGGTGGCCTGGAGAGCACACCCGGCGTGACTGCAAGGGGGGCGGCCCCCTGCCGGAACGGCTGAGTAGCTCCTTAAAAAGAAAACTTGCGCTCCGGAGATGTCGAGCGGATGTCTTGTGATCGAACCCAGGCTTGAACTGGGGACCTTCAGTGTGTGAGACTGACGTGATAACCAACTACACCATCCGACCGTGCCATTCCACCCTTTGTCTCGGTTCAAAAACCAGCTTCCCCCCCTTTCCCCACGTCTCTCAACTTGGCGGTGTTTACCCAAGCTAGTAGTTGAACGACTTGATTGGAGACGCATCAATGGAGAGATATCAGCTTCCATGTCAAGTGCGAGGAAGCTGGCACACAGAATTCCCTTCGTCCTCGTCCTTGCCTTCGTCACCTCCACCATAATCGCCATTTTCAGAGTTTCCAGCGTCGTGTGACCACAAATCACAATGCAGGAGCTTCGCCGTCGCATGCAGCAAGTGGCCTGCTGAATATGCGCTCAACCGAATGCGAGTAGCAAGGTTGTCACTGATACGAATAGAGCCAATGAGTCTCAACTCTGGCGCTCTATGGCTGACTGAGCGTGCTGTCAATGGAGGGGGTGCTGTCACGCGGGGGCCAGACGACGTGGGGTATTGACAACCGTTGTGGACATGACTGGAAGCTCCAAGTTAGGCACCAGATTGTGGATCGCTGCTGACCTACATGTATCACACAGACTGGGCGGCAATCATCACCCGGCAGACTACCATTGAGCCACTCATGGATTGTAGCCAGGTAGCCACAATGGTGATCATTGCTTGCCATTATCTCATACAGCCAGTACAGGCCTTGATTTATCACAGGCTTCGGGGTCTAGACCTTTGTGCAACAGCATGTTCATAAGCCTGTGAGCAGAGGAGGACTAGCGCTACGCAAAGGGCGTGCATGCCACTGATAACGGCGTCTGGAGACAAGCTGAGCATCCACCCGCGAACGAACCTCTACTGCGAGAATGTCCAGCATCAACAGATGTGGCCGGTTCATGGCTTTGGACCGGCGCCCGCTTCCGCTACCTTCCATGAGTTCACCTGCATCTATCAGCATGACACAATAGGTACGGGAGTGTTAATCACGACGGTGGCAGATAGGTACCTTGTCTGATACTTTACTCCCTTACGTCCTCTAGCTCCGCTGTTATCTCCATCACCAAAACCTCTCCTGCGGTTCTCGGGCCGAGAAGAGCGCTTGGCTTCAAAATGTCTATGGGGCGTCTATCCAGTCTCGTTTTGGCTATATCAATATGCGGTACCACCTAACCATGCACGGGACCCATGGTGTAGAACTCAGGACACCGCAGGGCTCTGGCACCGGAGCTTTTTTCCCGGCTTTTTTTGGCGCTCCGACTCCAGCTGAGAGGCGTCCTAACCCCAAGTGGCTTGCGTCAGTGCTCACCAAAAGGGAAAAGATGAACAGTATAACGTGCATGATAAGCGAGTGAGCATTCTAAGCGAGTGAGCACTTTTCCACTGCTCTATCACATCTATCCTTAATTATATAACCACAACACTAGGAAATAGCAATAACTAAATTGGAAATAGATAAATCAGATAATTCTGCAGCCTCCTTACATATACGTACATTATGACCAGGCTTGCCGCATACGCCACAACACTGAATCTTCGTACGAGACCCCCCTGCACCACCACGATTTTAACGTTCTTCCTAAGCCAGCTACTCACCCACAGCCTTACCATCCAGTAGATCCCGTACATCTTGTACAGTAAGTAACCCTCCAA
>Ga0247765_1001355_pt1 | contig 12086 bp, 11 predicted proteins | sample UWRJL106311C6_FD_179949 | JGI IMG/M metagenome (GOLD analysis project Ga0247765, IMG submission 179949) | Plant litter microbial communities from Arlington Agricultural Research Station in Wisconsin, United States - UWRJ-L106-311C-6 | ecosystem: Environmental > Terrestrial > Plant litter >... | reverse complement strand
TTTTTGGTCCTGTTTTTTTTCCAAGTGTTTGCCCCCTTTAATATCCCCCCCCCCCCCCCCCCTGATGCCTGGCGCTGCTAATATGATGCGGACAAGGATTCCGACCCCTCGACCAAACCGAACCGCGCTCTGGCCCTCAAATATTTGAAGACATCGACTCTAAACTCGCTCAACCACCGGCTTTTGGTTAGCAACCCCAGCTAGAGACTGCGGCGCAGCCTTCCGGAAATGGTTCGAAGGGCGAGCAAGCCTGAGCCAATCCTGAGCCAAATCTTGAGCCGGGCCTGAAGCCGGGCCTGAGTCGGGGTGAGCAACGTCACGTGGGCGTGTTACGAAAAGAGAATTCTGTGTGCCCAGATTCGTCGCACACACAAAACAGCCTAGTTGTCTGCGACGAATCTGGGCACACAAAATTTCCTTTTTCGTTCGTCGTCCTGAGCTGGGTTGAGCTGTAGCTGATTTGTCCTGAGCTTCCCCTGATTTTTCCCTGAGCTAGGTGATCCCATATAGTGCCGCCGCATAGCCTCACAGGCCCCTTTTTCAGTCCCCCGGCTAAATCTCCCTATCTGTAAAGATAGCTCAGGCAACGATTTCATTTCCACGCATTACCAAGTTCTGTCAAAAGAGATCTCAGCGCTGAAGCAAAAGACCCATTAGTAAGTGCACAGTCAGACAGCTCACCTCGTCATTCCCGCCACTATAACAACTTCCAACTCGACCTGAGAAACGGGGCTTGAGGATCCGAACCTCGATGACTCAGGCAGTAATTCTGTGCTCGTGACTGGCAGGAGCGCTCTGCTACCATGCTGCTCAATCCCATTTGGCTAGGTGGCCATTTGGGCCCAACGCAAGCGGGGTTCTGTTGGGCAGCGATAACTTTCTTTCCTCAACATCATCCGCAACGCCAGATTCCACAACTCAACAAACCTGCCACTATTCTCTGCCTCCGGATCTAGAGAGCAGGAGATTTTACCTTTCATTCTTTCTCTCGTCTTACACTATGGTTGATTCGATCACAGAAGAAACGCCCAACGGGGCCCCCCATTGCCCAAGCCTCGGTGGAGAAACCATCAACCCCGCCGCCGAGGAACGACAGGTTCCTAGCCGAGGTGGGCAGGATGCCCTTCGAATGGGAACTACTGCCATTTACCCATTTCACAAAGAGCCCCAAGACTTTGCCAAGCTCTGCGCACCATGTTACGGTCTCTTTTCAACGCCTGATGCCCTACGAGCCCTTACTTCAGAAGCAGGGTATTTGCATTTCAGCGACGTTGAAGGGCTTGAGCGGGTTTCTACAGGCGACTGTCCTTTTTGCAAAGAGCTCGCGAAGACGTTTGCGATGTTTTGGTCCGGTGATTTCAAACATCTGTCGCGGCCTACATTGCGGTTCTGGGCAATGGTTGGAAAAAAGCGCTATTGGGAAGTGGCAAATGGCCCGGCGGATTGGGAGCAAAGACAGACATCAGCGACAAAGCATCTCAGTGGCATTCAGCAAGCATGTATTCCACTTTCACATAAATACCAGTTCGACAGAATAGGAGCTCGGGCGGCTGTCGGTGCCGGTGGGAAGAAGTGGTACCAAGCCTCGTTTTCTCTTTTTGCACAGCATGGTAGGATCCCCTGGTCTTCTCGCCCCCCCTGGCCGACCAACTTGAGAGCACAAACACTGACCAGGTCTTCAAAGAGGATCCAGCATCAGCCTCGATCACGAAGAGGCCCCCGATGACAGCTGTTGGTAGCGATGTGGCCTTCAATACTGCGCAGCAGTGGCTGCAAACATGTCTTCAAGATCATCCCTCATGTCTTCGACGGGAGCTTCCTTTTCTCCCGACCCGTGTCATCGACGTTGGTACAGAGAGACACGATGACGAAGTGGTCAAACTGTACATCTCAAAACGGACCGATCACCACGACTATGCAGCCCTAAGTTATTGCTGGGGTGGCCCTCAGTCAATCCGCTTGACCACGGCAAATTTCAACAGCATGACCCATGAGATACTGGTTGATCCATTACCACAGACAATCAAGGATGCGATTCGAGTCACCCGGCGCCTTGGTATCCGGTTTCTCTGGATCGATGCGTTATGCATCATCCAAGAAGGCGACGACAGCGACAAACTCCGCGAAGTCGGAATCATGGGCGCCATCTTCAAAAATGCCATTCTTACCATCACTGCTGCATCTGCGCGCGGTGTCTCCGATGGCTTTCTGGAGACCCGTCCTGGGCCCACATCGGTCCCGCTTCCGTTCGATAGCGGCTCAACTGGCAAAATCGGCACAGTTCGACTTGTCAGAACTCAGAACTTGACGCACAACCCCATGGAGCCCTTGAACCAAAGAGGATGGACACTTCAAGAAGCCTTTCTCTCCAGAAGGATGCTTATTTACGGCGAGGAAGAGATGGTCTGGCATTGTCATGTCGAAAATTCCAAACAGACCGCCGGAAGCCTATTCCATTGCGTTGAGGATCCGTCACTTTCAAAGGCGAAGGCTTTTGACGCAAATATACCACTCACTTCCCAGAAGCACCAAATATGGACGATTCTGGTAGAGCAGTACACACGCAGGGGTTTGTCGGTGCAGGAAGATCGGCTTGCCGCTATAACAGGTGTCATCGTAGAGCTCAAACCCATTTTCCAGGACGACTGCTCGTTTGGAACATGGCACCAAAATTTCTCACGACAGCTTGCATGGTACTGCAACTACTCTTGGTGCAAGGTGAAAGAGTCTTCCAAGTTGTCATGCGCACCATCGTGGTCGTGGGCATCTCGCTCCTCTCAAACTCGTTTTGTCCCAGAATTTCAGCCGTCTGATGAAAACTTTTGGACAATCAACTCGAACAACGCTCTGGAGCTCATTGGGAAGCTGAGAAGTGCAAAAGAGGTACGGAAACGTGAAAGGAGGTCCTGGGATATAGCATGGGACTCAAAACTATTGGAAGAAGATAGAGGCTTCGACAGGTTCGTTGAGGAGTACGAGGGCCGGGAGGTGTTCTGTTTCCTTCTTGGGTGGGGGCCGTCACCTGGTTCTGCTGCCAGCAAGACTTGTTCATTAGTTCTGATAAGGCACATTGAGGAACCTGGGGTGTATCAACGTGTTGGCCTGGGTTTCTCCAAGTACAACACGACATTGTATAAGAGCGAAGAGGTTCAGACTGTCATTTTAGCATGAGGCTACTTCTTTAACCACCAGCCTCACAGCAACATCTCGAGGGCGCAATAACGACAGGTCGTTCATTGGACATTTAGGCAGTATTTCCCACGTCCTGCACTCCTCTAACGTAGGAAGATACCCAGCTCAACCCTCGAACGTCATTATCCCTTTTCTCCAGGCCGCTCTACCACAGTGTAGAGCTGTCGGTAGAGTAAGAGCTGCGGGTCATTAACATAGTCATCGATCAATGCTCCCGGGTGGTTTTCGACCGCACCAGATCCCGCGACAATAGACCCGAGATGCTGGACCTGTTTGGATCCGCGATCGGCAACATGGTAAGCCGAACTCACAGCTGATCACCATATGCGTTGACTAGGTGCCTAGGTAGAATTTTGAGCTAATTCACCGAGCTCTAGACTGAACTCACTTGCATATCCTACCATCACTTCTGGCGCCATATCAACACATTTGCTTTCGACTCCATTGTCGAGAAGACAGTCGAGAAATGGGACCGCTTCCTGGATATCAATCCACAGGGCAAGCTGCTCCAGAAGTCCCAGGACATCCGCGAGGAGCTAATGATCCTCCTTCGTGTGTACGGCCAGCAAATCACCGTGGCCAAGGAGTTCCGGCGGCATTTGGCAATGCTTAAAGAAGAAGAGACACGAGCTGAGTGGCTGGCTACCGAACAAGCAAGGCAGCGGCGAAGGAGGGAGCGTAACAAGTCCGACGACTCCACGAATTCTGCCTCTGACACCGCCATGATCGAATTCGCTATGATTCGGAAACCTGATAGGCTCCTCAGTTGGCACTTGGATACTTCCATGTCCCCTTTTTCCGACGATGATCCCGCCAAGACCGGTCTAGGTGCTGCCGCTGCCGCTGCTGGATCTTCGGCTGTTCCAATTCAGGAAGCTGATGTGGTCCACGAATTGATTGAAAGTAGGCAGTTCGAGTTGCAAGAACTGGAAGAGGCAGCCTCAAGGACGTGTACCCAGGTATGGTGGGACCGGTCTCTAACTCACTTGAACGGGTGATATTGACAATAAAATAGCTCGAGGGGCTGCTCTCGCTTAAACAGCAGCAAGCCAGTATTCTGGAGGCAAAAGCTGCCAAAACCCGCGCCGACGAGAGCATAAAGCAGGGGCGGTCTATCATCGCCTTCACCGTGGTTACCATCTTCTTCGTAAGGCAACCCAACGGTTTCATGAAACCTGTTCTTTTCTAACCCTCCCATCCAGCTTCCCTTGGGATTCTTTGCTGGGTTCTTTGGCATGAACAACAGCGTGTCTACCAACAGTCCGTAGATGACTTTGAACGACCAAGTCAAGTACATGTGTAGGTTCACGTTTCCAACTTTTACATCCGCTCCTATCCTTCGACTTTTAATGGAACAACAAATACCACAGTCTCACTGACAATACTCCCCTTTCAGTCGGAGTCTCCGCTGCCGTAGTAATCATCTCGACATCCCTCGCCTTCAGCCAGACGGCACGGACGGCTCTGTCCCTGACGAAGCTCCCGCTGGTGATCGTAGCTGAGCATCTCGGGTTGGTGCCCTTCTGGAGGACCCGAGCTGTGAACCCGCTGCTCAGGATGCGGAAGACAGGCGATGCCACTCGGCGGCGGGTAGCTACCAGTCGGAAACTGCGACTCGAGAAAGAAATTCTTGGGGATGGATATGGGGTTTCAAGCAGGGAACTTATATTCGACGCGATTCTCGTTTCCCCCCATTCCCCTCTCCTTAACATAGATCTCCCGGAGCCGACTCTTAATTACCGCCAAAAGTCTAGGGCCAACCAACGTATTATGACAGAATCCCCTTTTTGTCATCTAGCGCCCTCCAGACCCGATCACCTTTATCAGCGAGACCGCACTTACACGCGTTTTCTTCCTCAATTGCTACCACTTATTTTGCCTCTGCTCAGCCTTCACCATAAGACGACTCATCCGCGCCCTGATGGTGGGCCTTGCCACGGCCCAGTCGCCTCATATGTTCAACTTCCGTCCAGCCCCCGAGACCCCTGACCTAGGGCCTGCAAAATTCGAGGGTAGGGTAGTCGAATTCTCCATCAACGGAAACGTCATCAAGGAAGACACAGAGAACCTCGCCAACAGCACCCTCTTCAAGAACACAAGCCCCCTCAAGAAGCGTATCGACCCGCTCGACCCCACGCCGAATAAGCCAAAGCACCGGACGACCCACGTCTCTATTTAGGGACCGTAACGGCATGAGATATCCGAATATAATTGACCTAGGCAATACGGAAGGCGTTCTCAGCATCTATATAACGCAGTATTTCGAAATCTATATTTTGGGTGAGAAGCGTGTCCTTAGTACATCAGTTGGCCATGCGGAGGTTACTAAATATATGTTTTTTTTCACCATCTCTAGCCGATGGAGACACGCTCAAGGACAAGTGCATCTTCTACACCCGCGGTCTCGACCCCTTGGGCCCGGTCAAACTCAGCAAGGGCGCCACTAAGCTAGCCTACACCATTCAAAAGTACACCATCTAGCACCTATGGTCCAACGAGAACGACGAGAGGGCGAACTACAAGAAGTACATGGACCACTACGGCCTCTTCAACACCGGGAACCACCTACACGTACTCGAAACCCAAGAAATTAAAGAAGATCTTATCACAAAGCTACCCGTGCGGAAGCCGTAACACATCGAGTACTTTGAGAACATGAGCCGGGCTCCGGCGCACAAGTGCCACGGCAAGATCTACCTCTACACCACTAATCCGCTCAACCTGGGCGTGCACTGGAACCCCCTCGTGCGCGAGCGACCCAACCGGAAAGGCCACCTATCCCAACATCTGGGCGACGACAGAGTCGGTAGCGCTATAGGCCGGGCGGAACGACGTCAGGGAATTGATTGCCATTGATGCCAGGTCTACCGCTGCTGCGTTTGTTTTGTTGGGATGGGTGGTCCTATATCTGGGACCTCCCATCTTGGCACCTTTTTGCCGAGGTGGCCCAAAATCGGTCCCCATGTGGCGTAAACTGGCCAATTTTCCTTGCAGGGTGAGTAATGGTGAGCCGAAGCTGAGCCGGGGGTGAAGCGAGCCTGGCCTTGCCAAAGCGGTCACAGGGAAAGTAGTACCGGTTGTAGCGCCCTTTTTTATCGGACTGGCCTTGTTGGCGGGTAACTGCGAATCCTTTATCCTTTGCCCAGGCGTTGACGACGGCTTGGAGGGCTTCAACTGTAGGCGCTGAGAGACCATCGGGCGGATTGGGTATGTCCTCATCGTCGGATGTCACTCTGTTACAGCCTGCCCCTGGTACACCGAAGGTGGGCCAGGTGAAGACAGATCGTAGTAGCGGACAGGGTCCATTTGCTACAAGGTGAAGGGGGGCAAGATGACTAAGTGAAGGCTAACACAACTCTCGAAGGGATACACTATCAAGCAGGCTGTAGGATCAGAGGCGTCAAGCGATGATCCTCACTGAGGTAGTGCTCAAGAACAATGTATTGTTAGCGTAAGAAACCAAGAAAGTCTCTCACTGAATCGCGAGTACGATCATGGTATCTATGCTACTGAGATTCTAGGTAACTTGTACCTGCTTGGTGCCCCCTGTGCTCAGTTGCGACTGAGCACCCACCCACCGAGCAAGTGTTGCTTGGTGACACTACGAATGCTTGGTGACCGAGCAGGTTGCCAAGACCGAGCACTTGCTGATTGGTGCCTGGGGGCGTCGTGGCTTGCAGGCCGTCACACACTCCTCCCTCATCATCATCCTCCTTGTCGCTCACAATTCCACCCCATTCAGACTCGCTAGAGGGCTCAGGCGACGGCGAGACTGATCTTGTACATGTATTATCGTCATTTCTATCGTTTTGCGCCTGAAGAACTGTCATCTGAATCGCTCGAATCAATCGTGATGATGGGTATGGCTGGGCGTGGAGGCTGTAGGAGATGGTGCGGCACGCTCGTTGCGAAGGCCAAATCGAGAGGGGCCAAATAATCGATATCCGCGTATTCGCTCGATTCCGAGCTAGAATCAATCTCAGAGCATTGCGCGGGTAGCTGCAGGCGACCCCGATTGACAACGCCAGAGATTCTGATCGCGATTGAACTTTCTGAGCACTAGGAATTGTTCAGATTAGCCGTAATAAAAGTATCACGGCGATGTGACATACAGTTGTTGGTAGTTTGGCACCCTGTGGGAGTCTTGAAATGACGAGAAATGCAATGGCCGGTGGCGGTTTGGATGGTGGGGGTTGCACAAATTTGTAACGGATCCAACTCCGAAGAGAATTCCGTCCGATAAGCTATTGTTCTAATCACTATAATAGTTTTTCTATGGTCCCAAAGCCCCTATCCCTCTCCCCTCACTACCGTCGCAGGGGCGGGGCGCTCAGTTCTTGTATCCCAGTATTCCAATCTCCTTGCCGCCGGAACCGCCAGTGCCACCTGCCCCCATGAGTAAGTCCTGCTGCCGCTTAGCGGAATTCATGTCAACTTTACTGACTTCTATGACGTATGTCTCCTGGGGCTGCGTCGAATCGTTCTGTCCTCTCGCCCTACCTCCTGTAGAGATAGCCGTGTCAGGTTCCGATCAGTCGTCACACTAGTTCGGATTCAAGCATGATACCGAGTCCGGCGACCTCCTGACTCTCCACGGGGCTAGGCTCTGAGCAGTAATGGGTTGCACTATATCCAATGGGTAGGTGATGGTTAAGGGTTGGTCTAGACAAATTGGCGTAATGCGGCTACAATAGCCCGTGTGGCTGGTAGGGATACTACGCAGTAGACGCTTCCAGCTATCCTTATCCGTGACGGGTTACTCTGGTTCTTGTCTGGGTATGACACCACCCTATTATCACGCTCCAGCAGCTAACACCGCCTCGTTCCCCTTAAAAGGCGCAACTCGAAGAATCCTGTGTTTAAAGACAAAGTCGTAGCCATTACCTACGAGGGCGACGTTTCAGCATACTCATAATTGGAGGGGTAACAAAGGTTTCCTGGCTTTAATTGATAGTAGCTAGATTCTCGTCAGTCTAGCCATATATAATGCATTGCCGACAAGCTGCTAACGGCAGTACAACAATTGTCCTTATGCTCATCAACCTCGGGGCCAGGTCCAGTTAGGCTGTAGAAAGTATCTTCGGGCAGGTTCAGTTGATTTTAAGAAAAACGAAACCCTCCCCAGCCTTAAGGCAACCATACGTCAGTCCAACTTAAACCATAAAATCGAACGTCTGAGTAACTGCTGCTACCAGCCTGTCTAAGTATTATACCCTTCACTGTCTCCTCTACGCTGCAGGACACGTTCTTGTCCCTATGGTCAATATGGAAAGCTCATGTCACTCGCCTGACCGAAGTCCGTCAGTCGCCCGGAACAGGCTGACGCTGCGGACGAGGATTGGTACAGGGTTACGTGGGAGTAGTTTGCTAATGTGAGGGAATTTCTCCGACCAGGGGTTAACAGGCCGTGTTGGATGTACCAAAGCCGACCCGCGGACTGATGATGAGTGCGACACATCAAGGACTTGAGTTAGCGTGAGGGTTTGCCATAGTAGAGTACCGTATGCGGCAGCCACAAAGAAGAACTTAGCAGTTCCGAAGAAAGCCCTCAAAGATAAAAAGCGTCTGTTCTCGTGAACCCGCCACATGGCAAACCGAACCATCGCGACGATTTCTAGGTCAACTATAAGGCTCCGAACTGACACAAATGATCTCCTTCTATTGATTCCGACCCTCCACCGAGCAGAAAATAGTCTTTCTTCCAGTTCTGAAAGCATCCTTTGTCGCACGACCTTCGCGACTCTGACAATCATCGACTCCTTGCAACTTTCTTTCCTCCAGAACTAGCGCGACGTCTAGAAACGCAATGCGGGCACGGGACCCCCCAACTCAGGCCTCCGTATCGCTTGATTTCACGCGGAAGTGTGACCAGGGGTGAATGGGGTTGTCAAGCCAGGTGCGCAGCTTGTTCAAAGCGGCGAGGTCTCGAGACCTGGTGGAAATAGGGAGGTCGGCAAGGCCAGCCGCTTCCATCTCCATATCGGGGGGGTCCTCACCCCATGTGGAGTACCTAATGCGACCGGAGACGGGTCCGTTAGCGTTGTGACTTCCTTCTGTTTTGGGGTAAAACACCCACATGCGGCACTGAGATATCTTCTCCCCTATCAGCTCGGACGAGCCGAGGTCGATCAGGGTCGGAATGCCCTCGGGGCTCACCATGATGTTGAAGGGCTGGATATCGTTGTGGGCGATGCCGACGACGTCGTGGAGATGGCGAATCGCAGATTCCAGTGCGGCCAGAAACGGTTCCTTGTCGACTGCCTTGCCGGCACTGACGTGCTCCCACAGGTTATCGCCCTCCAGTCGACCGAGGTAAACGCCTGTGACGCGGCCCTTGCGGACGCGGCAGCCGTGGTATTTGACGATGTTAGGGTGCAGAGGGTGGCGGGAGAGAAGCTCCAGCATCCTTACCTCGATTGCAAACCACTCGGCCACGACCGTCGGAGCGTCACGGTCGCAGTCGACCATGCGAGTAAACCACGGCCTCTTGAGGTGCCACCCCGGCGCGTTGTCCAACCACTCGTTAGCGACGGTAACGCTTGTGTTTGCGAAAAACCACGGGATCGGAAGTGGGAAGAAGATGCGCTCGTTAGAAACCTCCTTAAGTGCGTCGTTGATTTGCTCGATGGTGTGCTCTGATGGGGAGCCGTTGATGGTGCCGATAAACAGCTGATCGTCTTCATCGCGGAGCCCTGCGCCCCAGTAATAGTAGAGAACGGATTTGGCTCCCGTCTTGATGTCTATAGCCTCGCTGAGACTAACCTCATCCCTTTGGAAGATGAGGCCTGACATGGCGCTGATGAGAAAACGAAACGCAGAAAAGCAAGCTGAACAAACAAGCTTGATAATTGGGACCCAACAGCTGATGAATCAGTCATCAGAGGATGAGAGAATTTATATACAACTCTTTCATATCGGTTCGGATATTGGGCATTTTCGGTGAACAAAGAGCTACTATACTCAGCTGAGCGCTGGCTCCGATTTAGATCGACGGCTGAAATCTGGACCGCTGACGTGGCGAATTGTCTAACAAAAGAAATAAGATAAAGAAATGGGGGCAAGACAAGTGAGAGGCGCAGCTGGGAAAAGTGGGTTGGGAGAATTGAACAAAGGGGGCAGCATTTTGACCTAAACAGCCTAGGCGGTGAGGAGCTTAACCACATGACCGATGAAAAATCCCGCGAGGGGAACCAGATGCATCACCACTAGCAGCACATCCGGCGTTAACCTACAAGCACCCGGATCCCGATTGCCTCAGGATCCGTTTCTCTTTCGACACTAAACCTAAGGTAACAATCGGCTGGTCGCCCAGCACGAGACCCCGCCCGAATAACAAGCCGTTTTGGATTGCCATCCCTAGAGCGCCGAAGCAAACGAGAAGTGATAGCTCAGCTAGCAACGTTGACTAATGGCTTCCCGGAGAAGTCCGATGCTGCTTAGGTACTCCAGCCACCATGATGTTTCCCGCATGGGAGCACCCCCTTACTAACAGGCCAGTAGATAGGCCCTCCAGCAAGATAGCCCATCAGAAAACATAAATACACCCCATCCGCAACCAAAACGGCTTTCAGAATCTACTCTTCATCAAGCCAGAACACCAAATAACCCGACCATTATGTCTCGATCACTCCAACATCACTACTACGAAGTAGTACACAAAACGTCCATCTCCAGCAAAACCATCTAACACTACCCGCTAGAAGCAACCATATAAGTTGTTAATTTGTGTGACCTGACTGGTCTCAGTGAGGCCCAGTACAGGAGGTTACAGGGGGTGAGTCCCCTGTAACAGGCGCAGCGGAAGGCTTTGGGGGTACGATGACTGCCCGGCACGGGGTCAAAGGAAGCTAAGATCAGCAGACCAACTTGCTGTAACAAGCAGAGATACAGGGGTCTATGCCCTGTAACAGGGTGACTACAGTGGGCTTTGCACAGAGATCACGAAGGTCAAAAGGTTGCCGTAAGGCTATATATAAACTATCTTGCTTAAGGTAGAAGAAAGGAAAAGAATCAGACACCAGAAACGCAGGACGGGAGATGGTTCTTTATAGGGCCCTCAGTGGGTGTGGGTCAATCTTACAGGGGGTGAGGGCCCTAAAAACACAAAAGGAAAGCCTATACTACAGAGGGAAAAGTGCTTACATTGGCGCTGGAATCCAAAGGATTCCAGGGCAACGAGTTGGCTGACGTAACAGTGGTGGTGGGTCCTCGGAACTCCCCGTCGGTTCTAGTGGGTTCCAGTGGGTCCAGGGGGCTTGGCAGCCCCCCCCTGAACCACAACACCAACTCCTTGTGGTTGTAGTGACTGCACTTTACCATACTGTGGTTACGTGCAAAAGTAAAATCACCCTGTCAGGTACCTGTGGGGCGCCCCACCTTCGAGCCCCCTGTACATTCCAGGACCTTCGACACTATCGCGATGCTAAATAGCCTCGTTTTGGCCTGCAAAAGCAATTCTTTAACATTATTGTTACTATGGCACGCCCGAGAGGAACTACTGGAGTTAAACAGTTAAGCCCTACCGATTATACGCGTATTTGAACGCTTTTTTACGAGGCTAATCTCTCCGCAGCCGAGATTAAATTAAGGACTGGGTTTATTAAAGCCCAAATATATTACGCAATTTGAAATAAAGAATTAAAAAAACGGATTGGCCAGCTATAAGCTCTTTCGCCAGAGCAAAAAGAAGAATTAATCGAATTTATTTATTGTTGAAATTACAGCCCAGTTGCCCTGTAGCTACAGCACCCTTGGGTGCTGTAGCCTAGTTGATCTACAGTGGGGTGACAAAAGTATCGACCCAACCCCACATTTGCATTTTTCCAACCCACTACCCCTATACTTGAAAGCTTTGCAGATATGCCAGTTATATAGCAAACCCCATACAAATTGCA
>Ga0247765_1001354_pt1 | contig 12089 bp, 13 predicted proteins | sample UWRJL106311C6_FD_179949 | JGI IMG/M metagenome (GOLD analysis project Ga0247765, IMG submission 179949) | Plant litter microbial communities from Arlington Agricultural Research Station in Wisconsin, United States - UWRJ-L106-311C-6 | ecosystem: Environmental > Terrestrial > Plant litter >... | reverse complement strand
AGGCCGATCACGCACTCGCCCGCGCACTGCAGCTGGCGCAGGACCTCGATGCGCCTGTCGTCGTGCTCCGCTCGTGGACGATCGACACGGCGCCCAAGGGCTCGGTCTGGGACAAGGGATATGTCTCGTCCTTCCGCGAGATCTCCGCAACGGTGGCCCAGGAACTGGAGCGGGGCATCCGTCCACTCCTCGACGAGTACCCGACCGTGTCGGTGACCAGCCACGGGGTATTCGGCGGCGCGGAGGAGGTGCTGCTGCGGTCGTCGACCGACGCGCGGATGCTGGTGCTCGGCAACCGTGGACGCGGTGGCTTCGAGGGCCTGCTGCTCGGTTCCGTCAGCACGAAGTGCGCGGATCGGGCGAACTGCCCGGTGCTCGTGGTGCCCTCCCGGGAGGGGTCCGACTAGCGGATGCTCGCGGCGATCCGGTGGATCGCCTCGCGCAGCATCTCGGGGTCGCAGGCCAGGTTGACCCGCACGAAGCCGTCGTACGCGGCACCGTACCTGTGGCCGGAATTGAGGGCGACGCGGGCCGTGTCGATGAGCACGGCGGCCGGATCCTCGCCGAGCCCGAAGGCTCGCAGGTCGACCCAGGCCAGATAGCTCGCAGACGGACGGTGATACACAGCCCCGGGCAGTTCCGTCGCCAGTAGGTCGGCGAGCAGCCGGTCGTTGGCCACGATCGCGTCGAGGGTGTCGTCGAGCCAGTCGGTTGCGCCGAAGGCGGTCACGTTCGCGTGCAGGCCGAGGATGCTGGTGCGACAGGTGACCTCGTCGGGAAAGCCGTCGAGCAGGGCGAGGGTGCGCGCGTCGCCGGCGACCATCAGCGCGCATTTCACCCCGGCCAGGTTCCAGCCCTTGCTGGCCGAGGTCACGCAGACGGCGCGAGCACCGTGCACGGCGGCGACATCGAGGAAGGGCGTGAAGGCCACACCGGGGTGGGCGAGCGGGGCGTGCACCTCGTCGCTGATCACCAGCACGTCGTAGGTCGCGGCAAGGCGGGCGATCGCCCCCAGGGTCTGCTCGTCGAAGACCAGGCCGAGCGGGTTCTGCGGGTGGCAGAGCAGATAGGCGTCCGCGCCGTCGGCGAAGGCCCGTTCGAGTGCGACCAGGTCGAGCGACCAGGCGGCATCCCGCTCCACCAACGGCACCTCGACCCGGGTCGCCCGTGCCTCGTCGATGAGCTCATAGAAGGCCGTGTAGACGGGCGGGTTGATCACGACCGACCCGCCGCGGGGAATACCGTAGCGGAGCGTCTCGACGATCGCGGTGCTCACGTCGGTGGTGACCCGCACCCGTGCGGGGTCGACCCGCCAGCCCCAGCGCGTCGCCGCGAAGTCGGCGAAAGCACCCGCCAGCGGACCGGGCGCGTCGATGTACCCGAAGTCGGATGCGCGCACCCGCTCGACGAGGGTCTCGGCCACCGCCGGCGAGATCTGATAGTCCATCTCGGCGACCGAGAGGGGGATGACGTCGGGGGCGTAGCGCGTCCACTTCACCGACGAGCGGCCGGCCCGCACCTCGGCGAGGGAGAAGCCGGGTGCGATCGTCATCACTCCAGCATCCTCGCTCGAACGGATGATTGCTCGCTCCGCGTAACGGGACGTAGCAGAATCGCGCCCCCATCTCCTCGTTCGAGGGGTTGCCAGCAGGACGAGAGCGGCGCTATACAGTTCGAAAGGCGGAACGCTCCGCCACAACAAGGGGGAACCAATGAGCACGTCCAGCAGCAGCCCGGTCGCCGCACCGGCAGGAACAGACTTTCCCGGCAAGACTCTCGGAATCGTCGGCCTCATCGTCGCGATCTTCTTCAACCTGATCGGTCTGATCATCAGTGTCATCGCGCTCAACCAGTCGAAGCAGGCAGGCTACAAGAACACTCCCGCCCTGGCAGGAATCATAATCGGCGCCGTGCTGCTCGTCATCGGCATCATTATCGCGATCATCGTGGGTGTCGCCACTGCGGCCGGCATGCAGTCGACCTACTAGCCCGCACGTCCAACCAGCGCGTCGCGTCGCGCGACACAGAAGAGCCTCACTCCTCACGACCGTGAGGATCGAGGCTCTTCTCGCAACAGGCTGGGGCTACTCCGAGAGTCCGGCGTTGGCGGCCGTCTGCGCCGCCTTCAGTGCTGCGGCTATCGACCCGTTCGAGCGTCCGGCGAAGATCTCGTCGAGCGCCGTGGTGAGATCGTCGGAGGTGGCGGCCGCATTCGGGATGATGTCGTTCTTCAGCGTGCCATCGGCGACGCCGTCGACGATGGGCTTCGCGTTGACCCCCTGTTTCGCCCAGTAGGCGAAGTACGGGCCCTGCGCGGCGGTGACCGCCGGGATCAGCGACCCGCTGGCACCGAGAGCGAGGCTTCCCTTTTCGCTGCCGATCCAGCGCAGCACCTTGAGGGTGGCATCCGCGTGCTTGCTCGCAGCGTTACCGGCCGCGATGATGCTGTTGGTCACCGGGATGCGGCCGGCCGGGCCGGCGGGAATGGGCGCGATGCCCCAGTCGAATTTCGCCGACGAATGGATGGTCGCGAGGTTGTACGCGCCGGACTCGAAGACGGCGAGCTTGCCCTGCAGGAACTGGTCGCGGGTGAAGTCGGCGTTGCCGTTCGTGTCGGCAGCGGACGGCGCGACGTGGTACTTGTCGACCAGATTCACGACGTACTCGATCGCCTGCTCCGCCTTGGCGTTGCTGGCGAAGGTGTACTTTCCGCCCGACTGGTACAGCCCGCCGTTCGAGCCGACGAAGTTGCCGATGATCGCATCGAAGTCGTTGGAGGCGTTGAAGCCGTACTGCTTCAGGTTCGTGCCATCGAAGCCGGGCTCGTCCGCCGTGCGGCCGGCCGAGTCCACGGTGAGCTTCTTCAGGGCGGGGAGGAAGGTGTCGTCTGCCGTGTGCTCCGGATTCCAGGCCAGGTCGGTGAGGTCGACGCCGGCCTTCCCGACCAGCTCTTTGTTGTAGTAGAGCACCTTCCCGCCGTCGATCAGCTGCGGAACCCCCCAGAGTGTTCCCTTGCGGGTGTACTGCGTCACCGCGGAGGGCTCCCAGGCATCGACCTCGTTCTTCAACGCCGATGAGATGTCGACGAGCTTCGCGTTGTCGGCGTACGGGGCGAAGTTGTACGCGTTGGTCCAGAAGATGTCGTCGCCGCTTCCCGCGGAGAGGTCGGTGCGCAGCGTGTCCCAGTAGTTCGCCCAGGGGACCTGGTCCACCTTCACGGTGATCTGGGGGTTGGCCCTGGTGAAGGAGTCGAACGACTTCTCGTAGGCTGCGGCCACGGCGTCGTCGCTCCAGATGCGGAACGTGACGGTGGTCTTGCCGCCTGGGCCGTCCGAGCTGCCCGGGCCCGAGCATCCGCTGAGCCCCACGGCGAGCGCGGCGATGCCGGCCAGCCCTGCAACGAGCCGGGTGAGTGTTCGTGTCGACGAGCGCATGTCTGTGTGATCTCCTGCTGGTTGGGGTTGGTCACCGGATGCCGCGGATCGCGAGCGAGCTCACGATCTGGCGCTGGAAGACGAGGAAGAGGGCGAGCAGCGGCGTGAGGGAGATGACGGCGGCGGCCATCACCAGCGTCCAGTTGCCGTTGTACTGCGTCTGCAGCGACGCGGTCGCGACGGTGAGAACCTGCCAGTCGCCGCCCGAGGTGATGATGAGGGGCCAGAGGAAGTTGTTCCAGTGGCTGACCGCGGTGATCACGACGAGGGTGGCGATGATGGGGCGACTGATCGGTACCGCGATGCTCCACAGGGTGCGCAGGGTGCCGGCTCCATCGAGCGTCGCCGCGTTCACCAGGTCGTGCGGGATGGCGAGGAAGTGTTGGCGCAGCAGGAACACCGCGTATGGGGAGCCGAGCAGCGACGGCGCGATGATGCCCCAGAAGGTGTCGCGCAGACCGGCCTGGGCGAACAGGGTGTAGAGCGGGATCGTGGTGACGATCGCCGGCACCATCAGCGTGCCGAGGTACGCCCAGAACAGCGCGTCCCGGCCGGGGAAGCGCAGCCGGGCGAATGCATAGGCGGCGAGCACCGAACAGGTGACCTGCACCACCACGATGGTGACCACCACGGCGAGAGTCACCAGCACGGCTCGCAGAAACCCGTAGCGGGAGAGCAGATCGCCGAAGTTCTGCAGGGTGACCGGGTTCGGCAGGGCTGTCGCCGGGCTCGAGGCGAACTGTTCGGGTGTCTTCAGCGCGGTGAGCAGACTCTGCACGAAGGGCACCAGGGTGATCAGCAGTCCGGCGATGAGCACGGCGTAGGTGATGGTGTCGGCACGGCGGGATGTGCGTCTCATGACAGCTCGTACTCCGTGCGCCTGCTGAAATACAGGCGGGAGGCGACCGTGGCGACCACCAGGATCAGCATCAGCACGAGCGCCATCACCGAGGCGCGCCCGAAGTCGAAGGACTGGAACGCCTCGTGGTAGATGCGACCGGAGACGACATTCGCCGCGCCCCGCGGGCCGCCGTTCGGCGCGAGGGCATAGACGGTGTCGAAGATTTGGAAAGCGCTGATCAGGCTCGTCACGAGCACAAAGAAGGTGGTCGGACGCAACAGGGGCAACTGGATGCGCCAGAAGGTCTGTCCGCCGCCCGCGCCATCGATGCGCGCAGCCTCGATCACCTCCTCGGGTATCGCGCCGAGCCCCGCCGCGAAGAAGAGTGATACATAGCCGACGTTCGACCAGACCGCGACGAAGATGATGCTGCCGAGCACCAGCTGGGGGCTCGCCAGCCATTCGACGCGATGCCCGATCACGGCATTGAGCAACCCATCGGTGGGGGCGAAGATCCACTTCCAGACGATTCCGAGGGTGAGTGGCGCCGAGATCCAGGGGATGAGGAATGCCACCCGGAACAGTCCACTGCCCGGCACCCGGCGGCTGAGGAGCACGCCGACGAGGAGTCCGAATGCCGTCTGCAGCGGAACGGCGATCGCGACGAACAGTGCGGTGATGCCGAGCGATCGTACGAACCGGTCGTCGGCGAACACCGAGAGCCAGTTCTGCACCCCGACGAATCGAGCCGGGGTGATGAGATCCCAGTGCTGGAAGCTCAGCCAGACCACGACGGCGATCGGGACGGCCAGGAAGGCGAGGAAACCGACGAAGCTGGGCAGCACGAAGGCGTAGCCGGTGACGGCTTCGCGCCGATCGGCTCGTGCACCCATTGCCCGTCCCCTGTCGTGGCGTCCTGATCTTCCTCAGGGAGGCTAATCCACCCCATCCCGGGCCCGAAATCGAGTCGTCACCGCCCGTCATCGGGGGCCCGTGGTGCGGGATCAGACCGGGACGTGGGTGTCGGGGGCGCTATGCCAATTCTTTCCGGAACCGGTGGAACACGATCACGTCGGCGTCGAGAGACGGGTCGAACAGCGGCGTGTACCCGGTGGCGAGATAGAGCCGCACCGCCTCGGGCTGTCGGGGTCCTGTGCTCAGGATGACGGCGCTGTAGCCCCGACGTGCGGCCTCCGCCTCGAGCTCGGCCAACACGAGCCGCGCAAGGCCCTGGCCGCGGAAATCGGTGTGCGTCCACATCCGCTTCACCTCGACGGTCGTCTCGTCGGTGCGCATGAATGCGCCGCCCGAGATCGCCCGGCCGTCACGCACCAGCACCACGAAGGTGCCGTTCGGCGCACTGAAGGTCTCGGCCGGGTAGCGGTTGATCTCCGCCGAGGCCGGCTCGCCGAAGCGCAGACCGTAGCGGGAGTCGTATTCACGCTCGAGGTCGGCGAGCACCGGGCTGACCAGCGGGTCGAGCGGGGTGGTGTGCACGAAGCGGTCGCCCGCCGTGAGCGCGATGGCGTTGATGGACATGGGGCCTCCGTGAAGTTGCGTGACCCTGACGACAACGCACTTCAGCGACCACCTCTTCCCGTCACACGCCGGAAGTACGGCACGAGGCGGACAACGCATCGAGTCTGGAGCGGCACGGTAGGTCGGCCGGTCGCGAGCGGCGACCGACCACCGTGCAGCCGATCAGCTGACGCCGAAGCCGATGCTCGACGAGATTCCGTAGCTCGTGGTCGCAACGAGACGGTAGTAGCCCGGCGCGAGGCCGGACGGGGTGTAGACGAAGTTGACGACACCGGTGGCGGAGGTGGTGCCCGTGCCGACGACGACACCGTTGACGGTGAAGGTGACCGGTGCGTTCGGAACCAACAGGTTGAAGGTCACCGAGATCGGCTGCGCCGCGGCGGTGGCGTGAGACGCGGCGACGTGTGCCGGCGCGGCCTGCGCGGTGGCCGCGGCACCGAGCGAGAGCCCGACAGCCAGGACGGCGGTCGCGGACGCGGCAAGAACTGAGCGTGAACGATTCATGATTTCCCCATTTCGTTGTGACGAGCAATAAATCAATTGAACACCTTTATCGATGAACTCTCACGGAATATGACGCAGATAGCGTGATGTCACACAACGTTCATCCGCGTCACAATCGACGCGACGATCGCGGAATCGCGCACACTGGCGTGAGGGGCCGCTCCGGACTTCGCGGCCGGAGGAGGAGAATGCTCACCGTCACCGTGCTGGTCGGAAACCCCAAGCCCGAGTCGAAGACCCTGCGCCTCGCGCAGGCCGTGTCGGAACGCCTAGTGCGAGACCGTGCGCACGAAACGACCGTGATCGATCTGGCGGGCTACGTCGGCTCGGTCTTCGACTGGTCGGCCGCCGACGTGACGGCACTGACGACGGCGGTGGCCGAGAGCGATCTCGTGATCGTCGCCTCGCCCACCTACAAGGCCGCGTACACCGGGTTGCTCAAGGCGTTCCTCGATCGCTATCCGAGCAACGGTCTCGGCGGGGTCGTGGCCGTGCCGGTGATGACCGGCGGCGATCTGACCCACTCCCTCGCCGTCGAGCTCACGCTCCGGCCGCTGCTTGTCGAGCTGGGGGCGAGCGTGCCCTCCCGCGGCCTCTACTTCGTGGCGAGCCGCATCGACGAGCTCACTGACCTCGTCGACGAGTGGGTCGAGGCGAACGGCGCGCCGATCCTGCGGGCTCTCCCCGACTAGCCGTCGGATGGCGCCAGCAGCGCCCGGAACACGTCGCCGAGCGGCGGTTCCAGGTCGACCATGGTGGCGGATGCCAGCGGCTCGATGCCGGCGGAGGCGCGCAGCAGCGCGATCCCGAGTCCCGTCGCGATGGCGATCTGCGCGCGGAGCACCAGTCGATCGGCGTCTCCGGGTCGCCAGCCCGCCACCGTCGCGAGCTTCTGCGCATAGCTGAGCAGCGTGTTCCGACGGATCTGGTCCGCGCGCTCGTCACCCGATGAGCGCAGCAGGAGGAGCAGCTGCAGGGACTGCTCGCTGCTGGGCGCAGACGCCACCTGCGCCGTCATCCTCGTCAACACGTTGTCGAGCGTTGCCGACTCCCCATCCGGGCGATTGAGCCCTTTGGCGGCGATGGTCAGGCATTCCTCGAACAGGCCCTCCTTGGAGCTGAAATAGCGGTTGATCAGGGCGACGTTCACTCCGGCATCGGTGGCGATGTCGCGCACCGTCGTGCCGCTGTAGCCGTCACGGGCGAAGCGGGCTCGGGCAGAGTGCAGCAGCAGCTGACGGGTGTGTGCCGAATCCCGCGGCTTGGCGGCCGTGGGTTCGGCGGTGGTCGGGAGCGCCATTGCTTCCTCTCGCTCGGGTGGAGGGCCGAAATTCGCCCGGGTGTAAACATCCGCTGACTTATGGGTCTAGTGTAGCTAAGTCAGCAATCGTTTACATCACCCCCGGAGAGCTATGAGCCAGATCATCGAGGAGACCCCGACGGGCTCCATCCCCAGCAGCACCGTGCGGCCGCGGAGCGGCACCCTGCTCGTGCTGTTCCTCTCGCTCGGCGGCCTCTCGTTCGCCGTTCTGCAGTCGCTGGTCGCCCCGGCACTGTCGACCATCGGCAAGGACCTGGATGTCGGCACCAGCGACGTGAGTTGGATTCTCACCGCATACCTGCTCTCGGCCTCGGTGCTCACTCCGATCTTCGGGCGGCTCGGTGACATGCTGGGCAAGCGCCGCATCCTGATCGTCGTGCTGTCGCTCCTGTTCGTCGGAACGCTGCTCGCGGCGCTCGCCCCGAACCTCGGCGCCCTGATCGTCGGGCGCGCGCTGCAGGGCGCAGCGGGAGCGGTGCTGCCCCTGTCGATCGGCATTGTGCGCGACGAACTGCCGCGCGACCGGGTGAGCGTGACCATCGGCCTGCTCTCCGCGATCTTCGGCATCGGCGCCGGTGTCGGAATCGTCGCCGCGGGCCCGATCGTCGAACACCTCTCCTGGCACTGGCTGTTCTGGCTGCCCCTGGTGCTGATCGCGATCGCCCTGCTCGGTGCGATCTTCGGCATGAAGGAGTCGCCGGTGCGCAAACCCGGACGCCTCGATCTGGTCGGCACCGCTGTGCTCAGCGTCTCGCTGGTCTCGATTCTGCTCGCCATCAGCGAGGGCGAGAGCTGGGGGTGGGACTCGCTCAAGACGATCGGCCTCCTGGTTCTCGGTGCGATCACCCTCGTCGCCTTCGTCCTGGTCGAACTGCGCGTGAAGGAACCGCTCATCGACGTGCGCCTGTTCCGCATCCGCGGCGTCTGGACGGCCCACGTGGTCGCCCTGATCTTCGGTTTCGCCATGTTCGGCACCTTCGTGCTGGTTCCCACCCTGCTGCAACTTCCGGCGGTTACCGGTTACGGATTCGGTAAGGATGTCTCCGAGGCCGGCCTGTTCCTGCTGCCCACGGTGATCGCGATGATCATCCTCGGGCCGGTCGCCGGCATCCTGGTGCGCAAGGTCGGCCCGAAGCCACCGATGCTGCTCGGTGCCCTGCTCGTCACCGCGGCCTTCGTGCTCCCCGCCCTCGCGCACGGCGAGTCCTGGCAGATCCTGCTCTCCGGCATCCTCACCGGTGCGGGAATCGGCCTGGCGCTGGCATCCACCTCGAACGCGATCATCGAGAGCGTGCCGGCCACCCAGACCGGGGAGGCGATCAGCGCCAACACCATCGCACGCACCATCGGCAGCAGCATCGGCACCGCCGTGATCGCCGCACTGATCAGCTCGCACAGCACACCCCAGGGCCTGCCGACCAACGACGCCTTCACCATCGGATTCTGGGTCTGCGCTGCCGTCGCCGTGCTGGCGATCCTGGCAGCGATCATCGCCCCGCCCATGCGCACGCGCCGTGAGCAGGCGCTCGCGCTCGGCGTGCAGGACTTCCCCGACGACGAGAAGTGACCGGCCGCTGACGCAGCGAAGGCCGGCACCCTCGGGTGCCGGCCTTCTCACGCAGTGCCTGCACGTGGCGGAGGGCGTGGGATTCGAACCCACGAGACATTTCTGCCCACCAGTTTTCAAGACTGGCTCCATCGGCCGCTCGGACAGCCCTCCCTGGAACATCCGCGATTCTATCGGAGTGGATGCGTCTCCCGCCTGAGCACCCACGGCGGGGGTAACCGCCCTGTGCGGTTACAGTGCGGCGAGCACCTGTGCTGCGCCGCCGGCGATATCCGTGCCGGTGGCCTCGTTGGCTGCGGCAAGCACCTCGAGCGGCGCCTGCCCCATCGCGATACCGCGGCCTTCGGCGGATGCCCACTCCAGCATGTCGATGTCGTTACGTCCGTCGCCGATCGCCACGACATCCGTCAGCGAAAAGTCCAGCAGTTCACGCACCCGCTCGAGCGCGGTCGCCTTGTTGACGCCATCCGGTGCGATGTCGAGCCACGCGGTCCAGCCCACGTTGTAGCTGACCTTGTGCAGCCCCATCTGCTCGACCACCGCCAAGAAGTCGTCGAGCGCGTGCCCCGGCGACAGCACCACGACGCGGGTGGCCTCCCGGTCGAGCAGTTCGTCGAACGGGACGCGTTCACCGTTGGCGGCGATGCCGGCTTCGGGAAAGTCACCGCCGGCGTAGCGGAAGCGACCGTCGGCATCCTCCACGGCGTACCGGCCATCGGGCAGGTGCTGACTGATGGTGGTGAGCACCTCGCGCGGGGAGAACGTCTCCACGTAGGCCTGCGAGTAGCCGGTGGGGGCGCCGGGATCGCGTTGCAGGGTGATCGCCCCATTCGCGCACACCACATAGCTCGGCACGATGCCCAGACGGTCGAGCACCGGCAGCGTCATCGACACCGAGCGCCCCGTCGCCAGCATGACCTCGTGGCCGAGATCGCGGGCGTGCTGCACCGCGTCGACGACGGCCGGCGTGATCACCCCGTCCTCGCGCATGATGGTGCCATCGATGTCGAGGGCGATCAGGAGGCGATCGCCCGCACGCCCGGCTGGTTCGGTCGACCGATCAGTCTCAGTCAACCGGCACCAGCACTTCGAGACCACCGAGGTAGGGCTGCAGCGCAATCGGAACCCGCACCGAGCCGTCCTCCTGCTGGTGGTTCTCGAGGATGGCCACCAACCACCGGGTGGTCGCCAGGGTGCCGTTGAGGGTGGCGACCGGCGTCGTCTTGCCGGTCTCCCCGCGGTAACGGATGTCGAGCCGTCGCGCCTGATAGGTCGTGCAATTGCTCGTCGAGGTGAGCTCGCGATACGTTCCCTGGCTGGGCACCCACGCCTCGATGTCGAACTTGCGGGCGGCGCTGGAGCCGAGGTCACCCGCGGCGACGTCAATCACCCGGTACGGCAGCTCGCAGGCCTGCAGCATCGCCTCCTGGAAGGCGACAAGGCGCTCGTGCTCGGCCTCGGCGTCCTCCGGAAGCACGTAGCTGAACATCTCCAGCTTGTTGAACTGATGCACGCGCAGGATTCCGCGGGTATCGCGACCACCCGATCCCGCCTCGCGCCGATAGCAGGTCGACCAGCCGGCATAGCGCAGCGGGCCCTCCGACAGGTCGAGGATCTCATCGGAGTGGAAGCCGGCCAGGGCGACCTCGCTCGTGCCGGTGAGGTAGAGGTCGTCGGCAGGAAGGTAGTAGATCTCGTCGGCGTGCGCTCCGAGGAAGCCGGTGCCGGCCATGATCTCGGGTCGCACCAGGGTCGGAGTGATCATCGGCTCGAAACCCCCCGCCAGCGCGGTGTCGAGAGCCAAATTCATCAGCGCGATCTCGAGTCGCGCACCCACGCCGCGCAGGAAGTAGAAGCGGCTACCGGAGACCTTCGCTCCACGGCTCATATCTATCGCGCGCAGCATCTCGCCGAGCTCGAGGTGATCGCGCGGCACGAAGTCGAAGACCGGCTTGTCGCCCACCTCGCGCAGGGTGACGAAGTTCTCCTCACCCCCGACCGGAACACCCGGGATGATGGGATTCTGAAGACCGCTCATGGCGGCGGAGAACTCGGCCTCGGCATCGGTCGCGCGCTGGGCGAGACCCTTGACCTCGACCGCGAGTTCTTGGGCCTGAGCCAGCAGGTGCTCTTTCTGCTCGCCCTGCGCCTGGGCGACCTGCTTGCCGAGCACCTTCTGCGCCGCGCGCAGACTCTCGGATTCGGTTATCGCGCTGCGTCTGGTGGCGTCGGCGGCGAGGGCGACGTCGACGAGTTCGACAGACGCCCCCCGTGCGGCTTGCGATGCGCGGATGAGTTCGGGGTCGTCACGAAGGAGCTGGGGGTCGATCACCCGTCCAGTCTATTCAGGCGAAGCTGCGCGCCGGGCGAGCGGTAGTGGCCGGAGACACAGCCGCGGTAACTGAGACAGGCCGCCGGCAGACCGTCCGATCAAAAGACGGAGGTCGGCCTGGCGGCCCGGGTCTCGGGAGGAAGGACTAGTCGCGAGCTTTGCCCGCGGCCTTGGTCTTCTTCTCCGCGCGCTTCTCCTTGAGGGACTTCGACGCGGCGGTCTTCGAGGTGGTCTTCTTCGGTGACTTATCTGCCATGGTGCTCTCCTCGCCGGCGGAACCCATCTGGCCCGGCCGTGCACCTGAGACTACGTGTTCCGGCGCCGAACCAGAACACCTCCACACCGGACACCGGTGGGAACGACGGATGTCCGCGTCCCGATCGTTAACGCAAGAAAGCCACCCCGAAGGGTGGCTTTCTTGGTTCTTCTAAGTTAAGTCCGGCGGTGTCCTACTCTCCCACAAGGTCCCCCTTGCAGTACCATCGGCGCTGAGAGTCTTAGCTTCCGGGTTCGGAATGTGACCGGGCGTTTCCCTCTCGCTATGGCCGCCG
>Ga0247765_1001353_pt1 | contig 12091 bp, 17 predicted proteins | sample UWRJL106311C6_FD_179949 | JGI IMG/M metagenome (GOLD analysis project Ga0247765, IMG submission 179949) | Plant litter microbial communities from Arlington Agricultural Research Station in Wisconsin, United States - UWRJ-L106-311C-6 | ecosystem: Environmental > Terrestrial > Plant litter >... | reverse complement strand
CGCTGCAGGGGGTGGGGGGGATGGTGTTGGTGGAGAGGATCGAAGGGAGTGTGGATAATGTGATTGGGCTGCCGGTCAGGAAAACGCTACAACTGTGTGAGAAGGTGGTGTTTCGACAAGGGGAGGAGGAGGAGGCGGAGGATGGGTCGGGCGACGAGTGAAATAGGTAGGGTATGAAGGAGGGTGACTGAGAATGGGAGAACGAAGATTTGCTGGGTTATTAGGTAGTGACTCTTATGGGATAACCTTGGTCTAAACGAGGAACAAGAGTTTGAGGAGATGTCCGTACAACAAAAGTATCGTCAAAAAGGGGGTATATAAGAAAACAGTCACCGTAGCACTTAGTTACCCAGAGGAGAACAACTCTCCCAAATCAAGCTCATTAAACGGTAACTAGATAGCTATATTACAGCCATGGATCCCAGCCCATGAGACAAAAATGTCAAGAACATTATAGTCCAGTGTACCGGTCTAATACTTTTAAATACCTAGTACCTAGATACCTTATCCCTCAACCTTCTCTTTTTTAAATGTTCCCGGATGTGAATCAATCAACCAAACCATAACCCAAGCAAAGAACGCCATAAAGCAAAAACAAGTGACCGCACGGAAGCGGTTCAAATCACAAACTTCCTACCTACTAACTTGGGTTCATAGCCCCCCGACTTGCCTTGGGGAGCTTCAACGGATGCGCCTCTGTATTCAGCACGTAATCATCGAGACTGACGAGATCCGGCTCAGAGAATATCAGGTAGAAATACTTTAGCGTTTCCGCCATCCAGTAGCTCTGTGGGATTGGTGGCCACGCGCGTCAGCCAAACATTCGTCCATCCGCCTTCAGGTTGGTAATATCAGGAGAGAGGAATGGCTTGGAAAAGGTAAAAGCATTATGAGGGAAAAGGGGGAATTTACCTCCATCGCATCAATCTTCATCGTACCCCCCTCCGCCTGCACATCCGCAATTGCCGAAAACGCACCCCGCGTCTCCGTCGCTTTCTTCACCGACTGGAACATGCGCCACGCCACGTCTAACCAATCTTCTTTGCCCGTAACCCGGTACAGGACAAACAGACTCTCGACTGCCTCGGGCCGCAATAGATACTGCGGATCGCGCACTGCAGCGTAGGGCTTGGGTAGGACCTTGTTGATGGCTGGGTCGGGGCCTTTGGCCTTCCAGATGGTTTCGTTCCACACACAGGCAGCGGTGGCTGCGCCGCCGACGGGACAGGGAACGATCTCGGCGGTTCGGGCATGACCCCCGTAGGGAAGGTTTCATAAGCCCATGCGCAACCGCGGGACAGTTGCTCGGCGGTCTTGAGGTCCTCGTCTTGGTGGAAGAGCTTGGCCCCGAGGGCGAACATGCCTCCGGCAAAACAGCCGAGGTGTTGGACCTCTGGGACGAGGTCGATGATGCGCCCGTTGGAGAGCACGGTACCTGGAAAGAGAATGTCTGGGGAGGTTTCTGGATATGTGTCGGGAAGCATGGGGTGGAAAAGCAAGTGCTTCTTGACTGTGGCCATGGCCTTGAGATACATCTTCTTGTAGGTCTGGTCGAGGCCACCCAGCAGCGAGTACATCTTGGGGAGATACTCGTAGGCTGAGTCGGCCATAGCGCCGATGCTAAAGGCGTTGTCGGTGACCTGGAAGCCGTTCCTCACGTCAATGAATATCGGCCACATGCCTGGGAGCTTGGTCTCATCCTGGGTCCGCTCAAAGTGTCGCTTGATGCTGTCGATAACACTAAAATACTTGGGGTCCCCCGTGAGCTGGGAGAGTCTGGTGAACTCAAGAGACAGTGTGCCAACGGCCGCCGAGGCCTCACGCTTGCTGGCCACCAGCAATCCCTCCTTGACAGCAGCAAAGTTGAACCTGTTGGACGGCAGGTTGTTGGGGGTGTCGAATGCGGCGTATAGCATCTCTCCCAGTTCAACGGCCTTTTTGAGAAGAACCTCCTCCCCGCTCAGGTCATAGGCAGCAAGAAGCCCACCCAAATATCTGATGTTGGCCTCAAACAGACTGCAGAAGCGCGAGTTGCTCTTGTCCCAGTTGATCCTGCTAACAGCTCGTACGGCTTCGTTGAATTCCTTCCTCATCCCCATGATCCACAAGGTATCGAGAGAGTCAACCAGGGTGGCACCCCATCCATTGAATGTGTCCTTGGCGCTCAACGATACGGGGGCGAGCTCGTCTTTACCCCACGCATGTTGGCGGTAGGCAGCCCACGACTTAACGGCGGCATCTCTCACAGCGTGCCGGCGTTCCCGCTGCGTCTTGTTGTGGGTCGCGCTCAGCTGGTTGACAAAATCGTGCTGTATCCGCGGGAGTTCCCGGGGAGGTCCCAGGGGCAACGAAGTCATGGACTCGACGGCTATGACATGTCTAGCTCGTCGATTGGCCCAATCAAAGGTACTCGGTACATATCCCCAGCTGGCGGGAACTGGAGGAATCCGGTCCGTCCGATCGAGAAGCAGGTAGGTGAAGAGCAGACAGGCCACGGCAAAGAAGGCAATGCGTTGGAACCTACGCTGGGCGATCATGATGGCAATGGTTCGGGCAACATTGCCAGAACCCACCCGAAAATTCGAGAAGGAATGGATGAATGAATGAAAGAAAGAAAGAAAACCGCTGCTCAGCCTAAAACTAGAAAACTTGAATGCGCCAATGCGCTCAAAAACCGGATTTTGGGCGCGTTTCTGGCGCCAACAGGCAGAGTTTGGGGCTGCTCCGGGGCCCTGACATCCCTTGCAGAGAAGCCATATGTGCCGGCATCTCAGTGGACAGCGGATGCGAGCGCTGATCTCGCGTGCCGTGCCACCTTGCAATACGAAGGCCAAAGAAATGAGCGAGGCTGAAGGCCGATTCCCCGTTGTTTTTCCAGGTAAAAAAAAATTGGAGTCGCTGCATGTGAGCCAGAATGGCAGTCAATTCTCCGTGGCAGAAAAAACAAATCTCCGGATCGCTGACGTCGGGACAATCCCGCGGACGAAGCTAAAATGTAAGTACACTAGTGGTTCTGCATTGGTTTGCGGTACCAACTCGATCCAACTCACTAACCTACAAGCGCTGAGTTTCCTTTGCGTCTGAATACCAAAGGTGCACCTTGTAGAGATTTCAGCATCAACAGGCACCGTTAGAAAAGCATTGGAACCCAGCAAGCCGAGTTGCAGAGCGTCAGGAGTTCCACTGCCATGGAAGCCAAGACTGTCAGCTAAGACTAGCTACATTCTCCCGAAGCCAAAGCTCACTGCAGGGGCAGGAGGGCTTATCGTTATCGGAATCACGTTTGGCCAAGATTTCGACACAAAAACTCTCCGCCTGCTAACTAACTGTACCATCAACTTGAACGCTCGCCGCCTCGCAATTCTGTCTCAGCGCATCTGTCACCCTCCAACCCAATTCCTCACACACACGGCATACCATGTCGTCCTTGCGAAATAGGTTAGTAACCATCTACCTCTTCATCGCACTCAGCTCGCTAACACTCTCCCTCCAGCGTGCAACGGCGCTCCCACCGCGAGCGGGCGCAGCCGCTCGAACGCAAACGCCTCGGCCTCCTCGAGAAAAAAAAAGACTACCAAAAGCGCGCCAAGGACTACAACAAGAAGAAAGTCTTACTCAAATCGCTGCGCGAAAAGGCAGCCGACCGCAACGAAGATGAATTCTACTTTGGCATGATGTCGGGGCGGGCGGGGCCAGGTTCTGCCTTGACTAAGGGACGGGGTGCGTTCACAGGAGCGGTGGAGGGCGATCGCGGGAATAAGGCGATGGATGTGGACACTGTGCGGTTACTAAAGACGCAAGACTTGGGGTACCTGAGGACGATGCGGAATGTGGCAGCCAAGGAGGTGATAGAGCTGGAGGAGCGCTGGATTCTGGCTGGGGGGGAGGAGTTGGAAGAAGACGAGGGAGAGGACGACGACGAGGAAGAATTTACACAAACGAAGGTGCGCAAGGCGAAGAAAATTGTGTTTTGTGAGGGGGAGGAGGAGAGGGAGAGGGTTTTGCGAGAGGCAAAAAACCCAGCCAAAAACGACGATGGCGACGCGGAACGGGGGAATACGGATGGAGACGAGGACCCAGAGAAGGCGGCTGAAGCGTCGAGGAAAGCGCAGAATTTGGAGAAGCTGCAGAAGAAGCTGCGTAACGCGAGGAAAAAGTTCAAGGCGCTGTCACGGGCCGAGTTTGAGCTGGAGTTGCAGCAGGCAAAGATGGCAAAAACGGCGACATCGGGCGGGATCACCAAGAGAGGGAAACGGATTAAGGTGCGTGAAAGGAAGAGGTAGTTGCCTGAATTCTATTCTGCTCTCTTGCGATCAATGCAGTGCGGTGTGGTGAATTATGAATAATTCTATACCCCATGCAAAATACTCAATGGCAATAGAAGAAAAACATGAAAATACAGGAGATGTGTATATACTATGTCCAATCATAATATCGTCCTCGCTTCCCGCTTTGAGTCCACGAGGGGGGTGGGGTAGATCATCACCATCACCATACCCTCCTCCCAGGGATCAATCCAAAGAAAATGCAACCCATCAGAAACCCAATTAGTGTCGGGAATTACGTACGGGATATGCCCCCCCCTTTTCACGTCCGTACGCCGATGTGGATTCCACAACATCAATAATAATATATCCATCATGCTGCTGATGCCCGCACAGATGCATACCCGCTCGCTCACCCACGCAAATGCTCACAATCATGCCTTTGGGCCATCATAGCCGATCCGAACTCAAACACTTGACCAATCCCCTCAGTGCCTTGAACACCAACGCAAAGCACCAGATCAAACATTTGAACGTGACCGTCAAAAGCGCCACCACCCCCCTCGCCAGCCCCGGCATCTTTTCTTTGTCTTTGTCGCTTCCTTTTTTGAGCTCTGAAGTCTGACTCTCAATATCCATCTCAAACTGCTCCAGCCGCGACTTGGATTTCGACCGGGAAGCAGCTTTCTTGGCTTCCTTCTCCTCCCGTTTCGACTCCCTTCGCGAAGCACGACTGGCGCGGCTCATCCGGCTCCCTTTGCTGCTTCTGCGATCTCGTCGGGAGAACTCTCCCGAGATACGGCCGTCGACGCCGCCAAACACGGGTGGCGGTTCGAACACCTCCACCTGCGGGAAGGAGTCGTCCGCGTGCGCTACCAGGAGGAGGGCAGAGACAACCACGTCGACGAGGTAGACCGAGTCGATCTTGGAGGCGATAGATGTGTCGATTTCAAGCCACCCCGCGCCGGTGCCGTCTCTCGTCAACCGTCCAAGGTGGGCAGGCGATTCAAGATGCTCGAGGGTGTATTCTGTCCGGCAGTGCGCGGGGTGGCGATCGATGGTGACGCAAAAGGGCACGGCGAGTGCCGGGTGGACGAGGAAGTGGTTGGAGGAGTCGGCGTCCCAGACGAGGCGGGCGCATTCGTGCTCAGCGAGGGCGACGGTGGTGGCGTCATTGGCGCGGTCGGCGACGAGGCGTGCCGCGGCGGTGGGCCAGAGCTGGGCAATCAGGCCATCATTGGGGGGTTGGCGACGGAGGGGCTCTTCGAGCTGGGTGATGAGGACTTCTTGCCAGTGTTTGGCGTCGTGCTTGAGGTCGGAGCGTGTGGAGGTGGAGACACGCGGAGGGGTCGGGGAAGGGGAGGCAGAGCCGGAACCGTCAATGGAGGAGGGTTTGGGGCCTTTGAAGGGCTTGTTGGGGTCATATCGGGAGAGGGAGACGTAGGCGGACGCCGAGGTCGGATCGATACGCAGAGAGTAAAAGGGCTGACCGGAAGATGAAGAGAGGGTGTATACGGGTGCGTCGGGCTGGGTGGCCATCTTGAGGCAGAATATCCTCCCTTCGAGCGACGACGCTTTCCACCCGTTGGTCACCTTCCAAAGCGAGCGGAGCTCCTCGGTTGAGCTAACGGCGGGGATGATAGGCGGCTCATAGCGGTGGTGTTGGTCGCTGGAACGGTGACCGCGCCGGCTTTGTTGCTGTTGCTGTTGCTGTTGTTGGTATGAATAAGACATCGCAGAGGCCAGTCCGGGACTGGCGAGAGGCTGTTGGTGTTCCGGGCTTCGCGGAGAGTACATGGGCCGGCTGATGGCCGACTGGGGGATGGTGGCCGGCCCCGTCTGTGTCGGGTAGTAGTCCTGTCGGTCGAGGGGAAGGTCTGGGTTGAATTGGGGAAACATGGACCGGATGGCCGATTCACCCACTGCTGATGCTGACGAAGAACTCCCATACTGTTGGTGGTGATGGTTACCGTGCGGGTTGTATGCAATCGGCGGTTTGGCCACGGAGCTCACACTCGGACTGCGGACCAGCGTTTTTGCCTCAGAGAGTGCGGTATCACATCTTGGAGGTACATCGGCGAGGGAGATGTTGTGATACTGATCTACCGCCGTATCTATTGCTGGTGGTTGAGGCCTCTGAGGCTGGGGTTGTTGGGGTTGCTGCTGCTGCTGCTGCTGCTGCGGTACTGCTTGTTTTGGTGGCTCCTGGTGATACGGGTTATTGTCGTCCAGTGCCTGTTGCCATGGGTTGCTCGATGATGCATTCCTCTGCCGCCCTTCCCGGGTCGAAGATCTCCTCCGGACTGACGGTTGCCTTCCACTGCGGGGAGGGGTTGAATCTACCGGGTTGGTTCGACCCTGAGGTGTTTGATCCCTTGGCCGTGTTGACTGAGTCCTCGATGGCGGTCTCTGAGGATTGGTGTTGGGAAAGAGGGAGAAGCCCCCGGCTGGCGGCGGCGCCGACATGTTTTCTTGTTTCCTTCTCTCCTCCTCAATCTCCCTTTTCCGATTCTCTTTTCCCACCAAAGGCAAGTTGCTATGCCCCCGCCTTCCTATCCTCTCTTCCCTGCCCTGGACCCTACCTGGGGTGATCACTTGAAACTGCGTATAAGGGCGGTGGAGGCGGTTGTTGATAATGACGGCAGTGGGACCAGCTACCAGCTCATGATCGCAGATCAGATTGACAAACAAAAAGATGACTTGAGCATCTCACATCTCACAGCTCACACAAAAATGTGACGGGGCAAAAACATCCTACAAGGGAAACATGGGGACCAAGTTGTTTTTTAACAGAGCTAGGGCTCCAAAAATTCCGAGCTAGCGAGCCGCGGACGAGGTCACAGAGGCGGCAGGATTGCATCTCCGGGCCCTTCTGGGGCCTTTGGGCCAAGCCAAGCTCGAGAGCGAGAGTGAGAGCGCGCAAAAAGATTCGCGTCTACGGAGAATCCCTGCCAGGTACCACGGCACTGCAAGATTGCTTTGCCTGTACTCGACAACTAATGTAGTGTACACAATCGTGGAGTGGGGCGGGAGGAGGGGTCTAGAGAAGGGGGGGGAGGGCGACAGGGAAAAAAGGAGAGGAAAGAAGGGATCTGTTCCCATCCATGCAGCTCCCCATCTGGAAGCAAGCCTTTCCGTCTGCAGTGCGATGCTGTATTTTTAAGCGCCGGCCTTCATCTCTGGGTTCTGGGGGCCCTGGAGCCCCAACACCAGAAGCTACAGAGTACGATTACGCGGGGAGCAGCGAGAGCGCGCTCCCGGGAAGGGGTGGGAGGCGAACGGGACGCTGTGAGTGGTCGGATGAGGGGTTGGGGAGGCGGGAAGAAAGATGTTGTCGGCTCTCACGCTCTGTCGCAACTGGTCTTTGCACACAGCGAATAGCCGCCCAAAATAGATCATCTGCGAGACCCCTGCCGCCATAGGGCCAATCACGGCGCGGGTCACATTGAAGACTTGCATCCTAGACGCCCGAGAGTGGCTCCTGCGCTACCATTCGGCTCAGAGGGGAGATCCATGCTCAGATTTACTGTCTTTGCGAAAACGGTCAAGCAGCGGGAGGGTTTGCCATTTTCTGTGTTGTGTGTGAACAACAAAACAGCAATGCTAGAGTGACTAATCAATTGGGGATCTTTTTCGGCATTATAGGGAGTTCAATTTTCGTGGATGTGTGTGTTCATCTTCCGTCCCGACCAAAGTGACAGTCGGTTGTCCCCCACTCGATCAGATCGTGACGATTCATGAACCACGGAGTGCCAACAGGTTAGCGGCATGCTTACCGCTCCCTCAGGGCCACAAGCGCGCAATCCCCGCTTCAAACTGGCAGGGCTGGGCGTTTGGAAGCGCGAGCCGCGTCAAATCAGGTCCTCAAGTCATCTGTCCTCCGCAACTTCTTTTTTTCTGCTTCTGTCGCATGCTTTGGTCTTGTCTGGTTTGGCCGAGCAGTCCACGGCAGCGGGACTGGAGCACCGCAAAACCAGGTTTTACGGTTTAGATGAGATAATGCCGCCTGCAATGACAAAAACAGGAACAAAAACCGGTCCGCCGAAGCCAATATTCTCCCTTCTCCGGGGGTCAAACCTACTCCACGATTTGCCGCCAGGGCGGTAAGTTGGCGGTAGCTCCCGAACCACATAGCCAGTTAAACCAAGCAAAGCCAGGCCACCGAAGAGCCTTTTGTTTTGTACTTCCGCTACCCGCCTGCTGGCTACCAAAGTTACCCGCGCACGCAAGCACAGCGGACTGGACCATGGTACCGTCCTGCCACAGCATGCGGTTCCGTACTGTGCATCCGGAAACGGGAAACTGTCCAACGGTGGGCGGCAAGAAAACATGGAAGCAGAGTTGGCGCCTAAAATCACTCCTTCATTCCATCCAGTCCGCTCCAGACACACTCACCTACCTACCCAAATAACGCGTGGTGATTGATGGACTTTCGACGAATATATACCTGCACCTGCGGCCTAGCCTCTGTCTCGTGGGTGCTTTATCTCCGGTTTGTTGAGTCCTAGCCCTAGTTTAGTTTGCGAGGTGTTAGCATGGATGCCCAGAGATCGGAGGTGCCCGTATTCCGATTCTCGGTTTTTTTTCTTCTTTCTCCTCTCTGTTCTCTTTCTACCAGTTGCCCCCCACTGATGAGGTATCGTTGGCGCTTCTAATTCATCACCCTCAACTCCAGCACTACTACCTCAAGGTCTGGTCAAGGGCTCGTAAAACCTTCGTTGTCAACGTAGTCCCCGCAAAATAAACGAAACGCAACGCAACGGCAACGCAGCAAACATCGTCAACGGGCCTTTTGTTCGGAACCGTTTCTAAAACATTTGGAAATATAGATTGCACCTGCATAGTTGTGCAGTCAAAAGTTGTGCCGCCGCCGCACCGATTTAGCATGGAAAGGACTTTTTCCCTCCCCCAAAATGCAAGCAAACCCAAGCCGTTCCGTCCTGTTGCACACTTCAGCCTTGCAGCAACACGCTCGACAATATTGCGGGGGACGGGAATGAATGATACTACTACATGGGCTGGCTGACTGGCAACCTGAAAGCGACCGACCACTCGCCCAGCCTTGCCCTCCCTACCGCCTCCCCTCGCTTGCCTTACCTTTGCTTCCCGTCTCACACGCCATGCGCGGCACGAACGTCAAGATGGCCTGATTTCTTGTCTTGGAGATGATAGGTCCTGTATTTGGCCCCTGTGGCTAACCTTCGACGATAAAGGGGGTAAGTGGCACCCACAGACTTGGCTTTTTTTTGTCCCTCTGACTGCCTGCCCATCTCTTCGGCAATCGAAAGAGCGAAGTGAACGCGATTCACATCCCTATTCATTTTTTTCCCTGAATGCAGCCATTGTCGCATTCTCGGGCTTGCTTCCGTGTTATGTGCAGATGTCGCTGAAGCAGCATTCCGCTTTGATTCCGCGCCAAGCGACTGGTCGAATGTGGTCCGCCAAGCTTCTTTAGCAACGGCACTCCCGAGCCCGTCCCAAAAATACACCGCGATCATTAGGGCGGACAGTTTCCGTAGTGTCCTCTGATGCAGAACGTGACAACTGATCTTCTTCATCTTTGAGATACGAACCGGATCAAGCGTGACCCAACTCGTCAACTCTTGCATTAGCCCACGGAAACAGTTGGGCAAGAAGGAGGGCGGAATAAGTTCGTGCCAAGTCAGTGGGAAAAGACCTTGTTCTATTTCTGCACCACAGACAGGGCAATCATCATTGAAACGGCTCGTAACTTGGTGTTGTTTGGTACAAATTCTCCGATACTTACAGGCTCGTTGCGGTAGTTGTTTCACGCGAAACGAGCTTGCACATATATTGACTGTCAAGGCTTGCTTCACGACCCTACCGCTATTATTAGTACGTTTGGCAGCGGCATAAAATGATATTTTATCATGAGTGACACCGAGGAGTACATTTCCGATTTGTATGTGACAGCAGCAGCTATCACATGTATGCCGGAACAAACACTTTGATGTACACACCACCGCCAGCGCCCTCAGGATAGCATAAAGAGACTCGTTGTGTTGCTTGCTCTTGCAGCCGAAAGGTCCTCAGCCAAGGAAACAATGACCCGAAGCTCTCTGATGTGAAGTGGCCTCGATGCCACCACTCAGTCCGACAGCGCAGCATTGGAGCTGTCATTCGGCATTGTTTGACTAGCCTGGTGTTATTTTTACCGAAGCCTGACGTCGGTGTCGGAGGGGGATGGCGCAAGGTAAGCAGGTCATTGGTGAAGCGAGTCATCGGGGAATCTTGAGGGCCAATGGCCTAAATCGGGCAAGCAGTAAGTAAGTACTAGTGACAGGTCAGTCAGACGATAGGTAGTAAGAAGGAAGCTTCTCCACGTCCTGTTGATGCATGCTTGCCCGCCGAGCTGTTGAAGCCCTCGTTGAACAGTTGGTACCCCCAGTTCTCCCGGGCGACTCTGCCAACTGGCGTTGTTGAGTCTGAGACCGACAAGTTGCACCGGTGGATGTAAGTCCAGACTGTCTCGATGTCGGTCCTGGAAGATTCACCTCCACGTGCCCCCAGGGACGGACTGCACCCCATGTTTCTCCCCTAATACCGGCAAGATGCCGTAGAAGTCCCGACTTGCCACTGTTGGTTTCATCCCCTAACCTGAATAGGAAAAAACACCCTCATATCCCACCCGTGGCGTTGGGTCTGCTCAACAACGCGTGTAAGGGGCACAGCAGATGTGTCTGAATCTTGCCTCAGTGCGACACTGACTAGTAATAGTGCGTAACATGGGCACAGGCAATATGCCATACTTCATTGGTAGACTTGCTGGCGGCGTTTGCAGCTGTCGTTGGAGGTCCGTAAGTCCGGCTCCGGCGCGACGGGCGACCACGGCTCACGGGGCAGGTCCGAGTCAGCGTGCTACGCCGACGCTTCTATCGCACACACCTGCCAGGGGTTCCGAAATTTTGGGCATCCCTGATCCAAACATAACTCTTGAGCATGGTAATAGAACCCCACAAAGCCTCAATTCCGACTTAGGAGACCTGCTGGTGGTTGTTTTGCGTGAAACTGGGCGGCTTTGATGGGGGCGGCAGCGACGTGCTAAACCCTCTCCTTAGGCTGTCATAGTTGTTGATAATCAGCCCCTCGGCGAAAATCTTACCACTCGCACGGCTATCCTCTTCAGTTACGGAGTGCGGACGAAGAGGGAGGTTATTCTCGAACTACTTACTCAGAACTAGCGGTCCAGAATGGCGGTTTGCCGCAGTGCTTGCTTACGATGTGCACTAAAAATACACATGTCTCCGTCGGCGGTCTCTGGATTGAATGAGATACGCCTTCATGAGTTGCGGAGTCGCAAAGGTTGTGGTATTTTGTTGATTTCGGACAAGCGGTGAGAGGCGACCTGACTCAGGAGCGAGACGATGTGAAAATAGTCATCCGGTCAAGTCGGTTCCTGATCCTCCCGACTGCAACCGCACTGGTTGATTGCCGGCCAGAACCTGGATGAGCAGATATTTCTGGAATGTTTTATTGAGGGTTTCGGGTAACTATGTTATGATAAGTGACCAGTCCAAGGTGGGATGGTGGAATTTCCGATCAACGTCGTCATGAGTTTCAGTTGCTCCTTCCCCTGAACAGATGTGCCACAATCCAACATTTGAAGGCTTCTGGCGTAGGACTCCAGCGATGTCCTTGAACAAAACGTCACGTTTTGGACAACTGAGCCCCTCTAACCATGTCATCGGCTCCAGCCCTGCCTAATTCTGGTCGATTCCGGCGGTCATTAGGGTGCAGCCTGGCGTGCCATTGGGCGGGGCAGGCGACCACCCCCGCTGAAATTGCCCACCGAAACAGAGGGGTGA
>Ga0247765_1001352_pt1 | contig 12096 bp, 15 predicted proteins | sample UWRJL106311C6_FD_179949 | JGI IMG/M metagenome (GOLD analysis project Ga0247765, IMG submission 179949) | Plant litter microbial communities from Arlington Agricultural Research Station in Wisconsin, United States - UWRJ-L106-311C-6 | ecosystem: Environmental > Terrestrial > Plant litter >... | reverse complement strand
GCCGACGCCGAGACCGGTAACTTCGAAAATTTGGTTGACGGCGGCGTGGATGCCGTGTTTGGTGACGAATTCGCCAAATGGCAGGAGTAGGTCGGCGGGAATGTCGGAAGGGGCCGGGAAGTTCCAGTATCCTGGGAGGAGGTAGTTCTCGAAGGGAGCGGTGACGTTCAGGAATTTTTGGAACGCGGTTTGCTGGTCGGCGCTGGAGGCGGGGACGTAGTCAACGGGGAGGCCGGTGCTAAAGTCAACATATCGGGCGGTCGGGCGGGCTCGTGGTGGCGGCGTGCCGATGGAGACATTGAGTCGCTGGAAGAAGGCACGCGCAGGGCCGTAGTCGTTGTAAGACTGCACTCCGTATTCAAATGGAGTTTTGGTCACTGGATCATCATATGTCGAGACATGGCCGCCCTGAGTGTGTTAGCAGTGGCAATGCGGTCCAGCGGCGTCGGGATGGCGCACCAGTTTCTCCTGCTTCTCAATCAGGACAATTGTCTGATTGAAGTCCTCCTTCAATCTCACGGCTGCGTAGGCACCGCTGGCGCCGCCTCCCACCACAGCGACATTGACGGAAATGGAGTTTTCGCAGGCATCCTCTGGGAGTGGGAGTGCATTGCCCGCGACCAGGCCGACGACCAAAAATCTGACAAAAACCCTCATGATGCCAACCACGCTGCCAGCGTTGAGAAACAAAGGAGTGGACACAGCGAGCTGTTTTCTTGGAAATATTGAAACTTCCCCGCCTTAAAGTGAAGATGGTGGGTGTCATTCAAGCGGACCGGGGCGGTGGGGCATGCGACGCTGTCCCCTCATGGTAATCGTAAGGGGAAAATGATTTGCGCGGCTGGGAGGCGAATCGGTGAGTTTGCCTGTGCTGTGCCGCTGGACCTAGTTTCTTCCATAGTACGCAGGAACGCCACGGCCTCGCCGCGTGGCCAAGCGAGAGGAATGGTGGAACCGATCTGATGTGGATGAATGTTATGCGCCGGGATGCGCTGTATAGAGGCTGACTTGCCAAGAGACGTGCTCAGCCGGGTGTTTGCAATGACATGTCTTTGGAGTTGTCAAGAAGTGATATCGAAGACTCTTTATCTGAGGCTGAAATGAGCGGTGACAACAACGAATGACTGGCGCTTACCGACCTCAGGGAGATGGGCAAGGTAGGGGACCGCTGAAGTTTGTTGGAATGCTGTCATCCCCGGCAAAACCAAATTTGTTCAATGGAGCAAGCACCGACTTTTGGGCCAATTGCAGGCACTACTGCGTATAAATACGACGTCGAATTGTCCTTTGGTGTCCACTGCAGCTAGAACGGCTTCAAATCTCAGTTGAAAGAAGATGACGACATCGACTGCCCCGCCGCAAAGTGGCTCCGCCTGTTTTGGACATCCAAGGCCTTCAGAGGAAGGCACGACACAGAGCGCCAGCACGCAATCGATTGGAGCTCAGCAGAAGCTAGCGTGCACAGTTCCCCTGGCAAAAATCTGCCATCTTCAGCGATTTTTCAGCTCTTTGCTCCGTCAGAAGGCTGGCAGGCAATGAGGCGACCTCGACACCACGTCGTGACCTGTAGGGCATGCTCCGTGCTTGAGTACCCGATTGGCCATGTGAGTCCACCACGCAGCCAGTGACAGCCCAAGAACGTTCTTTCGGGCGTTGGGTCGCAATTTCCTGAGTCCGGTCGCAACCTTCGCCGACAGGACTCTCCCCACGGGACACGGTCAGGCGGTCTCGCAACTAGACGTCCCCTCCCTTCCGTATCACCAAGGCCACGGCGCCACCACGTCTCTAGCACTCGAAATCCTGGAATATGGCGTGGGTACAACGTCTTCCTTTCTTCACTTCCCAGCTTCGAATCCACCTCCTAGATCTTCTTTTTTCAATTCTCGCAGCTTGCCTTGAGCTACTTCTAATCGCCGTCGCACCAACTATCCCCAACGAAGCTACGGTTGCGACCATACTGGGCAACGTCTGTCGCCCAGCCGATCAAAATGGCCATCGAGCAGCGGGTGATGTTGTTGTCATGGACGGAGCAGTGATACTTCCACCAAAGTCGCCAAAATCCTCGAGCTCGCCCCCTCCGGTATCCCGCCAGTATTCATACTCTCCATTACTGGACGATCATATCCGTATCATTCGAATCCTTCCACATGGCTCTGGTGACGCACCAATCGAGTGTGAAATCCAACATCACTCACTGATCGCGCCAAGGAAGGGGCCGCATCCTTACGAAGCGTTGTCTTATGTATGGGGCTCCCCAGAGATGCCTTACAGGGCCTACACACCCACGGGATATATTCCCCTCACACAGAACCTCCACAGCGCACTCCGACGCCTACGTGATACCAGCTTACCTCGAGTGTTGTGGGTCGATGCAGTCTGCATCAATCAAACCAATACAGATGAACGAGAAGCCCAGGTGCGACGTATGGCGGAAATCTACGCCAGGGGGAGTCGCGTGGTTATCTGGCTTGAGGATCCCGTTGGAGCGGTGTCGCCGATAACTGCCGAAGAAGGTGACTCAAAGACGGGCGTCGGCGGCGAAAATACCGATCGCTCCGCAGACGCGCTGGAAATCCTGGGTCGGGTCGCGAACGGCGAGTCCCTCGAGGTGCTGACGGAAGAGGGTGCGAAGTCCTCCTTGTTAGATTTATTTCAGAGATCATGGTTCAGTCGTATTTGGGTGAATCCGAACTACCCGTTTTGTGTACGTTTTCCTAACGAAGGTATTACTTCCAAGGTCCTGCAAGAAGTCGCTGCAGCCCGGAATATTCTGGTCGTCTGTCAAAGCAGCGAAATCGACGGGCACGCCTTTTACAAGGGCGTAATCACGCTAAGCAAGACCCAGACTCTCTCGGATACAGACGAGAGGACGAAACATCGCGTTCGCTCCGTTGTGTCTCTCATGGATGGCGCCTCTTTACGTCCCCGTCACATAAACCTCACTGGTGCCACATTCTCTCTGAACAGTCGCAGCCTAGGAGAATTAATCGACATTTACACAGACAGAGATGCAACCGATCAGCGAGATCTGGTATACGCATTGCTTGGCATGGCTGATGATGTCACGGCTCACTTTTCTCCGGATTACAATATCACGTGGAGAAGTCTATTCGGTCAGGTTGTCAGGTGGATCTCGGGTAGCCAATCCACTATCTTGGCCTGGAACGGTAAACAAACGGCGTTCTTAAAATGTCCAATTCAGGCCATCGGATACGTTACTCAGACAGAAGGTCCCATAGACAGCTGGGATCCAAACGCCGCGCAGCTGGTTTGGGTGAGGTGGACGGATGATTTCAAGAGTTGCGGCAGTAACAAGAGATATCGCCCAAACACCGAGGACGCAGTCAAATGCCATGTGTCAACAAACCCGGTCCAGGAAGCTGACATTATTTGTTTCATTCAAGGAAGAATCAAGCCCAGCATTGTAAGGGTGTTTGATGACTACTGCCGTGTCATCTCGATGGTTGTTGAACTCCCAGAGTCATTCACCGCCGCGGGATCAGATCGGATCAAAGCCCAAGAACGCCTATGGCAGATTATATCTCCATATCAGGAGGCCAGATTGGTGTGGCAATGGGGGGGTTCGCAGTGCGACGTCACATCGACGCCATCTCTTCAATCGTGGTTTCCGAACTGTCCTGACCTCGAAAGCGCAGGTGAGGGGGCCGAGGAGAGCAAAGCAGCTAGGCTCGAATCCACCGGGCTTCTCCTAGCTGCAGCCTACCTTCCCCGTGCAATCGACTTACTGGAGAAGGCAATAGCCGGCTTTGAAGCGGTGGGCGGGAAAGATGATCCTCGACGACAAAACGCCATCTACCACCTCATGTCTGCGTACGACGAATGGTTTCATAAAGGAGCAATATATAATCATGACAATATGTTCCGATACCGTTTTTTCAAGGGAGTGTGGGATGGCCTCTGGTTTCTTCCTTCCTGGACACAAGAAATACTGGACATGCTAGTTTCTGAGGCACGGTTCGGAAACGCAGGGAAGGTCAAGGCTTTCCTTGACCGATTTGGGCAGCACATGCACGTCAACGCCGAGATACTCAGGCGGGTTGTGGGAAAGGGAACTGACACGGCCCTGCCGCTGTTGGACTTGTTACTTGAGAGGTGGGGAGACGCATTTAATGAGGACTTGCTGAAACTGATGCTAGAGAGATACATAACAAGTTTCTTCGAGCAAGATGTGGGCAATCCGGTATCATTGGCAACCTTCCTCAGTCACGCAAAAGGCCGCATTACCATTACCAGGGGCATTCTGCTGAGTGCCGCGAAAAAGTCATTGCATCCGGAGGTTATAAACCTGCTGATGGATATGTATTTCGATAACGAGAGGGTTAACACGCGATGGGAAATTGGCAGAAACCTAGTTCCCCACCTCCCGCCCCCTGGTTAGGCCGATACACTGTGTAGTTTCTACAACAAGATTTTCGAGATATTCCTTTGTCATCTTTTGAGGTGTGCCGCAACACAAGGAAGGGCGACAGAGACTGCGGGGGCAGGTCGATTCGAAGGGAGGGCTATAGGTAAATGTCACAGATGCCTGCAGACAAGGACACAGACAAAGAAATTGTGCAAATACAACGGGGCAAAGAACGTAATACGGAGAAGAGGAACCCGAGATAATAGTGGGGCTGAACAGGAAGGTTGGCGAGAGAGAGGTCGATGTCAATGTCAACCGCCAGTCGGGTCGCACGACGACTGGATTTGAAACGCGCCAATAGTCCGATGATGGGCGGACTTATGTTGGTCAAAGACACGATGATGATCCGCTGCATCATGCATGTGCTGGTCAATCCCCGCGTCATCGCATCATATTCTTTAGTCGAAGAAATGGAACCTACGCCTAACAACAAAAGTAGTCAGACATGACATTATATCGACGACTCGCGAGGCTGCGGTGAAATGAAATTAGATGAGATGAGACATACCGATCCCCTCCGATGGTGGGAACTACGCATCAATCTCTCTGCTAAAAAAACACAACAATGCGGCCCTCATGCGTAAATATCCAGTCCACTAGTATCCTACCGATATCTGTCATTTCCGCACCGAAGCACAGCCAGATAATAAGGCAGGTTATGCAGAAGCCAACTAGCTCGGCCTATGATCAAATGCTTTGGTTAACGCGCAGTCCCGTTAGGCACCGGATGTATTGATTGATTGCATTTAATGATTACGACGAGACGACGTACCATGTCTGTGGACATGACGAGGAAGGTATCTAGGTGGACAATGTGATGTTTTCGGTCGTCTTTTGCTTGCATGTCCTTGCGTTTTCGTTGGTAGAAAGGAAACAAAAAGATTCAACCATTTTTTTTTTTTTGCCGTCAAGCCTAGTCTCTTATATATACCTTACATTATCATTTAAAGTTTCTAGTGTTATAAGCCAAAGTGGCGCTGAAGCCTGGCTTCCAAAAAACTATGATGCGTGTGGGCTGGTGTCCAGTCGCGAGGCTGATCGAGGCGTTGTGGGATGGTTTTCGTGATTGATATCAACTTCAGACGATGCCAAGTGTTCGCCCAGGAAAGATGGAATGCACTTGATTGCCGCGAAGAGGGAGGATTCTTGGGCACAGAGAACTTTTGCTCGAACAGCCATGGAACTGTCACGTCCGCGTGAACCAAAAGTCTACTGTCATGTGGCGATGATAGCCAATTTTCTGAAGCGCAGGTTTGCAAGGCCAACAACAGCGTTGTGTGCTGTCGCGCCAGGGATTCTGCTCTCCAAACTGGCGAGTTCAAAATGGCCCCGCCACCCGCGCATCTGCGTTTAACACTTTAAAACTCAGTATTCTCACTTTATAAATGCTGCGCAAGCCAATCACAAACGCGCTTAATGATTAGAGCTGTTTTGCAGCTGTTGTTGATGCTTGAAGTTGGTTGCAAATGAGAGCCGGCGCCGGGCTCGGACATCCTGTTCTGGGGAGAAAAGTGGGACAAATTCGGTCGCCAAAGACTTGTCAAGCCCCACATTTCGGTTTTATCACCACCGAACTGGGCGGTATCGGGCCCATGCACACATGTCTACCAGCAAGTAGCCTGAGCTTCCTGCCCGGAATTATAAATTCTTCGCCGGAGTCAGGTTTTTCCTTTCCCTCTTCTCTTTTTCTTCTTTTTCTTCTTCAAGCCTTGATCAAAGAATCGAGCGAATTAACAGCTTTGATCTTTATAACCTGAAGCCTGATTACTTCTCTCGTGAACTTCTAGTCCTCGACTCCAGTCCCAGACCCACTTATCACGGTCTCCGGACATCTTATCTAGTCTTCGGACACCCCATTGAGTCTTCGGACTACCTAACTTAATGATCTTGACTTTATCGGCGATCTCGACTTCGCTACCATGTCTCTTGCACAGACTCTAGTGGCGCCACTGCTGGCCAATATGGCGGCACTCTTCCTCTCAGCGACTGAAAAGCTGCTTGGAGCCCACTTTTTCAGCGACCTCTTCTCCATGGTCAGCAACGGCGATATATCCACAGCCGGTCTCAAGATCTTCGACACCTTAAAGTTCGAGAGCCTCTCGGATCTTGGATCTTGCTTGGTTGTCCGCATCCTCGCGTATGGGGTCTTTGCCATCCAGCATCTCCTTGTCGACGTATTTTAACCCGATGCATGGCGGACTATCTGGTAAGTCAACACGGAAAAAAAAAATATTATTTGGCTCTTCTGCTAACTCCTCCTCTGGCCTGCTCGGCTTCTTCCTTCTCACGGCCCCCTACTTAGTGTACGTCTATCTCAAGTACATCGTCGCCTTCCGCTAGACCTTCTAGTGGTCTATCCTTTGTATGGACACCACGACACTTCTCTCTAACGCGACCGCCATCATTCAAAGCGGTCTGATCCCCAAGGTCTTGAACCTCGTCCTCGCTATCTTCACCCAAGTCCTCCGCAGGACAATCGCCCGCCTCCTCGCCATCCCACCTGCCATCATCTCCACGGCCGCCAGCTTCATCCCCAAGAAGCCAGTTCCTTACGGCGCCAACGGCACTTACTGGGAGAACGAACCCCGGTATATCAGAGAGTGCGAAAAAGAGGAGTGCAGAGACCGCGAGGACTATGAGAACCATCTCCGACTAATGAAGGAGATCGGCATTGCCTGGAAAGCATTCTGGGATAAGGAGAAGGCGAAGGGCGATCACGGGATGCATATTGGGCCTCTCGAGCGGAAGTACGACTAGTGGGGGATCTTATAACGGAATTAGATGGATGTACGGAGGGATGGGTGGGTTGGTTGGTTAGATGAAGTTGGTTTATACCCCCAGATTGAATCGTTCGGGTGGAATTTTGTGATGGGATTGTCTTTTGTTGGAGTAGGAGTTTTGATTGGGAGTTTGGATTGGTTGTGATGGGATTGTTTTTGTCAGAGTAGGGGGTTTGCGGTTATGATCGCTTTTTCGCAATTTCTTTTGTGCTTTTCTGTCTCCTTGCGTGATACCCCTTTTCCTATGTTATTGGCAGTGTACCTGCTGTGTCTGTACAGTTCATCTCCTGAGGTATTTCTATTGTGAAGGTTGTCATCGTGAGACTCCACAAGGATGAGATCACCATCAGCTGTGTCGGTTTGGCAACGCCCCGCTGTCACCCCGCCGTCGCCAGCAACTGTCCCACAACAATAAACACGCGGCTGCCAGCAACACACCTTTATCCAGCTCGGGAGGTCTTCTCGAAAAGTCGCCGCAAACAGTTCTGGCTTTCTCTCAGCACTCATCACCTGTCTCAACTGTTGGTTTCCCATCCCTTGCATCTTGCGTCATTCCTGATCTACATTGTCGACTTCCGCGTCATCTTCCGTTCCGCGCCGCGCGCCTCTTCTTGTCCATTGGCAATAACTACCTCTCTTCTTCGCCGCTCAAACGGTACGTACTGGGCAGGGGACCTCGCAGGCGCACAAAGCCCAGACCAGACCTTTCCCAACCCTCAATCTCTTTGTTCCGACTTGGTGGGATGCCCTTTGGCCTTGTACCCTGGTTCACCCAAGTACCTTCATTTATGGTGGGGCTGGGCCGAAACAACGCCACTAAAATCACCTAGGTACTTCGTACCTGCCTTAACATTGGGGGGCTGGCTCAGCGCCTTGTCACAAGCGAGGCATCATCGCATCATTCTCGGTGTCATGTCATGATCACGAGAAAGTCTACATGAAGCCCAATTACAGGCTCAAGTGGGGAACAGATCTTGCTGATTCCTCAACGTGCTGCTAGATAGATACCTGGCCAAGGTATAGGTAGAAATAACGCATCACACAATCAATCAAACTTCAATATGTGTTCGCAACGTTCAGAAGAGAAAGTCTCGCCTCACAGCACCGACCCTTGTGTTTCGCAATACCCCACACGTCGTCGCACCAATCCCAAACACTGAAAAACGAAAAGAAAGACGGAATCGATGGAAAGATAAGAAAAGAAACTGAAGAGACGGAAGAGAAGCGTTGTTTTCCACGGGGGGGGCAGAGAAACCACCCATCTCTTAATGACGAATCTCGTGGAGCTCAATCTTTCCATCCTTGTTGACATCAAACCTGTTTAACAACAAATTAACCATGATCCATCGAATTAATTAGAAGCACTTACGAATGGAAATACTTGGTCCACATATCAACGAGAGTAGAATTCTTGGGATCAATCTTCTTCGTCGTCTTGACCCAGGCGAGGTATTCATCCAGAGTCATGAAGCCGTCGTTATCAGCGTTGACGGACTCAAAGAGGCTATCGGTGCTGTTGCAGCCGGCCCCGACAGACGGTGTCAGGGGGCCAGAGGGGGCAGACACGCCGCTCTGGCGACAGCCTATCACCCAGAGAATAGTCGGTCAGTGACAAAGACATCGACGTAGGAGTGGAGTAGCCGTGTATATATATGTAGGTACATACCCCCGTCACAATTGCAACAGAAAATATTGCACGGGCCATAGCCGCAGCACGGAGTCCCGAGGGTTCCGTCATCGCAATAGGGGCAGATGAGTTCATTCCCCACGACATAGCAGCCATTGTCGGCGAGGCAGCAGTCGGCGAGAGCACCGAGGGCGCTGCTGAGGAAGACTAGGACGATGGCGAGCTGCATTTTTTCAGATCTTGTGTTGTGTGTTTGGTGTCTGGTGGTTGAGTCTGGGGAAGATGTCGTTGCTGTTGTTTCATCGACCGTCCTGAGAGGAGAGAGTGGTATTTATGCATTTTTATCCCATCTCTTCTTCACCCTTTCTCCTTACCCCTTTTTACACCCTTCTCATGTTTATCATAGACTTCCTCATTCGGTCTTGCCAAGGCGACAGACTTGAGCTGAACCAGGTGTGGGGTTACCTTCTACCGTTACATTCCCAGGTTTTCGTGCGACTTAACCAACCCCATTGTCAGCTTCAGCTTGTCAATTGACAATGCGGATATGCCATTGCGACCTCGACGCAGCACTCAATTTTATGAATGGCACATTGCCTTGAACAAAAATAAAACAAATACAATATAATCAGCTTCTCCTTGATGTAGATCTCTGCAAATTGTTTACCCAATTGGTCCAGCCTAGCAAGGCGAGTTGCCATGCAATTTTCCAGTCATGTTTCCTCACCTTCCCCATGGGCCATGATGGCAATTCTCAAAACAGATAGCAATGCAGTCTGGACTCGTTTCGGACACCGTCGCTAGTTCGCAAGGAACTGTAGAATAATTCGCCACAGCCGTGAATCCTTTTTCTCGCCACCTTTTACACCGACACGGACATATAGGACTAGAATATGTACGCCGAGTCATGGATTCATCCCAATTGGCTAGACCGTCGACCCAGCTGGAGTTTGCCGTCCCAAACTAATGTAGGTGAGTATTGATCTGGGAAAGTGTGTTCCTGCGCCTCTACACGCTGACCTCGTCAATTGGGTCGCCTAAAAGTCTGTCCCTACAAACCGGTGTGGGACCCTTGGCACGCAAGAAAAGCTATTTCTTGTCAGACACTTTTTGTGCCAAGGAAAGGATTCTTAACAATGTGATTCTTTCATTGTTCTCTGCATATCGGTGGGATAAAAGGTCGAATCAGACGATGAGCCGATCGGTCGGGGCCAAGGCGTTTTTCCCCAACTTGGGATCCGTGTGCATCAATACCAGCATCGTTTTGCCTGCCGCCTGCCGCCGCCATGTCCGTGCTTCAAGGTCATGTCATTCCTCCTCTCTCAAGACTGGGACACTACCCCCTGCAGACCAAGGTGTTTTTTTTCAGCTGCGGGGAAGAAATGCATAAGACCCGGGGCTTAGCTCTGCCTTTCTAAGCCTTTTTCTTTCCCTTACCATTCTTTATTTGTGTTGGTCTTGTCTTTGACTCTACGGCATCTTATCCAAGGTAACGTCGATGCCTACGTGTAATCATGGTAGACTCTAACGACCCAACTACCCCGAGCCCGGAACCACTAGCTACGCCCAAGCCGAAATCCCAAGCTCTCCCCGATCCCAAAACCCCAGCTACCTCGAATGTGAAACTGCCAGCTACTCCAAGCGTGAAAACCCCAGCCGCCCAGGTTCTCAAGACGCCAGTTGCCCGGACCCCAAACACGCCCATTGTCCCGATTTTGAGTCCTCGGGGTTCAGAGGCGGGACCTTCCAATCCTCTTATTCCAGCCACAGGGGGTCTGGATACTTCAGTTGCCGCTTCTACACCTGCTGCTTCTCCGGCTGCCTCTTCTGCAGTCCCCGATACCACAGCCGCTGATTCCACGGCTGTCGATGCTACAGCTGCGGATGCTACAGCCACCCCGGTTGCCGCCGAGACCACTAACGTAAATCAAGCGATTCCCGCGGTAAGAATTATGCTCCTCTACATTTCAATGCCAAAGACTGATCTGTGTGGCAGGACCCTGAACTGGAATGGGATGCTGACTCGGTTGTCGATGATGACGAGTACGTGCCCCCTTCCTGCCCCCCCCCCCCCTTCCACCTTAAAAATCACAGAGCGGAATAGAGCTAATGAGATGCATCGTCAGCGACGCTTTATCCACCGCGTCAATCAACTCGACTATCCTCGAGTACCGCAAGCTCCACGGACGAACCTTTCACGTGTTTGGCGGTGTTGACTACTGGGGGCCTAATGACGACATGCAGCTGAACGGGCAGGATGTAAAGTGCGTGTCCCTCTGTCTCTTCATATCTACAAGTCGCTCACAGGTCATGGATAATTGGCAGTCACCACATGGTTTACCTCGCTCTTGAGGATAAACTCAACCTCGCGCCTGTGGAGAATCCGCAAATGGTACTCGATGTCGGGACGGGAACGGGAATCTGGGCCATGTATATCCCCTTCCATGACAACCCACAATTCATCATCACTAACATGAAGGGAACTGAAATACAGCGACTTTGCTGACCTCCACCCCTCGGCCACCGTCATCGGCGTAGACCTCGCACCGTGCCAGCCCACGTGGGTTCCTCCCAACTGCAGATTCGAGCTCGACGACCTCACCAAGCCGTGGACTTTTCCGCCCAACCATTTCGATTACATCCACATACGGTGGATGATGGGGTGTATCCCCGACTGGACGCAGTTTTACCGAGAAGCTCTTCGGTGTCTCAAACCAGGCGGATGGATCGAGCACATGGATTGCAGTATGGTCATTCGTTCCAACAATGATTCCTTCCCGCCCGGCCCCGAAGGACCCCCGGGAAGTGTGTGGTATGAATGGTGGAGAACCTTCACAGACTGTGCGGACCGCACTGGGCGACCTCTCAGCATTGTTGATGATGATGTCTTTGCGAATTGGCTGCGCGACGCGGGGTTTCCCGAGGTACATACCAAGCCGGTAATCACGCCGATTGGCGACTGGCCTGCGGAAAAAAGAATGAAAGAAGTCGGCACGTTTAACAAACTCGCAGCAGAAATGGGATTGGAGGGCTACGTGCTGTATTTGATGACCACAGTGCTGGGCTGGGATTATGCGACGGTGCAGGTGTGGTTGGCGCAGGTTAGAGCGGCGTTGAGAAACAAGAGCCAGCAGCCGTATATGACGTGGTGGGGTTTTCTCTTCTCTCCCCTATATCCTCCTTCTCTCCTGCCTTTAATTTCTCTTCCCTTCTTTTTGTTTCTTTCTTTTCTTTCCTTTTTTTTTTTTTTTTTTTTTTTTTGT
>Ga0247765_1001351_pt1 | contig 12110 bp, 13 predicted proteins | sample UWRJL106311C6_FD_179949 | JGI IMG/M metagenome (GOLD analysis project Ga0247765, IMG submission 179949) | Plant litter microbial communities from Arlington Agricultural Research Station in Wisconsin, United States - UWRJ-L106-311C-6 | ecosystem: Environmental > Terrestrial > Plant litter >... | reverse complement strand
CTAAGGCCCCCCCCCACAAAAGCTTAAGAAAAACTTAAAACCTTGACCTGGTAAAAAAAAAAAAAAAAAAAAATCTGAGCTGACGGCAAAATGGCAAGCCTTTCCTTCTCTTCGTCCTGCAATAGCTAACCTCCAGGCTACTGTACGACAGCAATAGCTTCAAACCAACTTGCCCATTAAGTTACACGGCTGACCTAGAACCCAAGGAGGGACAAAAATACGGCGAGCGCAAGGTGATGGGCAGCCGGATAACTTTTTCAATGTTACTCTCCCATACATCCACGTCCATCCAAGCATGAACAGATGACATACCTAGGTACCTAGATAGGCAAGGAGCTAGTATGCCTGCTGGATCGAGTGCATGTAACAACCTATGCATACAACAACCCTGCCCGTCATGCTTTCTTCAGGCTCTCCACAAGTTTCGGCAGCACCGTGTCCGTGAATATCCACAAGCCTGTCGTAAACTGGACGCCCCAGGTCGATCCCGTATACCAAGTCGAGCGTCTCCCCTGTAAACTGTTAAGACGCTGGATGAACCCTGAATGAAGTTCTTCGCGGGAGACATAGGCGGAGACCAGCCCGTGCGGTTCAAACTCGTGAAATGTAAGCGACTGCGGGGGGTCCGTTTGCTTTATGATGCCAGTCTCAACCAGCTTGTTGAATGCATTAATGACAACCTTTTGGGCTTCTTCGACAGTTAGAGAGGCTTCCCCGCCAACGACTACCCGGAAGTAGGGTGAATTAGCGTAGTTGTCGAATCGACTGGTAAACGGATAGCTTGGGACCGCTGAGAACCAATTGGTTGGCTGAGCAGCGGCCGGGACGTTTCCAATAGATGTATTCAACGGTAAGGAAGGGTGGGATACAACGCCCACAAACGAGGCCGTGTAATTGAAAGCCCCGAGAGTCTTTTTCTCCACTTCGTCCAGATCGAAAGGTTTCGTGCTTCCATCGCTTGGTGCGGCCGTGAAGAGGATTCTCTTGGCCACGATCCTGGAAACCGATCCGTTGAGGGAATTGCGAACCTCCAGCACGACGCCATCTTTGTCGGTTCTTTTCGCGCCAGTAACCGTGGTGGACACGAGTACGTCAGAATCCAGTAACTTGAAAATAGCATCGTATAGGTCCTGGTTCTTGCGAGAGACGGGTACGAATGATGGGACCAAGCTGAGGACAGCGCGACACATGTCGACGTTGAATGATCTCATCACCCACAATGTCGAGGTGTTGAGCACATCGTACACGCCGAGGCCAGTCGTCCCTAGAATCTGCGGCAGGGCCTCTGTGAGATTGTACTTTAGGACAAACTCCCGGAAGGAGAGGAGCAAATCGGCAGGGATGTCCCTTGGCTCTGGGAAGGCCCACCAACCCGGTTCCAAAATGGCGTGGTATTGCTCTGCCACCGCCAAATATCTCCTCAGGGCGGCCGAGCGACTATCTGAGGAAGGCAAGGTGTAGTTTGTTAGTCGCTGGCCTGTGGCGAAGTCTACGTGGACTTGTGTTGAAATTTGCCGAACGTTTGGTTGCGTTGAAACTCCAAGCCTGGTGAAAAAGCTCTTTGCTCCTCCGAGGTCGATATAGTTTTGCACACCTGCATCAAACCCCCGACCCGTAGCGGGATCGACCCATGTATTGACATGGCCGCCCTGAACCACGAAATTGCGTGAGTTACGTAGGTACGATTCGGCCAGGGAGAGAGATATATCTTACCAAAATGGAGGACTTTTCAATCAGCACCACACTGAAATTATAATCTTCCCGCAACCGGACTGCAGAGTATGCCCCAGAGGCACCCCCGCCAATGATGGCAACATCTCTGCGGATGGTGGGGACGTCCCCTAGGACAGATTGCAGCCCCGTTAGAAAAGCGGCCAAAACGAGAGCTGACTTGAACGTCGACATTGTAAGACGCGTTTCCGAGCTCGTGCTTCTTCACAGGCATCCAGCCACGAGGAATACATTTGGAAAGCCCCATCCTTTATACTCAACTAAGGGCACATTTTAACTCTTGCTGTTGAGATGAAGTATAAGTGCCAGATTCCCCGCTTTGGTCAGCGCTAGACCGTTCAGTCGTTTCCATCTTGGCAAGTGTCAGGAACCGTGCATGCGACCAATCACGCCTCCCTCTAGATCGCGTCGCAAGACATGATGAAGGAATGTGGGTGGTATTAGATTCTGGCCAAGATATGGCCAAGATATCTTGGGAAGGTGTCTCTCTCAGCTGTCATTGATTGCCTGCGAGATCCGGCTCAATACCACTCCAGAGCGTTTTGCGTTTTACGAGCGGCTCCTTCCATGGCATTTTCTCCAATGACAACTAAAGCCGACCCGTGTCCCTTCTTGCCAAACCACGGACTGGCCTGGCTTGGCACCACTTTGCCGACTGGAACGAATGCTTTCTGCTCTCTGCCGACTATGCTCGTCTCCATGTCCGGAATTCGAAGTAGGAGGGGATACTTTGTTTACATACCTAGGTACCTATACACCAAACCAGTTCTTAGCTTGGTTTGCATCAATCGCAAGCAGTATCCTGTCGGTAAATCGCAAAGTCCGAGGCTCGGTCTTGGACAGTTAACTTGAAGGTACATATGTACATTAGGAAGCCATCATCACTTTCCACATGGTTCAAGTTGCAACTAATCCTCTATGAATAGCGGCTAATCTAGGGCATCTTCCGTGTCCCGGCTCCATGGACGTGTCTGCTCTCATTTGGGTTTTCCCCACACTGCAGTATGGGGTCATTGGGGATAGAGACATTGAGGCTCAGGCAGCTGAGTGTGGAAGAAAAACGTCCACGTTGTCATTGATCACAGATTCGCGCGTTTTGCAAAGCAGAAGGTTTATAAATTCATTGCAAGCGCCTTCCACGCGCTCTATTTGAGTAGAGTAGCTTGAGCTTCATCTAGTCTTGACCTTTCCCGCTCCTCAAAAGAGGATCCTATCCCCAGTTCACTCCCGCATCTAGCACATCTCTTCGGTCCTCTAGGTACCTATCAAGGTAGGCAGGCACCCCTGGGTTTCGTCTCAGCGCCCGTGTGAGTACACTCCTCACTTTTGCTAGTGATTGCTTTCCAGGTGTTGAATCAGAGCTTTTACTAGTTCATCCATAGCCTCTTCAAGTTTCTTCATTTCGTTCGAGAGCTGCTCCATCTCGATGCCTGACAACTCTAACCGCTCAGAGAGCCTATCGATCCTGCTCTGAACGAAGTCAGGGACCATTGGGCCGAATTGCATTAAGTGGCAAGCATTCAGCCTTGACAGATAGCCGGCGATCCTCCGGTCGACTACGAAGCGAGGGTGACAAAACCGGAGGGCAATGATGGTCGCGTTTGAGGGAATCAAAGTGTCGTTGACTCCCTTCGTCTTGAAGACTATTTCGGCCAGGGCAAGCTGCCCAAGTGTGATGTCAACTTTGGGTTGGTCGGCGTAAGTTGCCGTTGAGACGAAAGGGTGCTGAGCAAAGTTAAAAAAAACTGGTCAATCTCCGCCAAAACGGCGCGTAGAAACGGCTCATCCGCAATGAGATCCCTAGCTCGCTTCTGAGCTCCCGCGTGGTCGATTGTATCGAGTCCGGGGGCATCCTTAGTGGTCTCCGATGGACCGTCCGAAGCGCTAGCCTGCTACAAAAGAATTGGGGTCAACGAGGGTCTTCAGAGAGTGATGTGTTGTATTTCCCACCTCGGGGTTGTGGTCGCTCGAGGAGATCAGGCGTTGAGCTGCGGTGCCTATGTATTCATGTTCTCAGGAACAAATGGGGGATTGCCGCGAGAGATCGCGGCAGTGGGGTTGGTTGTCAGTCAACTCGCCTCGACTGGTGTCATTCTCATCCCCATGATAATTCAATCCCTATCTGTCAACTCTGATAACAAATCGGTGGGCGTCATCGCAATCGTCATCATAGCAGGACTCTACTTTCAGATAGTCGCTACTCTGACCATAACGGGCCAAAGATACTCACCTACAAATAGCTTCGGCACCGTCGCCTACCGCATCACCAACATCAATGGCTGCACGCCTTTTGACTCGCTCGCCTTCCTTCAAAAGGGCATGAGTACCCATGTCTTTAGCTCAATCCAGCTCACTGAAGCTATTCTTTCCACAATTGCTGTCTTTATCCTCACCCCGCTGTGCTGGGTCATTAGCTTGACTCTTGGATGTTGTGGTGGGGTTATTGCGTCCATATCAGAGCGGATACATCCAGGGGTGGAAGATGAAGGAGAGACTGGGGATAGAAGAAATTGCCCCAGTTCCGAGGAAGTGCGCGACAGCAGAAACAGTCCCTCTGGATGCGAGTAATTGAAGTGCTGGCAGAGCTATTTGGGCTCAGTTGCGTTTGGGCTCTATTCTTTCGCCATCACTCCAGTCTTCTTATGACGCTCCCCTAAATGCGTGGTGGAAGTTTCTCGTGACTTGGGTTGGACTGTAGAGTCCACAATTGTATTTCACCTCACGTATGCCGTCTATGGTATAGGGATTAAGATTGATTGTACGGATGGCTAGGTAAGGTAAGGTACCTAGGTAGTGGCATCTTGATGTTGAGGAAAAGTGAAGACGCCTGAGGCAGAAATGAGAGGTGACCAAAAAATACCTCAGCTTCCATTCCATTCCTTGACCGGATGTGCACAGACGCCAAGGGCCGACTCCCTTGAGGCACTCTTGCCAGGCAGACTACCTCTCTCATGCATCCTTGGCACATGCATGAGGCGGCTTTGTGCAGTGAGAGAGCCTCACCGTCAATTCCCGACAAGACCAAATCCCCATCATCCACCAACGTGCATTCCACGCAAAAAGTCTGGTGAACCAGCTGCTTGCTGATTTCTCCACCAACTCAACATGGAGGTTGTCGCGGCTGTTGGTCTGGTTAGCAACATTCTCCAATTCCTCGAGTTCTCCGCTAAGCTCCTGTCGGGATCGCGAGAGATCCGCACCTCGGCCAGCGGGGCCACGGCCGAGTTCGAAAGCCTTGAGCACATGTGCCAGTTTGTGGGTGAATTGAGCGCCGGCCTGATTCCCCCGCTCTCGCCAGAAGAACTCAGCGCTCTCCCACCTCGCGAGAGACCCATCAAAGAGGAGATCACGCTCGCTCGGCTCGCCATCCGATGCAAGGAAGCGTCCACCAACCTCCACCATGATTTGAAAAAGCTGCACATCGAAGCCCTGTCCCGTGGTCGAGTCGCTAGCGTTCGACAGGCCGCCAAAAACTGGCTGAGTCGGACTCGTATCAAGAGCCTGCAAAAGACTGTCGATGATAGCCGCAAGGAACTGGCCCTGTGTCTGCAGGCTGTTACAACGTAAGGGGGACGACGGTATTTCCATCGGCTGGAAAAAGCATTGCTAATCATTGACACGACATAACACAACAGCCAGAAGCAGTCGGCCATTCTCAAGTATTTGGAGGATCTCCGGTGCACAGGGTTAAACCTTGTCCATGACCATGCTTCTAGATTGAAGCAGCTGACAAAGATTGTCCAAGACATCAAGACTACGGCTGATAGAATGGCTCTGGGCAACCAAGATAACACGGTCTCGTTCCGCTCAATATCAGACAAGCTAGACCAAATAGCGGCCGCATACAGACGGCACTGGGTAGCTGAGCACGCACTTGTCGACACGCTTTTCTACGACACTTTGAGCGTTCGCCAGGGCTCCATCCCAGAAGCCCATAAAGAGACATTTCACTGGATCTTTCTCGAAAACGGCACAGCCAACGAGTCTGGCACCGATTCCTCGACGAAGCCAACGATTCTCGATTGGCTCCTGAATGGCGAGGGGATCTACTGGGTGTCGGGGAAACCGGGATCGGGAAAGTCCACCCTCATGAAATTCATGGCCAGCAACCGCCATGTCCGCGCCGCTCTTGACCGGTGGTCCGGGACGAAAAAGTGCGTCATATCCGCCTACTACTTCTGGAATGCCGGTACAGAGCTGCAAAAATCTGTCGAGGGTCTACTGCGGTCGCTTCTCTTCGACATATTTGCTCGAAACCCCGAACTCATTCCCATCGCGGTGCCAGAGCGCTGGGAAGCTGTCAGGGATGAAGCACACAGCCGCCGTTACCAGATAACCGGGAGTGCTATTGTGCACTCTTGGACCGTTCTTGAGATGCTCGATGCCCTCGCGCGTTTGTCTTCAGCCCAAGTCCGGATACGGTTCTTTTTGTTTATCGACGGCCTGGATGAGTACCATGGCGACCACTTACATCTCCTCAAAATAATCGAAACTCTTGGACGCAGCCAGAATTTCAAACTCTGTGTTTCCAGTCGACCTTGGAATGTATTTGAGGATGCGTTGGGTTTGGATCCGCAAAGGAAGCTCTACATCCATGAGCTGACACGACGGGATATTCAACGCTACATATCATCAACACTGGCGGAAAATAAGCACTGGAGAACAGAATCGCCCAGGGACACGCGTTACCAAGCTCTAACAGACGACATCACTGATCGAGCCCAGGGCGTATTCCTCTGGGTGGCGTTGGTAGTCCGATCAGTGCAAGAGGGACTCACAAACGGGGATTCGATCCAGATGCTTCAGCAAAGAACGAGAGAGCTACCCAATGAGCTTGGACCCTTCTTCCGACATATTCTCACTTCGATTCCGGAAATCTATCACACTCAGATGGCGCTGTATTTTCGGGTTGCGCTCCAGGCGTCCAAGCCCCCAACCCTGATGCTCTACTCATTCCTCGATGACCATTTCGAGTTCAGCATAAATCAGCCATCCGTGGTTCCTCCTCATTCTATTTCTTCTATGCGCCCCGTTGGAGGCAACAGCATCAATGAAGAAGAAGAAGAAGATTCTGATTTTTCCAGGATCCTCAGTCTAACCCAGAGGCGGTTGAACGCCCGAACAAAGGGCTTATTAGAGTCGTACACCAACTACAGCGGTCCTGCTGGGGAGTTGTGTCTTGCTCAGGAAGTCACTTTCCTACATCGTACAGTTCGAGATTTTCTTTCGACTTCCGAGATGGGCAAGTTTCTGGAGGGAATACTGGTGGGATATCCTATCAACACCGTCGTGCTTGGTGCCTTTGTCGAGCTGTTTGAGAAAGTCCCCGGCGCACGACTCGCACGCAACATCAACTTAGTTGAAGAAGCCATGTTCTGTGGCGGGAAAGCGGAGGAGGAGGAGGGGGAATTCCCTGAACTAGCTGTCGAGTACGTCACCAAGATTTGCTGCGCGGTGCCTTATTTAAGCATGGGAGATAAGAGGTCACCAACCATGATGGACTTGATCTTTCGCAACGGCCTCGTGGAGTACGTCAAGCTCCACACGGGCATACGTTCGGAGGGATTCCAAGACCCTTCTGACATGTTGCGACTGGCTCTGCGTCCTCGGAAAAAGAAGATCGATGGTGGCACACCGGGCAGGGTCCGCGTGGCCAGGGCGCTTCTAGAAGCTGGCGCCCGAGCTGATGACGGCATGTGGGCTGACTACGCTGAGCGTCTCTGGCTGCTTGCCCGGAAGCCAAACGAGGATGGGAGTGGGGTGGCTGAAGAGTTGGAAATGTTCCAGCTCATCCTCAGTCACACCAAGGATATCAACGTCACGGGCGAGGATGGCAATGTGGTCTGGGCGAACCTGTTCACGGTTGTTGTTGGGCAACTTGTGCTTTCACCAACAAAGCTGCTTACTGGCTGGCTCAAGCTGCTTCAGATTCTCTTCGCGCACGGCATCGACCCAAATGCGCCATATCAGCTGGGCACAATCTGGTCGTGGTTCAGCCTGCATGTCCGGAAACAATACCCCAAGAGTGCATGTATCGACACAAAGCACCTCCAGATCATGGCTACCATCACTCAGAATTTGCTTAGAGCCGGGGCAGATCTCAGCCACCGACACACCATGACAGTTGCCGACGTAGGCTGCATATTTCCGCCGCATCTAGCAGAGGGCATTGTTGAGGTTATAGAAGAGCAACGGCGCTACCTGCCCACGCCATCAACCATGACATGGATTTCATGGATTGGTTCCTGGATCTGGTCCCCCGCCACCTCGTTACCTAAGGTACCTGCAGATGCACCAGGTCATCTCAACCTGCCCTGAGACCTTGCTGTCTGATACCACTTTGCAAGAGTGGCCCCAAAAATAGGTAACAGAGGGAACCAACGGGTCTAGTACGAGAGCAGCTCGCCCAATCATTCATCTCATCATTGTGGAGGTATGATGTGATGGAACAAAAAGAGCAGGACAAAGAAGACACTCAAGGCCACCCGGAATCTACCCCCCCCCCAATCCACATCGAAATGAAAGCAAAAATTACTCTGAGTGAGAAAAAAAATGGCACCTCAAAGATGCCCTTTGTTATTGACAAAGGTGAGATTCGAACTCACGCCCTTTCGGACCACGGGGGAGGATGTCAAGGATGAACCTTAACGTGGCGCCTTAGACCAACTCGGCCACTTTGCCATGGGATGTTGTGTGATTTGGGTTTGGCTATTTTCACCCAACAAGACATAGGATTTTTGGTGCGTGCATTAAGCACCTACCTAGTGTGGCGACCAGTAGGCAACATGACTCAACGAAGTTGAAGGCTCACTCTGAAATTTTGCAGTGGATTGACAAGTTTTTGCTCAACAATTTCCAATTTCCAAGAGGCTGCAAAGTCGGTGCGGCATTCTCCGTGCACACGCGATTACACATGGGGTTTTCTCAAAGAACCTCGAACCTCGAACCTCGGAAGGGCCTCTGATCGGTTCTAGAACAACCAGCAGAACATGAAGCGGCCCGGCACTCCGTCGCTCCCCTACCAAAGGTCTGGGCCTGGCCTGGGTGTGGGGGTTCAGAAGGACCTCCATCTTGGCTACCAACCGTTGGACGCTGGCGAAGTAACATCGTCAAGCTTGTTGTTGTTCTATCCCCGCGGGCCGCCGGACACTACCTACCAACGCTCCAGGCGAAGTTACTCCACAAGCACTTGAGCTGAGCTTTTCGGGATTCGGGAGCCCACCCCGGTTTACCTTTGTTTGCGGAGCCGAAAATCCCCCAGGTTACACTTTTCCTACACGAGATATGAAAATGCGAAAAAAAAAAATTGGCATCATAGATGCCACATTATCATCTTGAGCTTTCGACGGCCGTTGTTCTCTTCGGCTCCTTCCGAGAAAAACCGTTTCGAGGAAAAAAAACCTTGGCACGTGGAGTGCATTTTGTGGATAGGGTTAGGGTTTCTACCCCACACTGTCACGAGACATTTTTTACCCCACGGGTTCGGATCAAGGTTCGCATGAGTGACATGAAAATTGATTAAAAAAACGGCTCCAGAGTCCAAGGCATGAGTAATCCTGCCTGAACTACGGCTGCAGCAGTGATAACACACACAAAGCTATTGCGCAATAATAGCATGAAGTGAGCGAACGATATCTGCAAACAGAAGGCGGGAGAGACTTTGGGATCCAATGCCACTGTCACGGGAACAATCTCGTCATGTTTTGGTGGAATGGGTTTGTTATCTTTCTGCGACAACGCAGGTTGGAACCGCCCTCCCCCCCTTGTTCGTTCGTTCATTCTCCATGACCGTTTTGGGGCCAAGTGAAGTCTTTCCCGTGTCGCAGGCCCACTTCTGCACGTGACACCAGCCTTTTGCTATTCAGACAGTGCTATGGGCCAGATCCAGCCACCAAGTTTGCTATGCTGCTGGATTTTTCGTCAGAAATCAAGTCATGATGACTTCATGTCAAGGTTTTTTTTTTTTTTTACGTGTGTACTCTTTCTGACATCTGCCACGCTGAAAGGACTGGAGAGGTCAGTCGGTTCTTCGGGAAACGGACCGATCTGAAATCTAAAAATGCCGCATGCCAAAGCTTGGAGGGTTGGCACCAGGGGATGCTAATCACGTTACCTTGAACGACTGGAAGGGTGGACTAGCAGGCCTTGTCGATCTGAACCTCTAGATCCAAGTTTCAGATCCCCCAATGTCACCCAGCCAAAGGTTCATGTTTGCAACCAGGTTTTTTGGTTACAATTCATGTTACCCTTCCTTCCTATCTCATCCCAGCCATTGATGATACATGGGTAGTATCAAATGTGTGTGAATGCAATGCAGTAGTAGTGGTAGTAATAGTAGTAGTAGTAATTAAGCAAGAGACAACAAAAACAAGATGTACAAAAGTCATCGATTCCAGATATCTCTGTGCTTTCTCCTTTCCTTCTCATCGTCTCTCCTCTCTCTTCTGGTGACAACAGTTGACGTCAGCCGCGCGGCTGATCTTGTGTGTGTGTTGGTAAATGGGGTGAGGGTCTTCTACACCTAATGCAAGTTGAGAATTTCCAAACATGAATGTGTCGAGAAACATCTACCTAGTATTGATTGAACCTATGCTTTCCGTTCCAGAAAAAAATGTGGCCCCTTTCCTATCCTTCTCAAGAATTGAAGGGATGAAGATAATTCTACCGGTGTGTGTGTGTGTGTGTGTGTGTGTGTGTGTGTGTCTCAAATGCTGGGAGGGGAATAGAATAATTTGTGATTCTGATTCTGTCTCTGTCGCGGGACGAAGAAGAAGAAGAAACAAAATGGATGGATGGATGAATGCTGCTCTGCAATTGACAACAAGAACAACAGCAACAAACAACAACGACGACAACAACAACAACAACAACAACAAACGAAAGCTCCAGGATGGCGATGCACTATCCGAGATCCTGGGGCTTTTGTGTTCAAAAGTCCCACAGAGTGCCGAAGGCGTGTAGTCCGGCTGCATCCGAGTATTAGCGTTGTGCATGTCAATTACTCGGCTTCTAGGATTGACGTACCTTCGCGACACCCTTGCATCATCTCGTCATTACCTTGGCGGTTGGAGGTGATAAAGATGACTTCAGCACCAAAGCTGTGCCAGGTATCCCTGAGGAGCTTGACGCTATCGGGTCGTCCCCCGCGCTTCTTGGAATCCCAGAGGATCATGCGGTCCGGTTCAATGTACTTTGTGATGAGGCCGGTGATGGTTGGGCCGAAGGTCTTTTCCTGGTCGGATCCGATCCAAATCAGGAACCAATTGGGGCTCTGGATGCAGGTGGAAAGAGCCGCTCCGATGCCTGTTCCGGTGCAGATGCGGATTCCTCGCTTGAACATGGCCGAAGCATGACCCACGCCGGCTGCATTAAATTGAACGGTTAGCGAATCTTTTTCACTGGGCTTGGGGGGCGGCGGTTTCACCGGTATATTTTACGCGAGGAAAGTTAACTCACCAAATTTCATCTCCCGTGTCCACACCGTCTTGGGTGGGTTCATGACCAACTCCTTGGTGAAATCGCCTTGAACACCGCAGATCATGTAGTGGCACCCGGATTTGCGGCCCTCGCTGATGATGCCAAAGGCGTGATACTCCATGATGGATGTGCGGCTGATGCGGCCGAGCAGACCTTGTTGCATGCCACGGTTGAACTTTAGGATTGCGACCTTGGGCGATGGGATTTCGACTTCGACGGGGACCTCGCGGAGGGTAAACCAGGGGATGAGGACGCTGCGGGGAAAAGTGTAAGTCAGGGGCAAAAAAAAAACCGCATCAATCGCGGTATGGGTGGGTGGGTGAAATTTCACTTACAAGATAGTCATGAATACGGCAAACCAAAACTCTTGCACACTCAGCAAAGAGTGAGCATCGGCTCGCCATTCGCCCAACTTGATGTCGTAGGCATTTCCCATGATGACAAACATCCATGTTGTCTAAAACCTGATCAGCAAAATTTGAATTTTTTTTTCTGCCATCAAAACAACGTACCGCAAGACCAAGCCAGCCGATAAATCGGTGGTGCCTCTCAAAAACATTGTGGTGATAGTTGCGGACCCAGGGAAAGGCGCTAAGAACCGAGATGATGACCAGGACATTGGTGACAATGCCACTAGCCACCACGGCGCTGTGCTGAACCGAGCGATGGCGAACAATATCGACAATCTTGTAGATCAACCAGCTAAAAGCAAAAAAAAAAAACATCTCTTGTTAGCTCCGAGGTAGATTGGCGAGGGTTGTCTTGGACAGGATATCTCACCCGGCTCCCGAGAGGGCGCACCCGGAGTGGATGCCTCCGACGTGCTGCAAAACCGAAGTGGCTCCAAGCTTCATCCAAACTGGCGCCCACTAAAAAAAAAAAAAAAAAAAAAAGGGCACAGG
>Ga0247765_1001350_pt1 | contig 12129 bp, 15 predicted proteins | sample UWRJL106311C6_FD_179949 | JGI IMG/M metagenome (GOLD analysis project Ga0247765, IMG submission 179949) | Plant litter microbial communities from Arlington Agricultural Research Station in Wisconsin, United States - UWRJ-L106-311C-6 | ecosystem: Environmental > Terrestrial > Plant litter >... | reverse complement strand
ACTAAAAAAAAAAAAAAAAAAAAACTACCACTGGGAGCTCCTGGTATGAGGATTGGATAGGTGAAGCTGGGGGAGCTGGTATAAAATTACACCTACTCTTGTAGTCTATGGTTGTCTATTGGTTTAATACTAATGAGCTGACTACTTGAAGAGAAACGATGGGTGATGAAGGATTTCGACCCGGCCTGCTCAGCCCAGGAGCTGTCGCACATCCTCGCTGAGCCAACAACCAGGTACTGCACGGCGATTCTTTCATGGCTCAGCGATGACCCAAACACGGGAACTGGGGCCGGAGAGATAAAGACCGTCTTTTCGAGGCAGCTCGCGCGGTGGTGGTGGAACGTTGGTATATCGCAATGGAGTAACCGAGCGCTCGGCGATGGCGAGGAGGGACTCTCTCTCTCTGCGTTTCCCGAGGCAGACAGGCGCAGATATGAGGGGGTGGTTAGGTGCACATGCGATGGTGTCTGCCCATTTCATTCAACGAGACCCATCCGGGCGGCAGTGGGCAACACACATGCTAGCACCCCGACAACTACCTAACGGCCAATCGATCTCCACCTACCAAAACGCGGTCCGGATACGTCTCAAACCTCACTACTTCACTCATCGTCTTCACGGTTGAAAAAGAATCCAGACTAACAGGATATGTGGGCCAATTGGCTCGAATATCTCAACTACGAGAAATAGTGTTTGGAGTTGTTGACTGCCACTGCTGCAGAATCTCTGGAGCAACAATCCTTCGAGTCCTGGAAGCTGCTCGGCACAAGAAAGCCGGAGAGCAACATCGAGTCGGTGGTGGCACTCTCGAGCTGCACTCTCTGTATGCATCTACGAGTTAACACCTTGACGGGACGAGAATGGATTGAGCAGCTTGGTAGTGTTCAATCTACAGGAACACAAACTTGTAATGGGCGAGATTTATCACGTCAAAGGAGCCTCCTAGAAGGGAGGATGAACCCATTCAATAGCGCATTCTGGTGGGAAAGGTGTCCCCCTACTGACAAGCTCTGTATTGCATTATTTCGCGGATGCCACTCGTGACGGTTCCTCATTTTACTCCGCCCAACGGATGGTGCCGTCAGCATTCGTATGAAACCCATTCCCCGGCCGTCTCATCCCAGCCCCAACACGGCGTATCCCCCCCTGCGCTCTGTTCTTGCCCACTGTCAGATCTGCTGCTGCTGCTGCTGTTCCTGCGTGGCGATGAGGATTTGTGCCTCTTGCTACTGCTGGCGGCAGAACCAACAGACGGTGGTTGGCGGGCCTTCGCTGCCTCGGAAAAGCCCTCTTCCTGCCCTCTTCCAGAAGGGGTGTCCAAGGACCTCCGAATCTCGTTCAGCCGCGCGTGTCTTTTCCCCGGGTCGGTGATGTTCCGGACGTACTTGCGGAATCCAGATAATGATCCGGCCTCTGAAGCAAGAAGCTCTCGATAGTCGCCGTATAGTAATCGAGGTCATTATGATGCTCCCACGAGATGTAAAGCCGCGCCTCTGTGCCACTCATTGCGATGCTGAATGCCGCGCTGTTGATTGGACGGACCGCGTCGCTCTTGCATTGCCTCGGCTGGCGGTGGTTAAGGCGTTGTGCAATGTTGACACAGGATGCAGATCCGCCCCGACGTTGATTCGTTGCAACCCACATACTCCCGCCGTCGGTAGGACCGTCCCCCTCGAACTCGATGACGAAGAATGGATATATTAAGCCTTAGTTATCAGCCGTTAGCTGTGTTCTCCATGGAGTTAAGTTAGGGTTGTTGCTGGGCAAAGGCGCCATGACGACTGTATCCGTAAAGCATATCCGGGACTGGGTGCTGACCTTGAGCTTGGATCTGGTGTTAGGAACAGTAGTATGCTTGGCCATCGGCTGTCTGTCGCTGCGTTGTAGGCTCTCCGTTATGTCGGGGCGAGGGAAAATACCGGTACGGAAATATTGTTCCCCCTGAGATTCCCCAGCTCCCATCCATTGAAGCGCAGCCAAGTTAGAATCTTGCCTGATCTCATTGGCGATGGCCCCCAGGAGAGCCACGGTCCTTTCGTACATGATCAACTAGATCAGCAACCTCTTTCGGGAAATCCTCGTGCGGCGGGCGCATGTATATGTTGTTCTCGGCCAAGTTCACGTCTCGGTAATACGGATCCTCGACAAGGCTCCTAGGGGTAGGGTCGTTGTCGTCGTCGTCGTCCGCCCGATCAAGATGGCGTCCGACCGACAGCATTTCTCTCGGCCCGACCCGACGGGAGTCGAGCCACTCAAACACAAAGGTGTGAACAGACTCAGGAAGGGGTGTAGATGGACTGGGTCGATGAAGTCCTTGAGGGACGAGGCGTATGGTCGCGTGGAAGGCTTTGGCTTTGGTTGCTGTAGGTCTACATGATCTCTTCAATTAGTCGTTAGTCTGCGTCAGAGGATGTTGTCATCATACCTTGTCCGCCTTCTCTGCTTCCTCGTCCTTAACTCTTGGCCGTTGCTCCTCTGTCCGCGTCAACCGGGCTCTCTTCGCGGGCAGCGGATCGATGTCGAAAGTCATAGATCGTAAGGGAGCGCGTCTGGGGGCTGCTCTCTGGGGCTCTGCGCAAGTTCTGTACCTTGCGAGTTAACAGGACTTCTCACCGTCCGCATACAAGAGCCTTGTCGACATTCATACCTGTACCTGCACTGGCAACGGCGGCCAGCAGCGTCTCTTGTAAGGCCTCGGATAGTTTCACACGAGAGCGGCGGACCCGCGTCTTGGGAATTCCCCCGTTTATGGCGACGACGCGCTGGTGGCTGAAGGGGGGTCAGTTTTCTGGGCGAGCAGGTCGGCCGCGTGTGAAGAGCCGCAAGTAAGTTTGTTGATTTGGCAAGTAGGTTACAAAGATTTGCTTTGGTCGTTTGGTCGTCTGGGCGTCCCGTGATCTTTATTTTTTTGCCCTGCGGGGCTAGCAAGTCGCTGGCAGGTACCCAAAATCTCTCCAGAGGTTACCCCAGTAATAGCGTCTTGAAATTGACTACTTATGGCTCAGGAATGGCCTGGCCTGAGGTACTACGTTGATGGAGCAGAACAGCTTGAGCTTCCAAATCCTCTAGCCCTAAGGCCTTCTGTGTCGCTCCAGGCTCCCGTAATTACATGCTAGCGTGACGCAGCTGCTCCTCCAACGCAGCAAGGCGCTGCTCTGCCGCATCAGCACGCTGCTCTGCCGCATCAGCACGCTGCTTTGCCGCCTCAGCGCGCTCCTGCTCTGCCTCAGCGCGCTCCCGCTCGGCCTTTGCGTCCATCACAAAACTGAAGAGACACTCCTCACGATGATGGCCCCTGGTGTACGTGCCTTGGTGAATGCTTTTGGCCTGGAGAAAGATGGCGCGAAGTCGCTCGAAGCTCAGCCATACCTGAGGGTCCCTGTTGCCATTAGCTTGGTCCTGCGAGAGAAGAAGAAAGAAAAAAAACATACCGTGCGATGCCCGCCGCCCGCTCGGCGGCCAAAGGGCGACAGAGGGCCATGGGCAAACCAGCAGAACCCAAAAAGTCCGAGACGTAGAGGCCAACTTGGCCGTTGGGCTGCTCCACGAGACTGTCATCGTAAATGGGCTCAAAGTAATGGACCCAAGTGCTGTCGGCGCCGTCGGCCACACGCAAAGCGACCGTCACCTTCTCCCCCGTGGGGTAGAGCGCGTCAAGGGCCAAGGCGGCGTGAATCTTGCCCTTGGCACACGCAATGTACTGCACCAGCTTCCGCTCGACGTGGCTTTGAGACTCGCTCTACGAGACCTCGCCCACCAGGCAAGGGAGGCGGTTCATGGCGGAACCAAAGGCAAAGTCGGCCTGCTTGAGAAGCTCGCCCTCTTCGGCGATGCGAGCGGTGCCGAAATCGAGGAGCATATCAGCAATGTAGTCGCGGATGTCGGCATTGGGAATCGTGGCCGCAAAGCGAGCGAGACAGACTTCGATGTAGTTGCGGGCTCGCACCAGAAACTGGTAGTGCAAGTTGGTTTCCGGCATGATGTCGATGTACGCGATGCCAGACTGGTAGTCGTATTCGAAACGCTGAATCGTAGGCTCGTTTAGCGCAATTAGGGCTTCGTTGAGGCGCGTCGACAGGTCCCACGCAACGTCGGCCGGGCAGCGCCAGCTGATGATAGACTCGGTACCGTGGCGGTGCGCGTCAGCAATGTAGCCAACGAGCTGGTCAAACGAGTCGCCGTCAACTGCAACAATGTTACTATCATGCTCCGACTCAAACGAAGGCGCGGCGGCAGCCATGGTCGCCTCGCCGTGATCGCGCGCAGCCATCACAAGAATTGCTGTTGGTGTGGGAATTGTTGCCGTTGCTGCAGGAATTGTTGCGTTCTGCAGAAGGAATTGTAGAGGATCAAGCAGAGGGGAAGTACGGATCCGTACTTGCCTTGGCAAAATAAGTCTTGATCGCCTGGAGACGCTAGCCAGTTATGGAAAGTTAAGCGAGGTACTGCCCGCTGCACGCTCTTTGGTCCCACCCAATCTCGAAGGAATTCCTGCCTTTGGGCTACGCTTCTACGCAGTCAATCTCGTGCATACGTGCCTTCCGTCACATTAAGATCTATTTTTTGGAGCCTCTGGATCTACAGCCTGTTTAAGAGTTGTGCTAGCCTTCATACAGTCATCTTGCCCCCTGCTACGATTGGTTGTCCTGGCCTACGATCTGTCTTCACCTTGATCACTACGGTAAGAAAGGAGCAGGCCGTAACAATGCACCGTGATTAGTATCGGCACGGGTATGGCAGCGACCCAGCTATCCCGATGCCGCCATGCCACCAACTTCCGTCGTCCGCTGCCTCTTGGCCGGGCGTATAAACGCCCTGTCAAAATCAATCACCATAAACCCCCCCCCCACCTCGTCGTTCCAGGTAAGGTTCGCCTCCCGGATGTCATCGTGCTCGATGCCATGGCGTTCAAGAAGCTCGACCGCCGTATCTATCTCCCTCGGCGAGGCCTGCATAGCGGTGGTGGTACTGGTAGTAAGTGTCGGGCCAGCCCAAGACATGAGCATCATATCCGTGACGGCAACTGTGCTACAGAGGGGGTAATGGTATACCAGGCTGATGATGCCCAGGTAGACGGGGATACGGGTACCCTGGAGCTCTAAGCAATGCGTATAAATGGACGCCTCCTCGAAGAGAACATGTGTGTCGACCTCTTGGACGCCCTTGGCGACAAATACGTATCCGTACGTTGGATCTGTGATGCGAAACAAAACACCTGTCGCGCCAAACATACCATACTTATCCAGACACTCACAGCCGTCGTCGAGATTGTGAGCAAGTCGGTCCCGAACACGCCAAAAGGTGAAGAATGAAAGTGAATGAAGGAACAACGCCCGCATTTTTAAAGCTGCAATTGTGGCCCGTGGTGAGCTAGGTGGCCCAATGTAACTTACTGCACCTAAAGACGCGTGACACGACTATGCAAAATCTCGGACGATATCCTCGCGGCTTTCAGCGACGCCGTCAGAGCGAGACCGTCAGACTTAACGGCGTGCACGAAGAAGCCCTTGACGAAAATCCATGTGGGAATAGAGACAATCGCGAGAGAGACGAACACGGTCAGTATGACGAGCGTCGCGAGCTGTTCTCGGATTGCAATCCTCATCTGGATGAAGTCAAAAGCTGAGTTTAGACGGGCATGATATGGCAGGTTTTGGCGGCAGTGTTTCGGCTCGGAGACTACAATTCAGGGGAAGGGGGGCGACCAGCTGCGGCTGAGAGCCGTCGCGCGCAGGCGTGACCGCCGGAGAGAAGGACGGGAACAGGCAGTTCTCGGGCTCGATTTGCGGCGCCAAAACTTCCGACAGCGTTAGGGAAGGACACAAATCGCGATGGAGATGTCTACAAAACAGTTACTCAAAGTTATGCATTGCACAAGGTTGATGAGTGTTCGAAGAAAACGGTTCGTGGAATGAAAGCGTGTCGAATTTATCACCGCGGAAGCAGCCGAACAGGATGCGATTGCTCGGGATTAATGGCGGGGAGCTGGGAGAGAGAGGCGTCGGGTGCTGTCGCCCCCGGGCTAGTGACTTTGTCAAAACGTGGAACAAGAGGTGAGGTGAGTGAGGCTCACAGGACAGGAAGTGTATTCCGGTCTCGTCAACAGCCGCGACGCGCAGCAAAAGTCAAGCATCAGCCGGGCTGGATTTTGCCAAAACACCATGTGCCGGACAGCACTGTCGTAATCGGAGCGCCACAATAACTAGCAGCTTTTCCGCGGTGCAGTGAATGCGGCAATACGGACGCGCTTCTTTTGCGTGCACAACTGCCAATATCTTCTCTATTCTCAGTACACACACATATCTGCTGCGAATCCCTCTTGCTTATCCTGCTACCCATAGTCTGACAGTTCAGCGTCTCCAGACAGACCGAGTGAACCAAACTCCAGACCGTCAGGGAGACTGCGCTGGATGGCCACTGCCGTCGTCTTCCTGGCCCTGGTGCTGCCCGCGATGCGAGCCAGCCTAGCCGGAGCAACTCCCCAGGACGTCGCCGTCTAGCAGGGCGGCTTCACCATCTTTGCCATTCTAGGGCCTCATGCGCGTTCGGCCTGGTGAAGGTGTATTGTTCAACCTCGTCAATAGTACTGTCTGTATGTTACAGATGGGCGCCGGGATTGACACGCCTAAGCCGTGTCCTTTACCGCCGACCCTCCCCCAAGGCTACTAGATGTTTCGGGCTTCAGCGAACACATATCCAAAGGATCAAGTCCCTCTCGTAACAAATGAGGAGGAAATCACGCAAGGCTTCGATTCCAGACCAAAGCAAAAAAGCTCAGTGCATCATGAAGTTTGTAATAATCCACCAGTCCTGCAAAATTTTGCAGAGCATCTCGAGCGAGATTAGCACGGCGCAAGTATGCGTGTTGACACTCTTCTGGAAAGCAGAGAACCGTTTTGGCACATCGAAAGACTCCACTGTCTCATGAAGCGCGAACTACAGCGTTCGGGCATCTTGCGCCAAAATCTGTCACCCTTGCGGACCAGGAAACGGCGATTGTCATAGACGAGCGCGCAGACGGGGCAAGAAATCTGTCGGGATCGCAAGATGGGCCATTTGAAGCGCATTGCAAAAAGCTTCGAGGACCACTCTCTCTACACGGCGAATACTCTACGCCCATCGCGCCATCAACGCGATCAGTACTGATCTATGAAGCATAGTAGTTTGGGGATGTTAGAGCACATTCGATCCCATGCCAGTGGACGTGGTTGAGCACACAGCTCCTGTGCCTCCTGTTTTTTTTTTTTTTTTTTTTTTTCAGCCGTAATTTACTTTGCTATGGCTTTAGTGGATTTCAGCACTCTTACATTTCCGATGATCACCCTTTCCAGTTCTCCAAAACTTATGATAACCGTCTCTTCAGTTTGGCCACTTGCTCCTCCAACATAAAATTCCTTCCTTTTCAAGCCACGGATTTGTTTCCTCCTCCATCTCCTTAACTAGAGTTGCTGTAGCTCTGAATAATACGGGTTCCCATAGCTTTTGTCAATTGGCTTCCATGAGAGCCTCAGCCTCGGCTGTCGCAGGTATATATCTGGCCAAAATGTCTTCCATCCTTGTGGTAGCTTGAAGCCGGGTACCCCTAGACGATGGTAGGTTTACCATGCCGTTCCCGACTCCAAGAAATGTTTGATACCTCGCGCCTTCGCAACAGGGGTCCAGGACAACACAATGCAAGTTTCGCAAGCGTCTGTCGATGGGGGACTAGGAGCCGAAATCTCAGCCAGTACCTTGACCAAGAACGTTGAAGATGGTTGCTTTCTCTTCAGTTTCGAGCAACTGGGCAGTTGCGCAGGTGGGACAAGGATGACGGGGTTGTGAACTGGGTGTTTGGATGGTAGTAGAGCCCCCTTCCCTTATCTGAGATTTAGAGGTCATGGTGCAAAATGACTTGATATGAGAGGATATGAGCTTGTTTATGAGGTTTTCATGTTCTGGTTAACCGACATATGCTTGATTAAATAATACAGTAACTCCATCTAGAAGTCTTTGTGCCACGGAACGCAATGAAACGGGCATAAACCGGGTGTCCAAAGAAGGGCTTAGGGGCATGAAAAACGTGCATTCCGCCCAGCCTCCCAAAAAAAAAAAAAAAAAAAAAAAGGCACGATTTTGTGCTCAACGCCTACCCCCAAGAAAGAGCCGGAAGACCCCGAGAAGAACATAGCATTATTAAGTGGGCAGTTGTATTTAAGCTAGCGGTAAGGAGGGGTGGACGCAGGAGCACGCCGCCGAGGGAACCAGTTACAAGTACAAGGCCACAAAGAGATTCAATGAGTTAGTTGCTGGGGGCTCTTCCCAGGTAGTGCTGTGGTCGGTCAGACGACCTGGTATTTTTGTTTACTTAACATGCGGCGCGCCACCAGCATATTCGATGTGGCTCTGTTTTCCCCGATACCTGCAGCCATGCGTGATCAAATGATAGCTGCTCCCTTTCGTCTTGGATTTGCAGTCCTTGCACCGATAGTGCTGCTTGGTATGGGATCGTTGAGAAACAGTTTGCAATGAATGTTGTGGGCAGACCTGGACGTCAAGTTCATTAAGATACTGACACTAAAGTTTTATGGTTAGATCTGTTACGGATTTCTCGAGTAGAACTTACCCAGCAGCATCCCCCCAGAGACCATTGGGATGATCAGATAGATAGATCTAGGCACTCGAGAAGTCAAAACAAGAAATGAATGAGTTGATATTGCGAATTGAAGGTTGAATGGGGCAATTTAACCATGCTGTCTTATTTATACGCTATCATCTGCTGAAAAACAGCTTAGTACACGGCCAAAGAACGTGGATGATTGCAGCGAGAGATGAGAGGAGCCAGTGTTTCTTGGGGCGCCTGAATACAGTTTTCGTGAGCCTGGTCTCCCTCGGTCACATTTACGTGCCCCTGACCTTACCTGGGGGGCATGCTTTTTCGTGCTCCCTGCATGTTTGGTATGAGAATTCACGTTGACTGCCCCTACGAAGACAGAGAGCAATCTTGCAGTGTCATGGCTGACTTGGGAGGTTGTCGTTATTCTCTCAACTTGTACTCACGGTACTCTTGCTCATTTTAGGCGGAGCCTTACCCAGCAACATCTGTAATAGGACAGCCTATAGATAGATAGGGACGGCTCACTGTCCTGTTCGACCCACGGTATGTGCGAGGAAAGCACGGTTTCGTGCTTTTTCCTCCCCCACACTTCGCGGCTCATTGCGCTCACATTGGAGGTCGCGAGGAGTGGGGGTGGCCACAACTCGTGTGCTTCAGCTTTCATTTGGGCACATATTGGTGCGCCTTGCGTTTTTTTCCTTCGCAAATGGCTGGTGACTTCGAAATAGACACAGTGTTACCGCCATCGACAAGGACCGGCGCTATGCCCGTCTGGGAAGAGAAGCACAGCCAAGAAACGGAGAATGATGTGGACGGATTTGTGGTTCTGGAGGCTCCCAGGACAGAGCCCACACTTGTTCAGATCTTATTTGAGTGGCCACCCCGCGAGGGGGGGTGGTGGAGGGCAATGCCATACAAAACATACTCTGACATGAGACAGCTTCAGAGGCCCAGCTGCAAGGCTTTCATGACAGAAATGGTTTCGAACGGAAAATTCTGGCAATAAGTCAGTCACCGCTTCTCCTCCCCGTCCTTCGGCTCCTCCGAATTCCCCAGCTTCTCCACATCCTGCGGTGAGTTCCACGTCCCAGCCGTTGAGGCCGAACCGACAACAGAACCGAGCAAGGCCAACACTCCAAACGCTCCTCCTCCTGAGGGCCGGAAGGTACGAGTCCAGGCGATAATGGCCGGCGATATGAACCTCCTCGGAGTCGCCCTTGACGCCAGAAGCAACGATTCTCGAGCAGGTTGGTTTGGTCGCGGCCTGAGCTTGGAGGAGCCGGCTACTCCCTCGCAAACCCCCCCCCCCCCGGGGGGATGCGCGACGCAGATATGGGATGGTCAGCTAAGCCGTTTTTGTAGCAGTAGCGGTTTGGTGCCGGCCAGTTAAGGTACAGGGAGGGCAAGTAGGCAGGTTGCCCCACAGGCTTGATGTTAGAATTGGTACAAATAATGCAGGCTGAATTAACTCTGTCGTTGAAAGTTCGCCCGAAGGTCTTGTCGGTGTTGTGATGGAATCTTCTCCGAGTTGGCTGTTCGTCCGATTCAGCAGCATTCACACTGTGGCATGGAGGGGCGGCAATGCCCGCCACACAAGTCTCACGACTATCCGTTAGATCAAAGCCCCTGAGTTTCGTCATATGGTATCCAGGCCGTCCTTCCGGGTCGGTTGGCGCAGTGACGTAGTAGCCGTACAGCTGGAGCGTACCTGTCCCGGCGTGGTAGGTCGAATTGTAGGTGTAAGCATTGCTATCGTATACGGGCTTCTTCTCGCTATAACTCTGCAGACTGTACATAGCGCGGGCTCCATACGCTCCCTTAAGGCAAAGCCTGGCGTCACGCCACATGGGCACTACCCCCCGGACCCTTAGCTTCAAGAAAGAAATTGGGTGCCACTGGAACGTCGGCGTGCTTTGTGGGAACAATTATCTCACTCAGATCCTCTCTCACGGTCTTGTCAACGTTACCCAGCGTAGCGCCATTAAAGAAATCCGGGACTGCGTTAACCGCGAGACCCTCTATCAGGGACTTGAAGCTGGTGAACGGGAGATTGCCCTCGTTCGGAATGCCGGGGTTGCCGGTAATGATGGGAATCACGTTGCGCATAACCGTGCCTTCCGACTTAGCCTCATTCTCCTGTAGAAAATCGTTAAATGCCGAGTCGTCAAATGCCGAGTCGTCGAAGCGGAAAGGTGAGAGCGATGGCCGCCTTGCCGATAATAGAAGGCGAGTGCCATCGAGGTTTGGTTGTGGGGCCTGACGGTTGCGCAACGGAAGATAGACATTATGGTCAGTCAGGTACTGCTCGAAATTATCGTCGTATGCAAATGATCTTCTGGCTTTTGAGGGTATCGTAGTTGCCCTCGTTGATTTGGTGCGTTGGCTGGAATCGGAGGCGTGGCTGGAAGACATCTTGAGCCTCTCGTCTCTCGATTCAGGATACTAATAGCAATTAGTCAATCGTCACCTTGAGCCGTTTGCTACTGTACCCCTCGAAGGTGGCGGAGATCTGGACTACTACGTTTTGCAAACCGGGCAAGATCCTTTGTACATATTACGGGCGCCAGGGGCTTTGGAGCAGGTTCTGCGTCGTTCCATTAGTCGAGTTTTCGTAATGCACGAGCTGCGAGCCAGACCTTGGATAGGTTGTCCCAAAACTCCGGAGCAAAGTTGGAAGAACTCTGGGCTCCGCCCTCTGCGCTAAGCTTCTTGCTGAGACGGCGTTCTTGCGGAGAGTCGTCTGCGCGTGGTCTCTTTCGATTCCGGTGTGTCGCCATGAGCGCCCATCCTGGATCATCAAGACCAGGAGGGGGGAGCAGAGGAGGATATAGAGGTCGCGCTCAATGGCCGCCTTTGGCACAAGAGGTTGGTCGGTTAGTTGTGTGCGACGAAAATGCGCTGCCAGATGTAGGAGGGCAAGTCATGCCATCGAGCGCGTCTTATCTGCAATCAGTGGGGTGTCAAAATAAATGCATATCGCGACTATCGTCGCCAAAACTGCCCATTTTCATGCTTTTCAACAGGGTATATCTCAACCACGGGTTAATGAAAAAATGAAAGAAAAATATTACTTGCAGAAATTTATCTAAACTTTATATTTGGTATTTAATTATTAAGTTTAGGTTTAATCTCGTAAAATGGGACGTGTGTAAAATTTGCTATATCATTTTGCGCAAGGGCGCTGTGGGTATGGGGGTGGAGGAGTGGTCTCAGTCAAGGTGGCCAGTGTAGGGTTAGGTAGGGGTTATTGGATCAATTGGAACGTGGCCTCCCTCTGATCAGAGGGCGGCCACCAGCCTTCTTATACTAGAATACTGGCTCCGGATCCGGCAGCTTCCCTTTTGTTAAGTACGACCAGGTCCCGGATCCGGCATCCCCGCATCCAGCCGCATTCATTCCGGCCACATCCTGCATCCTGACAATGTTCCGGATCCGGCATCCCGCATCCGGCCCGACCTGCGATTGTAAGTTATCAGCCAACCATTAGCCGCATGTCAGCTTGGCGTCGTCGTTCATGCGGGGGGGGGGGGGGTGGG
>Ga0247765_1001348_pt1 | contig 12176 bp, 8 predicted proteins | sample UWRJL106311C6_FD_179949 | JGI IMG/M metagenome (GOLD analysis project Ga0247765, IMG submission 179949) | Plant litter microbial communities from Arlington Agricultural Research Station in Wisconsin, United States - UWRJ-L106-311C-6 | ecosystem: Environmental > Terrestrial > Plant litter >... | reverse complement strand
CAGGCATACTCAACAGCGTCACCGAAGCTGATTTCGACCGAGTCATCAACACAAATATCAAGGGTCCGCTGTTCCTCGTCCAAAAAGCCGTTCCGCATATGCCTATCCCCAGTCCCACTACCTCTACTACCGGTAGTAGTGGCGGCAGGGTCATTTTCCTATCCACAGGCCTCAACACGGCCACGGGCATATCGCCTGCCTATCTCCTCTACGCCATGAGCAAGGGGGCGGTGGACCAGCTTACCCGGGTTCTGTCCAAGGAGTTGGCCGCCAAAAACATCACCGTCAATGCCGTGGCTCCTGGTCCGACAGCCACTGATCTCTTTTTTAACGGGAAAAGCGATGAAGTCGTCCACATGCTTGAGAACCAAAGCCCCTTCAAGAGGCTAGGGTCGCCAAGTGACATCGCCGATGTCATACTCTTTGTCGCCAGCGAGAGCAGCCGCTGGGTATCGGGTCAGATCATCAGGGCAAATGGTGCAAACATGGTATAAGGCGAGGGAATAGGGGTGGTACAAAGTAGTAATTGTCGAGCTCAGTCTATTTAGCAATGGCTTAAGAACTAATAGCCCCGTCTCCGGGGTTTAAAACTTGGAAATCTTTTAAACTATGATTACTTTCCCTCAGCAGCACATCCACCCATGCCATGTTTATGCCCAAACACTCAACGACGTCAGATTTCGAGAAATACACCCTCTTCCTCTGGCCGAGTCAAATCAAAAGTCTTGCTTCAACTGATAGAGACCCCACTGGATCGGTATGGGACCTTCACCAATCGACGCCTGGCAGTTCATGACGCCCTTAGCACCAACCCGTCCGTTCCACTCAAAGCGCTTGATGCACTCCCTGACAATATCGACGATATCTTGATTGCCAATCTTGACCAGAATGCCAGCCGGCACACAGCGTCCCGGAATGCACAGCGTCTGAACGCCAAAGGCGCACCCATTGTAGTAGTGAAGCGTGACCTGGTCCGGTGCCATGATGGTCCAAGTTTGACTTTTCGGCAACTCCTCGTCAGTTGAGAGATATCTCAAGAGAAGGAGAGAGAGCACTTACGCGCCACCGAGATCCTGGGCAAGCAAGCGGCAGTCATTGGCGAGGGGCGATCCACCAGAAGTTTGGTTCTCAAAGCTCGAGTCGTCACAATCGTTGATACCGTCGTTCAGAGCCGCTGCCGAAATGTTGAGGTTGGCGACACCGCCGGGGGGGAGAGAGATGGTCCCGATCTGCGCCGAGGCAGTGGGAGGCGACTCCGGCACGGCTGCGGCCATGGAGCCAGTGGCCCAAACCAAGGCGAGGAGGAGAGGAATTAGAAACATGGTGGCTCGATCGAATTTATGCGAATTTTCGGTCGTAGGTTGTAGGATACAATCGGCCGAGGTGCGCGAATGTCGGAGATCTGTGCTAGGTATCTGCGGTACGAAAACGGGGTGAGATCGAATCTGTGAGGTCGGAAAATATTCGACATGAGTTGTGCGCTGTTAAATTCGAAATGGAAGGAGCAGAGGAGAACACTTGCATTTTTCACGCGTGACTGCCTCTGGAAGTGGCTTCACCTGGCAAACCGGGACCGGTGTGGGTCCGAGCCAAACATGAGCACAGCGCGGTGATGCAAACATTGCTCGCCCAGCTGCTAGCAGTTTGCCCAAGTGTAACGACGGCAGTCAGGTGATTTCAAATGTACTCCCGAACGGCTGCAGTTGGGAGCCAGCATGACACTGGCAGCACCGTCATAACTTCTATGTCTATTTCAGAAATCTAGTTCTGATGTCTATTCCAAAAACTTAGGCCCCGACCTTTGAGTTGCCTGAGGCCCGCTCACCTCGCCCGCAACACAACGTGAAGCCAGCCTTTGTAGCAGGTGACCCATTGTCCAACACTTCTCTTAGTGAATCGCCAACCATCGACACCTGGCCACGTAAAACACCAACCCCAAGGCCCAAAGTCCCAGCAAGATAACGGCCTGGGTCGGGGCAAAAATGGCACCCCGGAGAACCACGAAGCCGCTAACAAGAGAGAAGACGACTGGTACAAAAATGGATGGTTTGTATGGCCTGTTCAGCCACGGCTCTCGGAATCGCAGGATGATAGCGCCCAAAACCGTCAGGAAGAAAAGGGTGTACTCCCCCAGACCGTTGAAAGTCAGCAGCGCCCGGAAGTTTCCCAGCAGGATGTAGAATGTCGATAAGACCGTAGAGAGAATAATGGCGTTGATAGGTGCGTCCGATGCGTTGTCCTTGACCACATCGGCGTCGGCAGTGCCATCTCTGTTTGCACAGAGCCAAGCTCCGACAGATCCGACCCGTCTAAAGAGCTTGGGAAACCAATCCATGTTCGCGGCTGCGACAGCCATACGACCTGCAACGAACGAGTTTCCCAGAAGCGAGCCGGCAACCACCATACAGATGAAAATAGCCGCAACAACGCCAAAGGCGGGGCCAAGAAGTCCCGTGATGGCAGTCTGAAGGGTCAGCAGCCGCAGGTCCAAAGCTGAGCGAGGATACTCACCACAGCCACGCTATCTGTGGTTGAAACCACCTTCCAAGGCAGCAAAACATAGTAGGCCGCATTTGCCGTTATAAAGCACAGCACGATGGTAGGAATCGAGGTATTGATAGCCAATGGCAGCTGAACCGCTGGGCGGGACAACTCGGCAGATATGTAAATTGCCTCGGTCCTGTCAGCAAGATCTCCGTCGGTCGGTCGGGAAAGAGCTTACCTTATCCCACCCCGAATAAGCCCAAAGAGCCCCGTACAATGCCGCAGAGAGATGGCCCATGGTCTCCCACTGACTCAAGTCTTCCCAGTGCGTAATGCTACCATCCGGGTTCGCGCTATCCCGATAGCTGAACCACGATTTGCGCCACCAATCCAGCGGCTCACTCGTCGTCGGGTCAGTTCCCCAAACGACATGAAGGACCACAACCACCAGCGCCGCCAAGACAACCGCAGCGATAGCCACAAACTTGGTAACCACAAAAAAGTTGTTCAACCTTGTACTCGCCTTGGTACTGATCGAGTTGGCCAGACTGACTGCCACCAAAACCCCCACCGAGAGCAACTTATGCTCCAGCCGGCCCTCCTGGCCTGTGACTCCCGCCGCTGAGTAAATGCTCTCCACAAAGACAATACTCAGAATCGCTAGCGTGGCCGGCATGACGGCGACAATCCAGGTCCACGCGGCCAAAAATCCAAACACGTCCCCAAACATGTAACGGAGGTACGGCTGCACGCCACCTTCCCCGGGGATTGCGGTACCCAGCTCCGCCACCGTACTGGCACCCGTCCAGGCCAAAACGCCACAAATCAGCCAAACAATGAGGGCCACCCCGGGAGAGGGCACATTGGTGTCGATGGAGCCGGGAGAGGTGAAGACGCCGCTGCCGATAACGATGCTGATGACAATGGCAAAAGCTTCAATGGTTCCCAAGTTGCGCGTGAAGGTGCCGGTGCCGCCGGTCTCGCCATCATCTCTTGCGTTGGGACTGCGGAGGCTGTTGGGGCTGCCCGGACTGGGTGTTCCACTTCTATTCGGGGTTGCGCTGTCATGAGCGGCGAGGAGCGGCTGGCACTCTGGTGTGGCCTGCGCGACGATTCCCCCAGTTGTTATCGCTTCGCCCGCCATTGTGCTTGTATCGTCGACAGTGCATGAAATGAGAGGGAAAAGGAACGTTGAAGTGAAAAGGAAGAAGAAGAAGAAGGTTATTGTCACGAAAGGTAGGTAGTAGGTAAGTTAGGTTGAGTCGTCTCCGTCTCCACTTAGGTAGGTGGTCCCTTATTATGGAGGCGACCCCCACTTCTCTTGACCCTGACCCCGTGCGAGCACGCGACTTTTGGGCTTTTGTTTTTCGGGCTTGCAGCATTCGGTACGGATTCTCCGGCTGATAAGATCCGATGACGACTTGAGCCTGCATGCAGCGCGGGAGCGGAGCGTAACGGTCTGGCGTGCGCCATTCTGTATTGAAGGGACACCAATTCTGCAGCCCCGGCAATGCTTCAATCCCGCGATTGGACATTAATCTTGCCCGGCGTAAATCCGGCGTGTACAAGAGGGATGTTGGGACCCATTACTGATGAAGTCGAGGTTGACGACCAGACACCCCCCAAAAATAAACCAGAGATCTAAAAGACAAATAGTAGCGTAGCGGGGACCTAAAGTCTAGTGCTAAGGGGCTCAATAGGCACCTGATAGGGAGAGTGATGATGGCTTTACACCTACTTCGTACGGGAGCCAGAAAAGAGGCACCGCACCGCACTTCACTGCACATCATGCCGTAGCAACCACCACCACCACCCAAAAAAAAAACCCCTACCAAAATACCAAAACTCTAGTTCACCACACCCACTGCGAGACTCGAACTCGCAACATTCAGATTAAAAGTCTGACGCTCTAAACCAATTGAGCTAAGCGGGTTTTGACTTGATTTGACCTGACTTTACAGTGCTTGACTTTTTTGATGCCAAGACATGGTGTGAGAAGCACATTAAAAAGTCAAGTCGCACAAGTCGCACGCACGCATGTGAATGGAGGATGGAGCAGCAAGTACGTTCGGTTCGGATGACGAAAAGGGGTGATCGTGGAAAAACACGTGCAGGTCTCAGGAGAAGGTGGGGTCCAGAGTTCAGACCGACCACTCTGATGAGAGGACGTCCGTGGGCTCGGGCCGTCAAGGTTAGCCTGTCGAAAGGAGAGACATCCCATCAGCAAAAACTACAACATCCAAGGCCATCAAGTTGCACAACAAACTCGCACGTGGTCTAAAAAATGCTAACAAACCGATCAGCATCAACGACGTGGTACCCTTGCTGACGGGTAGTAAGCACTGACGTCAGTTTGGTACACAAAACATTTGCCGTCGTGGGCGACAACTCAGCCGTATTAGGGACCAGTGGCAACGTCACCTGCGTGGGAGCGTGTCTCGTTGGTTTTGGTCCATGATCATTTCGCTAGTAATCTTACGAACTGTCCATCATGATATTTACAAAGAACAACAGTAACGTGGCCCTCTCCAGTAAAGCAACCCCCTCCTATCAAACGCCGAGTACTTGTCCAGTCTGCTGGACAAGTCCGTTGGCCAGGCCAGCATGAGAACCCTGATTATGAAACGGATGCCCAGTAATATTTTCCAAGCCTCCTTTCGTTCATGCCGTGCACCCGTGGTATAACGCGTTTTTAGCTGCGCTGATGAAGCAAAGCAGCACATGTATCCCGAATCCTGTAATGCCCAATGCTGATATGACAAAAAGAAGATGTGGTGTTGATGAGGTCGACATGGGGTTTCCGAGTCAGATGAGAGGCTTGCTGGGAGTGAGAACCCACGACAGCCAATCTGTGGCGCCTAGTCATTGCGCAGCTCGCTCATCATTTCATCCACCATCCAGTGGACAGGTTGCGCTATGGATCCATCGCGGGTTGTGATTATTGCGTGGTCCGACAACCATAGAGACCTCGTTCAACCTTGCTCCAGCTCCTCGTCACTTCTTAGATTTGCCGCCGGTCGCCGTAATCTTGCTCGTGGTCATAAGGTCCCCAATGTATTTTTGTAGGAACTTGTTGTTGTTGTCCAGCTTGTCGTGCTCTTCTTTAACTGCTTCTATACGATTGAAGAGGATTAGAAGAGAATCCTGGAGTGCTTTGGCATGTCTCCATGATGTTAGTTTCGAAACACGCGGGAGGAAGGCGGGCAGCTGACCTTTGTAACTCTTCTCTCGCGGCCTTCCCAATAGTCTCCAGGTCCTCGCTAGTCCTCCTCGGGCTCATGGATCTGACGTCGTCGGGCCCGACATGAAGATCAACAGGACCTACGGCGGAGTCCCGCGGCACGATCATTGTTCCGCTGCTTTTACGGCTAGGTAGACGAGGCCGCATCGGTGTAGGCGCGTGGATGGGCTGGTCGACAGACGTTCCTGAAGAGGAATCCGACCAGTCCATATTTGATCCGTGAGAGAGACCGTTGTCGTCCATGAGAGACTAAGCGTCGCTGTAGGGGCTGGGGTCGAGGGGATACGCAAGCACAGGTGACGTGCCTTCGAAGGACGTCGAGTAGAGAAAGACGTCGGTTGTAATTAGGTGGTCGAACTCCTCCGTCTCCTCAAGGCAAAAGGGCTGCGGTTGCCACCATTCGTCGACTGTAAAGACGCGCGGATTTCGGCGGTTACGGCGGGTAGATGTCTTGGACAAGAGGGCTTTGTTGCAAGAGAGAGGAAAAGTTGGAGCGAAGTAGTGCGGAAGAGGTGGTACTGGCGCCGGGGACTGGGGTCCTGTCACCGAATGTTGGCCTGGGGGTTCGTTGGGGGTTCGCGGAAGGGTCGCCGGGCACCGAGGTCAGGGTAGAGACCAATAGGCAAAAGTCCGCAATGGCAGGAACCGGAATCGGGGCAGGCAGTTGCCAGGAGGGGCGGTGGGATGGGGATTGCGCGGGAAAATGCTTGGTCGCGATTGGGTGGGGTGGAGTTCGGGTTGGCGGTGGACGGGGGCTGGTCAGGAGGGTAATCCTGAGTCCTGTTTCTTTGCCGCGATCAGCAAGCTGTGCCTTGCTGTTTGCGAGGGTCGAGTGGGCGAGAGGGGTTGCTCGGTGTGGTCACAGGAATGCAGGGTCGGGACTTGTTTTGGGCGGCTCTGGGGGGTAGGTCAAGTCGTCGATCGAGGGCGGAGAGAGGGTCGCGACCACGGGCTGGTAATAAGCACAACGAGGAGGTCGCTGTTCCAGCGCATTCAGGGCTATCCAAGGGCGGTTCGGCGAGCGACTGGATCGTGTCTCCGGCACAACGCTATCTGGCTGTGAGACGTGGCGGCGTAATTTGCACGGCCTAGAGCCGCGTGGTACAGACAGCGGCGACCAGCTATCGTGAGTCGTGGGTGGAATGCGCGCAAGGTCCCAAGCTCACCGATGCAGTCTCGGACGCGGGAAGCAGCACCCCGTGGGAAGCCCCATGAGATGCCTCAGGCGCCAAATGCAACCCTTCCATTTCAGGGATAGCCGGTAAATGGCCAAGGCGTCGATCAGCAGCAGTGACGACACACACCGCGCCTGTGATTCGCTGGCTGCAGTGGTCTCCACAGACCCCTTGAAGTCAGCAAGGGTCCGAAGCTGTCTCTCGATGATGAAATGGTTGCAGCTGCAACCAAGAATCCCATTCCAGCCGTCGCACACTCGTGAAAATTGCATCTCCCACAGATTCTGCAGCGCCCCCCAGGAATTAATTAGCCTGACGTTGGATTCCGCCTAGCCACCGTCTTCTGTATCTGTCATGGCACTCGCAGTTGACATATTGTCCCTGCCTCGGCTACTTTTTAGTCACCACCCGTTGAAGGATCGTCAAATCCACTGCAGTGGCCCAGGCAGCTGGGTGCGAAGCTGGTGCACGAAATGGAGGCTTTTCTGCGACGAATGACGGCATCCAGCGCCACCAATGCCTGCTTGTGTAGCCAACGCGATCTCGGATACCTCCGTATCGGCTGGCGCTAGGTAGCCGTCCAAACCGTATTCCTTCGAGACGGATTCGACGATGGACCCAAGACCTCTTGGTGAGCCGACCCCCCTTCATGCTGGCTTCCTTGTTTTGGTAACCCCTCACCCTCCACCCCCTCTTTCCCACATTGTTTTATGCGCTGCAATCCTGTTGCAAGTTCATGCCTCTTTGGTCTAATCCAGGCCTGTGGGTTTCGGTTTCGCGTGTTTTTAACAACAAGCTTCTCTCCCCAGAGACATGCATGGCAGGAGGCGCAGGAATACGGGCTCGCGGGCTCGCGAGGCGTTGGGCTCTGCGCCAGTTGAATCTGACACACCGATTACCCACTGGCCCATGTTTTACCGGCCCATTATGTCATGATCGGCGGTGGTACTTGTGCAAATGTGTTGGGCTGTCCGCTGTGTCTGTCCGGACCACACCGTGCGGTCACTAACACCATCCGTCAGCAGCTGGATGCGCGCTGGGTTGGCCGCCGTGTTCAACGGCGACCTGACATTCGACGGTCATTCTTTATCCGTACGATACTACTCATGTCTCTATCGAGTTGATCGGGAAGTGCACCACGGGGAATACGGATTGTCTCTCCTTCGCCACGCTTTTCACCTCCGACGAAAGGAACTTTCAGCCGGCAAATCTCGGCGTGGAACACAACTCACTCCGAGACCTCTGAGAATGACACGACTTCCTTGTTGGAAATTCTGTCTGTCAAGTGACGACTAAGCAGCAGCTACGGAGCCGCAATGGAGGAAAACTGATTTGCTTGAGTCGGTAACCGACCAAAATGGGCTCGAGTTGCACAGCTGCTGCAACGCCAGGTGGCACTGTGTCAAAGCCGCTGCCGATCAGCTCTTGGAGCCGACGTAGCCGACCAATGTCCGTGCCAGCCGGGGGTAAACCTACATTACGCGGGAGTGGGGAGGCAGGCAACAGACAATCTCGGCGGGGGTACTTTCTCACGCGACCCTCACTGGTCGCACAGTATCACCTGCCGGGGTGGAATTCTCTCATTCATGGCCCGCGAATAACGTCAGTCCATGCGGCGGATCCAGCCCTAGAATAGTGTAGCCACATGGCTCCGACCGGAAGCGGAGGTCTCAGCTCCGCAACCCACCCCAAGCACGCCAGGCTCACAGTTAGTCGCAAATTTGGCCTCACAAACCTGACTTTGTGCGCAATCACTGTTCCATCTGGACGAAGCCACGTGTGGAAGCTTCTCGTTTGTCTGGGGACATTGACTCTCGTTCACAATCCTCATTCACATCCTTCTACGCTCTTCAAACCCGGCCCCGGGAATCTGAGAGAGTGTACAGGCTTTGCTTGCTCCCGAAGCCGGGGGTAGATCTTATCACGGATATGCGGCAGTCGGTGAGCAGGCGCCAAGGTTGGGCACATCGATTGACCCCAACTAGTTGCAGCATCTTGTACTTCCACTGGCAGATGCGGCAGGTTGCCTTTCTCCCTTCTTTTTCTGCGCTCCATCGATGCCGCCGGGGACGGGGTGTCATAGGATGTGGTATAAATAGCATGTCGCCCAACGTGCCGCTCTCCCACCCTCTCTATTTTGTTGTGGCCGAGTGGTCTCCAAGGAACTTTACAGGGGATCAGTGCCATACACGTCTATCGTGATGTCCTACGCCCCTGGTCTTGGCCAACGACTGGGTTTTCAAGTGTCGTGGGGGTCGATCTCAGATGGGTGGAAGCTAAACATCAAGTGATACTCCCATGGGTACTCGCGTAGTGTGGCGCTCTTCTCTACCAGCATATAACTGTTTGACTAGTTATATGTGTTCATTGACGGGCTCTCAACGTACCAACCATGCCGGCGTCTCTTTCTCATCCTCGGTATGACTTAAGATCAGTCTACACTTACACTGGGCTCTCCATGTAGATCCTACCATTTAAGGTGGCGCTTCAGCCAATGGCTGAATAGCGTTAGGTAATCTTCCAGGCGTGGCCTATCTAGCTTGTCTGGCAAGATCAAATGGATGGATGGAGCCGATAGGGCAGGCTGCGGATCGTTTCCCATCATCCCTGACGATCCCGTTGGTCGGGATCTGGTACCTGGGTATAGAAGGTATCAAGTAGACCAAGGTAACACGCGAGATGTTTTGATATGTCTGAAGTCTGTCGGGTCTTTGGAAACCATGACATGTGCGGATGAACCTGGTGCTAGCCTGAACTACCTAGCCTTCCACTGTTTTATTCCCACACGTACGAGAGACACCGCGTGCTCCGGGCAGGTACAACATGTATCAGAACCACCTAATCTAACAAGTCATGTTACCTCGTACCTCGTACCTGGCACCTGGTGCCAGACAGGACTTTTCCGAGGAACTACAGGTCAAGACATCCATTTGGGAGGAGGCTGGTTGGATCTTACTCGGTAAGGTCAGGCTTTCTTTCCACGGGTTGGTTCTACATCTCCCAAGGTCGAGAGAGATTAAACCAGCTTACACGGTCTTTAGCTGGCGATCCGGTTGTCCACTCAAGTCCATCCTTCCGTCTCTCTCTCTCTCTCTCTGTATATATATATAAATATAAACTAGCTGGATCTGACATGCCCCAGTTTGTGTTCCCTTAGATGGAACCGCGCAATAATGAGTCCTTTTTTCCTCAGCGCAAAGAAAAGGTTAGCGTCTTGATAATCGGTGCGACCAGACCAGACCAGACCAGAGGGATCCGACCAGACTAGTCTACCTAGGTGGGGTAGTCACGGTAGCACTCAACCATCAATGAGAATGACAAGCACATGTGCGTCGAATCGAATCCAAATCCAAATCCAATCCAATCCAAGTGAGGAGATCAATACCAGACCATGTTATGTAGAATAATACGAGTACACAACATATATTACCGCCCCCTCCAACAACCCAGATCGCAGATCAAGATGCAAATGTCCATTACATAAACACAACATAACATACGTTGATACAAAACATGAAACTCCCAATGTAGAAAACAGAAAAAAGAGAAAGAAAAAAAAAAGTGGTATCAAGATGCAAAGCCGAGACACACACCCACATATACATGCACACACAAATGCTAAAGAGCGTACAAATAAACTGCCACACCACACAAGATTACTCGTCATCAAACAATATCGGAATTCTTTTCAGAAGAGGGGCCAAACGCAGTCCGGGTCCGGGTCCGGGTCCGTGACTCTGGCTGCATCGTCCAGTCTGCATCTGCATTTGCATCTCCCGTCCGTGATAGTGATGGCGATAGCTCTAGTCCAAGTGATTCGCTATTACAGAACGAAGCTTGCGGCGGCGGCAGAGATGCCACGGCAATATGTCGAAACAGCGCTCGGAGAATCGGAATCGACGCGGCCATAATGGTGATGCTGCTTTCGGCGGTTCCGAGGATGGAAAGCCATATCCCGTCGACTAAAAAAAAAAACAACAGTTAGACCTCGCCTCACTTGTCTTGTCATTCTGAAAGAGACAGAAACTTACTGAGATCAAACTTATTAATGGCTTGGAGCTGGGTGATTTTGGCAAAGGAGGCAACGCCGGCGCTGGTTTCCTGTTTGTTAGTAAAAGAAAAGTAAGAAAAGAAAATTTGAAGAAAAAGAAAGAAAAAAAACTTACAACACCCCCATGCTCATGGCCAACAACACGCCAATCCTCTCCTTCTTGTTCAACGTAAGAGACAGGATAATCTTCCAGGGAAGTAACGCCAAGACGATATCCATGAGTCCCGAATATGCTATTCCCAACGTCAGTTCCCGTCAGAGCACACACACTCAAACATAAACCCAAACTCCAACGCAAGATACATTAGATGGTAGATGGTAAGAAACTCACCGGCTGTAAAAATGTTATAGTTGATAATCACCTCCTTTGGCCAACATTTCCCCCCCTTCATAAGGGGCATCCAGAGTTTCTCCACGGGCGTACATTGCAAATAAGTCGACAGGGCGCCAAACCCCAGCGATGCATTGATAGACACGATAATAAACCAGATGAACCATTTCATTTTCCTCCCTTCAGACGAAGAGATGCGCAGTACCGTTATGGCAAAGGACGTTTTACTCCACATGGCGGCGAGGATGGAGAAAAACCCACTGGTGTTTGACACGAGCAGGAACGCCGATAGATTATCCGGGTGGAAATCCCAAATGTGTTTCCCATAGCCGATGGTGGTGTTGAAAGTGATGAGAGACGTCTGCGCGACGAGACAGAGGAAACTGAGGACCAAAACATGGTCATCCCACCATAGATGACAGCGTCGTAACTTTTTACAATAGATTCGTAACCCGAGAAAACAAAATGCCAAGCAAGTAAGTAGCCAGACGCCGTAGTTCAACTGCGGGCCGTAGTCGTCGTGGGGGAAGCCGCTAAAGTCAAAGGGCCAGCCGTTCCACTCGCCGGGGGGCGGCAGGTTTTTGTTTTGCGAGTCCATGGCTCTGCTGTATTATCGTCTGTCTGTCTGTCTGTCGTTGAGTTCGAGGAGAGCCCGGCTCCACCGCTGCTACTCCGTGTGGATGTGAAGCTATTTGCTCGTCGTTGTCGTTGCCGCCGTCGTCGTTGAGAGAGATAAAGGCGCCATCATGGTTGGTACTTTAGCTGCAGACCAAAACCACAGTACCACCACCAAGCAACTAAGCCGTGGTGTTTTTTTTTTTTTTTTTTTTTAAAAAAAAAAAAAAAGGGAAGAAGGGGAAAAAAAAAAGAAAAAAGGGAAAAGACAACAAAAAA
>Ga0247765_1001347_pt1 | contig 12179 bp, 9 predicted proteins | sample UWRJL106311C6_FD_179949 | JGI IMG/M metagenome (GOLD analysis project Ga0247765, IMG submission 179949) | Plant litter microbial communities from Arlington Agricultural Research Station in Wisconsin, United States - UWRJ-L106-311C-6 | ecosystem: Environmental > Terrestrial > Plant litter >... | reverse complement strand
ACTTTGCCATAGTGCAGTCGGCAGCACTCCCAGGGTAGTAGATCAACTAGGCTACAGCACCCAAGGGTGCTGTAGCTACAGGGCAACTGGGCTGTAATTTCAACAATTTGTAACCTAATAGTACTTCTTCTACGTACTTTTATTACTCCTTTAGGGTTTTTACTTACTTTTCGTAGCTTCGGGCTTTTACTGCTACCAATATTATACGGATTTTAATTAAATATATATCTTTATATATACCTTTTTACGTATTTACTATAGCTTTAGTATTTACTAATTCTTCTTAACTTACTAATCCTAAATAGCAAATTGTTACTATATTTATTATTCATACCGCTTATAAGCTGACTTCCATTGTTATTAATCATTTTATAAATTCCTAATACCTTCCACGTACCAATTATAGTACTAATACGGATCTTAGTACCATTTTATTTTTACTAATTAAATAATCCGCGTTTAGCAGAGTTAGGTTACTATAAGGCCTACTCCATTTGTTTCGGCAACTTCTTTTCGTAATACGGCTACGTAACCTTTTTACGCCGCTATTACGGCTTAGATTACCCCTAATAAAACGCTTTACTAAGCATACTATTTTAAACGCCATCTCGTTATTATTTAGAAGCGTTTTAAAATCTTGGGCGAGATTAATAGGATTTTAACTAAAGTGCTTAAAAAGTAGGCTTAGTAAGATATATATTATTTCCTATTACGTTTTTGTTATATTTTCGCTATATTTTCAATCTCTTATTAATAATTCCTACTAATTTGCTTTAAATAAGGATATAAAAGTATATTAATTATAATATATAGGGGGATTTGCACTACTTTTGTATAATACTACTTCGCTATGAGTTTGTAGGTATTTCTTAGGGAGGAATTAGCAGTTTCCGCAGATTATAGGCAGCTTATTGCCCATTTATGGGTTTTATTGGTATTTATAATACCCTTATTGTGATTTCGCTATAGTTATTATATTACAATCCCGGTACTATCCGTCCTCTTTTTTTACCTTTTGCTAATTATTCTTCTTCTTTACGTCTTCTCTTTTCTCTCGCAGTAACTACTTTCTTCCTTTTCCCAACTGCCTTTTTTTTACTATTAAGTCTCTCTATCTCCTTAGCTAAGTTATATATCTTAATTCTACCTATATTGTAAAACCATATCATTAATTTCGCTACGGTTGCAATATAAGATAGAGCCTCTTTAAAAATACTTCCGTCTTATACTCTTAGTAATCCTACTTGCTCTCGGCTTTACGCATATTCCAGGCAGTTTAGGAAGATATATACCGCTGTTTCTAATACTCCTACGCATCGACATAGTAGGGTATTCACGTCTCTTACCTTCATTCTGAACAGGAACGCGTTCAGCCCTATTACCCCGGTACGTAATTGGGTAAGGAGCGAACTTTTTGCCTTGGTAAGCCTACTGTGTAGGTTGAGTGGGAAATGTTCAGGTGGCTTCCCCCGGATGAGTATTTTATTCTTCTATCTAAGAGAGAGCGAGCCGTGGTTATTATAGTTGTGACCCTCGGCTTATTGGCCTTTGGCAGAGGCTGAAAGCCGAGGTACCAAGGCGCTAAAGCGCTGTAACGTTCTTAGTATCGTAAAATACGAGGTTTTATTACAGGGCCTTATTATGCTATATAGTGGGCTGTATAGTATTATTATGCTGCTATATAGTATAAGTGCTGTATAATGTGTTTATTCCCAATACTAGGTAATTAATGTTGAAATCACAGCCCAGTTGCCCTGTAGCTACAGCACCCTTGGGTGCTGTAGCCTAGTTGATCTACTGCCCTGGGAGTGCTGCCGACTACACTATGGCAAAGTGCAGTCACCACAACCATGGGGAGTTGGTGTTGTGGTTCAGGGGGGCTGCCAAGCCCCCTGGACCTACTGGAACCTACTAGAACCGACGGGGAGTTCCGGGGACCTACTACCTGTAGGCCAAGCCTACAGGGGTAGACCTAGCACCGTGATTACGTCAGCCCAGCCAACTCGTTGCCCTGGAATCCTTTGGATTCCAGCGTTAACGTAAGCACCTTTCCCTCTGTAGTATAGGTTTTCCTTTTACGTTTTAGGGCCCTTACCCCCTGTAAGATTGACTTACACCTACTGAGGGCCCTATAAAGAACCATCTCCCCTTCTGTGTTTCTGGTGTCTGATTCTTTTCCTTTCTTCTACCTTAAGTAAGATAGTTTATATATAGCCTTAGGGCAACCTTTTGACCTTCGTGATCTCTGTGCAAAGCCCACTGTAGTTACCCTGTTACAGGGCATAGACCCCTGTATCTCTGCTTGTTACAGCAGGTTGGTCTGCTGATCTTAGCTTCCTTTGACCCCGTCCCGGGCAGTTATCGTACCCCTAAAGCCTTCCGCTGCGATTGTTACAGGGGACTTACCCCCTGTAACCTCCTATACTGGACCTTACTGAGACCAGTCAGGTCATACAATTTAATAATTAATAATAAGTTTTAAGGCTTTATGCGATTAAAAAGATCTTTAATTATAAATTAACCTATTTTTAAATCTAGGTTAGTAATTAATTAAAATAAGGTTATATTATAATTAGTAAAGTAAGCTACTTACTAAACGCTTTAAAGCTACGGATTTGGCTTTATACTACCTTTATTATTAATTTTAGTAATTATATAGTCTTTTAACTATTTAAAGCCTTTTTGGATTTTGAAAAGGAAGGTACGGTTATTAATTAGTAATAGGAACTGTATAAGGGCCTTAAAAGTAGGCCGATTTATAGTAACCTTAAATTAGCTACAAACCTTATACCTACGTAGGAAAAAACGCTAATAAGTAACGTTAAAACGCTATAATTATAGTAATAAACTATTAGGCCCAGATTTTAAATACTGGTTTTTACCTTAGGGGTTCTTTTAATTATAAATTATATAATAATATTTTTGGATTTTTTAAAGCTAAAGATAACTAATTATTATATATAAAATATATTTATTGAACTGAAAGCGAGGCAAAAAAAAAAAAGGAAAGAGCCCCCCCCCCTTCCACCTCCCACCTTCCGACGACGACACAGCCGGGGCACTGGGGCCAAAGAAGAAAGAACGAGTACGGTCCGAGTTCGAACCGACACACGGGCACTCCCCATTTTTCTTTCTTTACAAATTGTGACAACTCCCCTCCTGTCGCACATCCTGGGTAGGAGAGACCCAGACTAGTAGACAAAAGGCTGGAAGTAAAGTTGGTTTAGGTACGATATCGTACAGATACCTGTACTATAGAAGCACCTATGGTGCCTAAACAAATAGATAGAGGGACCGCTTGCCTACTAGGGCGAGGACTAAAGGTCCTCTGCGGTGTAAGATTAATAATAAAATATATTTATTTTATAAGGTTACTGTTGATGAAACTATGGGCTATAATGGTAATGGGGGTAAGTTATGGAGAAGAAGATGAATTAGTGCTTTTTTCTTCAATTTAAAAGAGAGAGCGAGCCGTGGTTATTATAGTTGTGACTATCGGCTCATCAGCCTTTAGCAGAGGCTAAAGGCCGAGGTGCCAAGGCGTTAATGCGCTGTGGCGTTTTTAGTGTAGTAGAATACGAGGTTTTATTGCAGGGCCTTGTTGTACTATGTAGCGGGTTGTATAGTATTGTTATACTACTATATAATATAAGTGCCATATAATGTATTTATTCCCAATAGTTACTTATTTAATGGAAGATAAAATTATAATTAAAATATTTTAATTTATCGTAATATGGTTTTTTTAACGTTAAAATTATTAAAATTAGCTTAATAGGTAATATAAAGCCTTTTAAATCCTTTTATATTTATAATTACGTATTTTAGCAAAGGGTTACTTAGGTAATTTACTTACGTTTTGAAACGGGAATTTATTTATATTTAACTTTAAAATAAATTTTTACCTTTTGTATAATTATTTTATATTTATATTTCTTATAAATAAAAAGGTTATATAATTATAGTAGCGGAAACGGATTTATAATATTAAGCAGTATAATTTAGGTAAAAAGAAATTACTTTATTTTTAGTAACAGCTTTTACTAATTAATTAGTTCATATGTTAATTAATGTATATATAGGTTGAAGGTTAGCTTGTACGCTAATTGGTATATATATAGGTAAAAGGTTGGTTTGTGCTTTGGTTAGTATATACGTAGGTAGAAGGCTGGCTTGTACGCTAAAATAGCTTATACCTAGGTAGAAGGCTTTAATTGGCTAGGTTCCGCCTTGGTTATGTACTTTACGAAAATAGGTATATAATTTCTCCTACGATTATAACCTCCTTTAAATGGGTTGTATAAGCCTGAAACTTTATAAAATTGAACTTTTAATTAAAAGCTTTCCATATATATATACTTTTTAAACGTTTTAAATAGAGAAAGGTAAATTAACTTAGTACTAGTAGTTTTAAACCAATTTAACTCCCCTGTATAAGGGGTAGGGCTACCTATTTTTAAACTAATTTTGCCAAAGTTAATTTGGGATTAGGAGTTAGGTTAGTATTTATTATTTTATATAAATATAACTAGTATATTATATTGTATCGGTTTGGGTGGTTATTATAGGTAGTATATTTTTAATTATAAATAAATATTTTTATTTTGGTTAGGTATTTTTAGCCGAATTTTTATTATACAGTTATATAAAAATCCCTATTAAATTTAAAACCTTTTTCTCTATATAATTACAATTTGTATATTTTATTATACTATACTAGGTAGCTATTATAAGTATTATATTCTTTTTTTATATTAATATTTCCACTCAGGCTAGCTATTTTTAATCTAATTTTCATTATACGGCTATATAAAAGTACCATTGGATTTAGTATTTTATTTTATATATAACTATAATTAATATACTATATTATATTAACCTGAGTAGCTACTATAGGTATTATAGTATTGGGAATAAACACACTGTACAGCACTTGTGCTGTACAGCAGCATAACAATGCTGTGCAGCAGCATAATAACGTTGTGCAGCCTGCTGCACAGCATAACAAGGCCCTGCAATAAAACCTCGTATTCTACCACACTAAGAACGCCACAGCGCTTTAGCGCCTCGGCACCTCGGCCTTTGGCCTCTGCCAGAGGCCGATGGGCCGAGGGTCATAACTATAATAATCACGGCTCGCCCTCTCTTAGATAGAAGAATCAAGCACTCATCCATCTTCTTCTCCATGACTTGCCTCTATCACCATTGTGACCCATAGCTTCATCAACATATAGTATTTATTTAATTTATTATTTTTACTTTAACAGCCTATTTCTAACCCAGTTTCATTATACGGCTGTATAAAAGTAATTATTAGATTTAAAATTATTTATTTTATATAATTATTACTAGTGCACCTTATTATAATAGCCTGGGTAGCTACTATAAATAGTGTTTTGTTTTTATTCTTATTTTTTTCTTTCTAAATCAGACTTCTTCTTTTGGTACAGGGTCTTGGCTGCCAATGGTACTGTAGCCCCTGCGTTCGCTAACCTAACGTATTGGCTAGCCTAAACGAAGCCTGGACTGGACCTTGGCATACCCCAAACCTCCAACACACATAGTATTTTCAACCTATTATAATTTAATAACCATTACTCGTACAATATAGCCAGCTGGCCCCTCCTGGGCAGTACCTTCCTAGCAACCTACTTCCGGCAACTAGCTTCCGGATTCCCGGATCTGGCGGCGGGGCCGGTCCTTTATACCCGGGCCCAGTACGGTAATTAAACCAGCTTCGTACTGGTCCTAGTACTGGTCCTAGCATTAATCCTGGTAACCAACGGCTTTACAAGTAGCTTATGCGTAGGTGCAACCCTTTAATTGGCTAGGTTCCGCCTTAGCTGCAAACCCCACGAAAACTGGTGCTAAACTTTCCACGTAACTGCACCCCCTTTAAACTAGCTGTACAGCCTTGCAATCTGGCAAATAGGAAGTCCCAAGACTTATCTTCCCGTGCATATGTTTTTTATACGTTTTGGAGCGGAAAAGGTCAACGGATTTTACCTCAATAGTTTCAACGGATTTTGCCCCCCGGTAAATAAGTAGAGCCATATATTTTTTAACGGATTTGACTCAAATCCGTTGGGGATTAGGGGTTAGTGCTCAGAATTGGGTCCCCGCACGGTCCAGCTCCCCAGTGAATACTTCCAGTATTGGCCAATAATTACTGATAGGCAGCATATTAAGTTCGGTGTCCCCTACAAGGTCGCCGCAGTTGTGGCGAACCAGTCGGAAGAACCGCGCCCCAGCTTCACGCCCATTGGAATTCACTCCACCCACACCCCTGTCATGCGACTGACTGCGCCTTAGCGGCCTCCAAAGCAGATGGAAGTAACTACACCCAATCGTCCTCATCCAAATGCAATCCCAGAGCATTCAAGTTCTCTTTGACAACACTTCTCCGCTCTTAATTCTGTTTAAACCCTGACAAATCTCAAGAGGGATACAGTTTGCATCAATGACGGACTTGGCGAGGCGTGCTCGGCGTGCTGCTTCCAGATTTCTTCAGAAGTGGGATTCGGGGCCGCAGCACGGCAGTGCGCCCGACATTGACGACAACTCCTGGAAAGCCAGGAGGTTCCAATTCCAGCGTCTTTATGCGCCCGCTCAGCAGATTCGGCTTCTGCGAATTCTACCGACAACCTCCTCAGATGCGGCAACGGATAACATTGCCTGCGATATGAGGCCTTTTGATCTCGACGAAGCCCCGCCTTTCTCAGCACTTTCGTGGGCATGGGGCAGCCACGACTTCCGGGCCAAAGAAAACATACGAATGAACGATGCTGCCTTCGAAGTCGCCAATCCGGCGCTGCTGAACGCTCTACGACACCTCTCTAGATACTTTCTCAACCCCACGTCGCCCCCCGCGGCACCAGACTGGCTCTGGATCGACGCCCTGTGTATCAACCAAGAAGACATGTACGAAAGGGGGAATCAGGTGCAGCTGGTGGGAATCATCTACGCGCAAGCGAGAAACGTCATTTCCTGGCTTGGCAGCGGCGATCCGGCCATCACGTCTGCGTTCAGCTTCATCGCAGAGACGGTGCACGCAGCGCAGAGTTCAGCCAACTCGCTGTCACAGATCGAAATGCTGATCAGATGCGGGTTGGATTCGGATGCACCCGACGGTGCAGGGGAAGATTCAAACATATCCATGGACACTATTGTTGATCCGCGTCTGATATACTTGTTCTCACTTTCAAACGACATCCCGCAGTTCTTCGGCCTAGAATACTGGCACCGCCTCTGGATTGTCCAGGAACTGGTTCTGACGCGACCCGAGGAGAACATCATCATGTACGAAAACCACACCATGCTCTTCAGCGACATACAGATTTTTCGTGACTCTTGGCTGGGGTTCCTGAAACGCTTGCAGCTCCTGCCGCAGTGGGAAGCATCGCTGACCAAGACGCCTGGATGGATTAATATCGCGACTTCATGGCCTGCGTACGTTCGCACGATGGAGGACACGTTGATCGTCTGGAGCTACTATGACTTCCTAAGGGGAGTGATGGCTTCCGGGGATAACCTGTTCTTTATCGTTTTGTCTGGGGCTTATATCTCGGTAGATCCACGCGACAAGGTTTTCGGATTTCTAGGTCTCGCCAGCCCAACCGCTCAGAAACAGATGGGAATCGACTACCAGGAGAACCCCGCGGCTTTATATACGAAGTGGTTTACAAAGGTGCTGCTAGACTGGAAATCTCTTGATCCACTCTACTTTGCAGGCCTCAATAGTCGCACACATTCCCATCCTATGGTAGGACTTCCGTCTTGGGTACCCGACCTGAGAAGGTCCATTCGCGAGAGTCCGGTTTGGGATGCAACACTTGGACGGACCCTGGAAAGTATGGAGAAAGGTCAGCGATTTTAATTTTTGGCGTCGGGCATGACGCTTGATGGAAGCAAGCTACGCTGCCACGCCATCCTCGCCAGCAAAGCGGTATCAGTACTCCCAGTTGAAGGCGTCAACCTCGATCTGGCGCGTATCTACAACACCCTCACCGCGCTACCAGGGAATCAAAATCTTTCCACGCTGTCTATATTGGACTCGGTCTTCCGAGCTCTGATGTGTGGCGGAGATCGATTCAACGCCGCAGAGGCTGCGAAACATCTGAAATGGGGCGAGCAGGCCGTCATACTACCCGAAACAAGCCTGAGCATCGGTTCCGAGCAGTTTCAGCTAGTTAGATCTATGCCGCTCATGCAAGCCGTGGCCAAATTCACGCTGCAGCGAGACGGCTCAACTTTGGCAACCAACGACAGCGTTCTGACAGCTTTGTGCGTGGACTCAAGGCGCTTAGGAACAGGCCCGGTCGCCGATACGCTCCTTCTCTTGGCGTTCATCCGACTCTATCTCTCATCTGCAGCAGCACAGGATATCTCCGCTACATCGTCGCAGCACAGTCTGGACTCCAACAGTGACCTGAGCAGCATGTTGCACTTTCTGTACGGCCTCGGTGCAGCTGCGCAACATCCGTGCCAGGAAACAGCATTTGACGGCATCGACATCGAACGCCTCCTCAACAGCGACGCGATTCCCAGAATGCAACAAACACTAGCAAGATACCTGGAAGCATACGAGCATACGCTGTTCGTCACCGACAACGGCATGATTGGTAATGGACCGCGCGCAATGCGTGCAGAGGATCAAATCGTTCTTTTCAACGATGTACAAATGCCGTTCGTCGTCCGGGCAATCCCGTTTGAACGCCGGTATGAGCTGTTAGGGCCATGTTATGTCCACGGCATCTCGGACGGAGAACTCGCTGCTGCTGCACGGCGAGGGGAACTAGAGCCGGTGGAAATTGTGCTTGAATGAAAACGCTGACACAGCATTGTGACTGAAAGAGATGTTGTTCCAATGCGGTGAGAGTTATGGCTATTTTCGGATCAAGATAGTATTTGAACTACGGTAGCGTTGGGGAGTACCAAGAAACGTAATACAAGGCGCCGAGAAAAGTTCTTGACTCTTGTCAATCTACAACAACAACCATCTTTCCGTTAGCTAGACCCTTCTCTATGTATCGATGTGCCTCCTGAAGCTCCTTATCCTCTCCAGTAACTCCTTCCCCTTTACCACCACCTCTGCTACCCCTATCCTTATTAACTCCCCCCTTTTCCCCTTGTCCCTCGTCATCCCCATCACTACCACCCCTACCTTGACCGCTAAATTCACCACCGCCCTCCACAACACCGGCGTCGCCCCCCTAATTAACACCTTCTGTCTCTCTTCTACTCCTAAATTCCTAAACAAATAAGTCTACGCCACGTAGTAACTCTCCGGTAATGCCGCAACCTCCCCCTACCCCAAAACCTATTTCCCCCTCCTATCTCTCTCTTCTTACCTTTAAATCCTGCTCCCTACCCCTTTTAACCTCTTCCTAATCCTTAATAATATCCACAAGCGGGACTATGTTCTCCACCTTAACCACAATATACTTGGCATAAGTCCCCGGTCTCGTCCTCCCTATTCCCCTATGATACTAACCACTGGTAGCCCGACTCGAGACTCCCTCTCCGTGACACCCCGGACAAGCGGTAATAGTGCCAACACACTCAATGCCTGGAATAGGGATGGACTCGGCCCATTCGCCGCGGCGCATGTGTATTTCAGCGTGATTGATGCCAAAGGCGCTGATGCGGATGAGGGCTTCGCCCAGGCGGGGGGTCGGTGCAGGGATGGTGGTGTGGAGACGGTAGGGAGGGTTAGGACGGAGGGAGGGCCGAAGGTGGAGTTGTTGATGGCGCGCAGAGTGGGGGGATGGGTGTCATTTTGGATGAGGATGAGGGTAAGGTTTTGGATTGTGTTGATGTTTTGATATTTTAGTATATGTTGTTGATGTGAAGTTGTTGAATCCAATGCCAAGATTGCCTCGATGTTTCCGGCTTGTCCCTTATCATGCGCCGATATAAAAATTACCATTGCATTCGAAATTTTAAAATCTATGCAACTAACTGATGCCCCCGATTAATGGGCCTGAGTAGCTATTGTGGGTGGCGGTTTGTCTTTGTTCTAGCTTTGGGGGGGGGGGGTGATTTTTTAAAGTCAGCTGTGACTGGTGCCCCACCTGCTGGGGCTGAACTTGCTTGCCACGCATGCTACCCCGCATTTCCCCCCCCGCATTTCCCCTCAGTATGACGGGTGCGCGAAATTGACGCGTGATGGTTTTGATGATTTCTGCCCAAAGTCCTTCTCATTGCAAGCTCCCTCGGGCTTCCTTCATCGCCACCCCGGGATGCCACAACTTCAGCATCACCCGCTTCACTGCGACGTGGAGAACATTCTTTCATGGCTCGTACATACTCCATCAATCGAGACGCGCGAAAGGGATAGCTACGGCGACAGTGCCATCAACATCGACGCCAACTTTGGGGCAAACGGCCGTGCCGACGCCGTAGCTGGCATGGATGATGACGCGCCAAAGACGCCGCAGAAGCGACGGCGTGGCGACGATTTCGATATCGATCAAACCCCTCGAGGTTTGCGACTCCCTGCTCAGGGCTCACTCGACGCGCCTGATAACTCCGACAGCTTGTCCCTGTGCTCTGGGAGCGTCAAGAGCGCCTCCAACACCTCAAGTGCCTCGAACCGCTCTGGCCGCAACAGCCCCCGCAAGCGCGAGATAGCACTCCGGTTCGCGACACAATACCCCGTACAGAGGGAGGCTATCAACAGCGAAGCTCCGCCACCATTACCTCAACCCCTCCTCGACCTGCTCCGAGACCTTATCGATATCGGCGGCGGCAAGAAAGCCATAATCCCAAGCATATTCAAGGGGTCGCTACCAACTAGTTGGACCTATAATCCAAACCACGACGACGGCCTCTTTTTCCATGTCGAAAACGACCATGATAATACGAGTAACCAAGACTTTGCGCTCCATCACCGCCATGCTATATTACAGGCTGTCTGCAAGCAGAGCAAAATCTGCCAGAGGAGGGTCGAATACGAAGCTGGGTGGAATGAGCAAGTACACAGTCGGCTCTTGTCCGACGCCCTCGAGGGACTTGGCTCTGTTCATTTTCGCAACATGTAGGACATCTTTTCCTCGTTTTTGTTCTCCATCTCTCCACTCTCCATCCGTCCAGCTGCGTTTTCGCTGACTAGAGCCCCCGTGCTTGATGTTTTCAGAACTGCCTGTCGCATCCGACCTGCGTTTCGCGAGCTCGACCCCGCCGTCGGTGAGACCAAGGTCGATTATGCCATACTTGTTGACAGCCCCGCCGTAGACGCTAACACTCTGCGGACCGCGCTCGGGACTGTTCCCATGACGCACTTTGGGCTCAGCGACAACGCTTCCACCCCGTTGGCCATCAGCATCGAGACCAAGAGCGACGCGGTCGACAAGCTAACGGGGTCAACACAGTTGGCGACCTGGGTTCGTGCTCATTTCCGCCATCTCGAGGTTGTCCGCGACACACTGCAAGGCAAGCGGACAAATGCCGTGGACCTCCCCGCTCTGCCACTCATCTTTGCTCTCGGAAGCGAATGGTATGTCCAGGTGGCCTGCCGTCGCGAGGAAAAGACTGTACGTTTTTCCCGTCTTATATATATATATATATATATATACCTTGACCTGTGATTCATTTTCACATTTTTGCTAACACCACTTGCATAGTTCATCTACCACAGTATAGCCATTGGTGAGTCAGATACGCTGCATGGCTGCTACAAGATCTCGGCTGCTATCCGGCGCCTGGCTGCATGGGCTACAGATCATTTTGCTGCCTGGTGGATGGATGCTCTGGGAAAGGATGTTTCTTTGTAGAGTGTTTCCGGGGAGCTGAGAGTTTAAATACCAGAGAGGCACAGGGTCTCCCAAAAAAATACATAAGAGAAACAAACCTCCTACGACGTAAACGTCACCGTTGTTATCCCCATTGCATGTACCACCAGCTGCCGCTGCCAATAACACCCGCCACATTTCAAATCACTCGAGCTAGCATGTTAAAAATGCTCAGTCTTGCCATGGATGAGAGAGAACCCATGCCACAGAATACTTCGATGACCTTTTACTATATAACGGGCTTGCCGACAGAGCAGCCCCTGGTTTTGGTTTCATGTTTCCGGCGCTCCTCTAGCTCGACTCGCTACTTAAGGGGTATCAACCATTGGGTATCTTCCAGCGGGCCTTGGACGTATTATTCTACTTCTTTCCCCCTCCCAAAAAAAA
>Ga0247765_1001346_pt1 | contig 12182 bp, 16 predicted proteins | sample UWRJL106311C6_FD_179949 | JGI IMG/M metagenome (GOLD analysis project Ga0247765, IMG submission 179949) | Plant litter microbial communities from Arlington Agricultural Research Station in Wisconsin, United States - UWRJ-L106-311C-6 | ecosystem: Environmental > Terrestrial > Plant litter >... | reverse complement strand
TCTTCGGGCGGAACTTCCGCAGCCAGAGCAGGACCACCAGAGAAGTGATCGAGTACGCCACGTAGGCGTACGCAGCGAACCGGAGCGCCGGCCGCCACCACAGGACGTCGCCGGGGAACTGGAACCACTGCGCGCCGATGCGCGGGTCGACGAAGACGCTGATGAACACCAGGCCGATCACCCCGATGAGCGACCCCGCGAACCGCAGGATCAGCTTCCCCGCTGTCGTCGCGCCCGGGTCAAACAGGATCGGATAAGCGATCGTGAATACCAGCAGGGCGAGCGCAATGTACGCCACCAGCATGTTCGACATGACCCACAGCACAGCGTTGATACCGATCATCGGCTTTCCTTTGGTTTCAGGGTCCACTCGAAGTCATGACCGAATCCGTTGACGTTCTTCCGACGCTCGAGATACGACGTCACCGCGTTCACACGCGGCTGCTGCGCCTGCAACTGCGCCACGGCTTCCTCCGCCTGACGGGTGATCGCATCCGTATCGACCCGCTCCTTCTTCCGTCGAAACCACATCAGGTGTCACCCCGCTTAGGAGTCGTCTCTTCGAAGAAGTGCTTGGTGATCTCGTTCGACGTGATCAGCTGCCCGTTCTGCGTCATCGCCTGAGCGAGAGCATCAGCGGACTGCTTCGCGGCCTCTTCCGTGCGGCGGGCCCGTTTGCCGGGCACCCACCACTCGCGGACAGCGCCGACGACGATGAACAGCGCCAGGCCGACGAACAACGACCACCCGCCGACGTCGGTCCAGTTCCGCGCAAAGAAGGTGATCGGATCCATGTGCCCCCCATTCGGGATGAACCCGAGTAATTAATTGCTTTTGTCAGTGCCGAGGATTAATTTGGGCAGCATGAAGATCACACGCGACACCTTCACCAAGAGCCGCATCCCCGCGCTCGCACAGGTAGGCATCGCCGCGGTCACCATCGGCGCCCTCGTCTTCGGCGGACTCGCCATCGGCAACGGCATCCGCACCGCACAGGCAGACCAGCAAGCCCGCACCGTCGCCGCTGCTGAAGCTGCAGCAGACCAGGAAGCCACCGAGCAGGCCATGTTCGATGCTGCCGCCGAAGCAAAGAAGGCACAGGACGCTGCAGCCGAGGCCAGCTACCAGCAGTTCCTCGCAGACAAGGCTGCCGCCGAAGCGAAAGCCGCAGCCGACGCCAAGGCCGCCGCTGACGCAGCCGCGGCCGCGGCCGCACAGGCAGCAGCCGAGCAGGCAGCGCAGCAAGCAGCCGCGAAGAAGACCACCTCACCCCCGAGCGGTGGATGGTCGACCAACAACCTCGACGGCGGCGACGCAGGCAAGCAGGAAGTCGCGCAGAACTGCGGAGCTGCAGGCGCGAGTGTCGCGCCCGACGGCAGCATCGTCTGCGCTGGCTAAAGCCCGCCCGCAGTAAGACGAGCGTTCAGGGCCTCGAACTGAAGCCTGTTCTGCTCGTGCTCCCACACAGCTAGCTCGAGCAGCGCGACGACCATGCGGTCGTAGTTGAGGCCCTGCACGTCGCCGTCCTCGTCGTAGAAGACGAACTCGGGGAATCCGAGCGCAACGACCTCCTCAGCGATGAACCCGAGTTGCTTCGGCTTCGACATCGCGTCCGGGTCATCATCGATCGCGACGATGTACCTGAACGTCACCCGCCGCAGCTCGAGCAGCTTCGAGATGTCCGTCGACCACGGCGTGATGTTCTTCTTGAACCGGCGAGACGACGGCTGAATCCCGAAACGCCCGGACGAGTCGATCCACGCGCCCGCGAACCCGGTCGAGAGGACACGGTTTCGAGCGTCGAGCGAGCTCACGCCGGCGGGGAACGTCGCGACACCGCCTGCGGATATCGCACCGGTCGCTGAGATGTTCCCGGTGACCGCGCTACCCAACGGTGGGTTCGCGATCAGACCGTCGATCACGACCTTCGTGTACGAGTTCGCGGCGATCGCAGCAGCCACTGTCGCGTTGATGTTCGCCAGCGCCGCCTGCACCTGCGCCACCAACGAGTTCAAGTTCGTCCCCGACGGACGCTCGATCTCACGCTGCCGGCGCCGCACATCACCGATCGCATCAACGATCGGCTGAACGCTGTCACCCGGTGGAGTCGGGTATAGCTTCGGCATCAGACCACCACCTCCGGGGCACACTCGACCTTCACGTACCGGCCCTTCTCGTCACCCGAGAGGCCGATGATCCGCATCCGGAACGTCCCGCCTGCGCGCTTCAACGGGTCGCCCTCGCCGGTCTCCGCATCCCACGGCTTGAAGAAGATGTCGCAGAAGTCGCCAACCTCGTAGGTGCCGAACTGCGGGCCCGCCTGGAAGCCGTCCGCATCGACCGGGTACATCTCCAGGGTGAAAGACCACACCGTGGACGCGTACCGGCCCATGCGCACACCACGGACCGCATAGCCATCCAACGTGCCCTGCACCGACACAGTCGAATGGGAAGAGTCGACGGTCTCCAGCAGAGGGAACCCAGACTGAACCAGCGTCGGATCGTAGGCGCGCGCGACCAGCACATCATCTGCTTGCCGCCCGCCGGTGAACCACGCCAACGAGGCGAGCTTCGTCGCGTCCTTCTTCATCCGGAGGTTCAGGATCGGCGACTCTTTCACGGTCGCATCCCACAGAGGGATCGTGGTCGACGAGAGGAGAGGCTGCGCGATCGTGCCGATCTGCATCTCCCACTCGACACCGTCACGGTTCGCCGTGTAGCGCGGCACGAACTTGACCTCCGGCCCGTTCTCACGGTCCATCAGATCGTTGATCGCCTCCCACACCGGCTTGAAGTCCGCACCGAGATACGTCTGCGTGCGGTCATCCACTTCATCGGCCGGGAACACGATCGGCACGTTCCCGCCGGTCCACAACCGCGACTGCTGCACCATCCGCTTCGCCATCGTGCCGAGACTGATGCCGTTGTAGACCGTAGACAGTGCCGGGTTCGGAATCGTCTTCGTCGCATCGAGCGGGTCAGGGATCGTCCACGTCGTGACGTCCGCCGTCATCGCCAACAAAGGGATGATCATCCGATGGTCGAAGTACGACCCCGCCCCGAGCGCCGACAGCGACATGACCCTCGAGTCACGGTCGTAGTCCGATACCCAGATCGGGCCGCCGCGCAGCTGGTCACCCTCATCGACGATCAGGAACGCCTGGCCCGGGGTGGCGGAGTTGTCGAGGTCCAGGCTCTGCACCTCGGCGTCGTTCATGTCCACCGTCGCCGACACCGACTCCGCCGCATAAAGACGGTCGTTCCATGGCCCGGTCATCACCGGCAAGCTGAGGATGCGGCGTCCAGTCGCGAAGTTGCCGATGAAATACTCAGTCACGGCGTCTCCACTCAGATTCTCAGCGTTACGGCTTCGTGATACCTAGCTTGTCGGTGACCGCACGGAGCGTCTTGAGGACGCCGCCCGGTGTGCCGAAGCTGGTCGGATCGGTCTTGAACAGCGCGTCGTCTACCTTCTTCAGTTCCGCCAGCACGCCGAGTGACCCGCGACTGGTCGGTGTGGTGGAGAACAGCGCGTCGTAGATGGCGCGGGTCTTGGTGAGCAATTCGGTCTGCTCGGCGTCGGACAGGTGTGCCATGAGAACTCCTTCGGTGATGGGTTGTGAGTTGCCGCCGGCGAAGGTGATGCCGTCGTGGTGGAAGTGGTTAAGGTCGCCCTTGGCGATCTCGGTGCGGGTGAAGCCGTATCGGGCGCCGTTGCGGATTACCCAGGCGAGGCCGCCAGCGATGTCCGCCTCAGTGCCGAGAGCGTGCTTGGACTTGCCGACCGGGTAGAGGCCGCCGACGAGTGCGGGGTTGATGTTGTAGTTCTGCGGGTGCGCGTGCATATCCACGTCCATCGCGTGCGACCGGTAGCCTCCCGCCGGGGTCGCGATGGTGATGTTGACGTGGTCGCGCTCGGCCGCGTCATCGCGCATGGCCAGGAACGCGTGAGCGTTTGCGTTCGCGAGTTGCACGTTCCCCTGCACGGTCATCAACTCATCAGGGCGAAGGTAACCGGGGGCGCTCACGCGTGAATCACCCCCTGCCAACGAATGTCCAACTGAGCTGCAGCCGGAGTGTTATTCCCACCCACAGTCCAAATAGAGCCACTGATCGCGTTATTGACCATCCGCAGCACATCAGTCGTCAACAGCGGCACCGAGTCACCGATCGCTTTCAAGGTGATCGATGCCGGATTGCCACCGTTGCCATCCTCACCAGCAAGGTTCCCCGCCGCCGCAACAGTGGTCTGGTTCTTCGTCACATACATCTGCACAACACCACCGCTTGCCGAAGCGGTCCACTGAGCGGACGCGCGAATCGAATAGCGACCCTCGAACAGTGGCGACACCAGACCGCCCGTAGTGAACGAAAAGAACTGGCTTTGATAAGTGGGGGAACCGAGAAGTGAACCTCCCGCACCGATACCGGCCGTCGCGTTCACGGGGGAACCGATCGCGTTTGCCCGGTCGGCGTGGAAGAACACATCAGAACCAGGGGTCGGATACCACCCAGCAGTCTTCGCCCCCTGCGGGTTCGTGGAGGCGTTGTAGACGGCGTAATACTGAAAGGTGACGCCCGAGTCCATGGCATTTGCGAGAGCGCCCTGCAGGTACCCGGAAGGCAGTTCGCTGAACGTACGCACGTTGAACGCGGCACCAGCCATCGCTGTGTACTGGAACGTCGGGGTGATCACCACACCCGCCGAGCCCGTGTTCGTCGCAGTCGACGGCACCAGGACGGTGCCGAGCTCAATCGCTCCCTGCGGCAACCCTGCGGGGTTACGCACCGGGGTCGCCGAGGCGACGCCCGTCAGCACGCCGAAGACCGGAGTGTTGTTGGCGTCGGGCGTCGACACATAGGCGCTGGCGTCGTTCTGCTTCGCCCAAATCACATCCAGGCGCGAGTTCGACGACGGGGGCGCTGTGAGCGTAACCGTGTCGGCACCGACGTTCGACAGGAACACGACACCGTTGTCTCGCACAGCGACGCCCGAAAACGCCGCTATTCCCACCGCCATGGTGGCAGTGGGAGTGAGAAGCGATGAAGCCACCGGAGGGAACAACCCGGAGCGGGGAACGCCCGCGCTGTTGCGCACGACAGTCCCCGCCAGGTCGTACCGGATGTCGTCCGCGTTGGCGCCAGAAAGCTGCGCGCCGAAGCCTTTACGAAGTGCCACGAGGATCTCCTAGTACGAGGCCGGCGTCTGGCGCACGGTCAAGCGGGGCGCTCCGACGACCGCTCCGAGCGGCTGGAACTGGATGTCATGCGTCTCGCCCGGGGGGATGACCCAGAACTGCCGAGACGTGAGGAAGCCCGACACGTCGTTCGTCGGACCGTCGATCGAGGCACGACCTGTGCGCTGGTTCACGGTCACGACTGAGCCGACCGGAATCTGCCGGTCGAAGCGGACTGCCCGGTTCGAGGTCACATCGGTGACTACGAAGCCGTCCACGCCACCCGAGACGTCGAAGGTGAGGTACACCGGCGCGGTGCCGTTGTTCGTCACGCTGATGCGGCCCGTCGACCCGCCGGGCAGGAAGTCGATGTACGACGCGCCGGAGCCGAGCGGGAAGATCAGGCCGCCGCCGGCCACCGGAGTGTCAGCAACGACCAGGACAGTCGTGCCGTACCGCAGCGGATCGGGCGCGACCAGAGCAGTCTCGAGGGTGACGTTCTTCGACCCGCGTGAGTCGACGGGGCGGGCGTTCCGCACCGACGACACCCGCGAGGTCGAAACGCCGCCGTCGTCGAACGTGACCGTCAGCGGTTTCCCGCCACCCGTGAGCCGGTTGAACTGGTTCTGCGCCGCGACAGCGTCCGCGTGGTCTGTTCCGATGTAGAACAGCACCGCGGAGAACGCCGCCGACGTGCGCCAGTCCTGAGACACCCCGAACGCCCCATGAGCCTGCGGGCGCTCGTTGATGTCCGACTTCGAATCGGTGACGTCGTACCAACCCACCAACTCCCGGAAGAACCAGCCAGAGACTGGAACGCCGGGAGCTGGTGAGTCAGCGAATGAGATCGAACCGGTGGCGTTGGCGAACGTCAACGTGCTCATGTCGTCCCCGCCATCAATCGCTCCGCTTCACGACCAATCACCCACCCAGTGACCCGAGGGTCCTCGTGAGCGGTGATGTTGTTGGTCTGGTTGATGACCTTCGTCACACCCGAACCGGAGCCACCAGCGGGCACCGAAGCGGCCACGTTGGACCCCACCGACGCCGCCAGGCGCAGCTCCGCGTTCGGGAAGCCGCTGTTGAACTGGTCCATGATCGCGCCGCCGGAACGGCCGATCTTGTCCCACCCAGCACCCGACAGAGGGCCGTGCTTCGCGGGCGAGTTCGGGAAGAACCCGGCCACGTCGGACATCAGGTTTCGCACCGCGGCGACCGCGTCTTTCGCGGCCTTTTCGATGCCCTTCCGGAACCCGGTGATCAGTGCCTCGCCCGAACCTCGGAGGGTGTCTCCGAGATCGCCGAGCGCCGCAAGAGCCTTGCCAGGCAGCTCGCCGATGAAGGTCGCCGCCTTGCCGATATTCGTCCCGACGTCGTTCGCGAACGAACCGATCTGCTGGCCGCCATTTGCGAACTTGCCGCCCAAATCGGAGAAGAAACCACCGATCTGCACCCCACCATTGGCGAATTTCCCACCGACATCCGCGAAGAACGTGCCCACATCAGTCCCGAAGTGGGACAGTTGCAACGCGCCGTTCGCGAGGTTCACAATCAGATCGAACTCGAAGTCCCGGATCTGCTTCTGCCCACTCGCGAGAGCATCCCCGAGAGGCTTGAACACCCCATTGATCTGCTGGCGTCCGTTCTCGAACTTCGACCCGACAACCTCCCAGAAACTGCCCACCGAGATGGTCTGAGCTACCGTCTCGAGGTTCTTGTTGAACCCCTCCACGAGGCCGCCAGTGATGTTGCCGCCCTCGAAGAACTTCCGAATCTGGTCACCGCCATTGGCAAACTTCTGCCCGACGACCTCCCAGAAAGTGCCGTCATCGGTCCTGTCCGCCGCTGTCGCCAGGTTGGATGCCACCTGAGCGCTGAAGTCGCCGATCTGCTGAGCACCATGAATCCATGCCGGCGCAGCGTCTGTGCCGAGCTTGAGGAGTGCGGCATTCAGCTTCAACGACTGTTTCGTGAACTCCACGAGCGTCGGGAGACTGTCACCCAAAGCCTGCGCGATGACGGACATGTTTTCGCCCATGTCGGCGAACCACTTCTGCCCCTCGGGGGAGTCAGCAGCAGCCTGGATGTCGTCGAAGAAGTCCGAGATCGCCGGACCGATCTTGTCGGTCAGCGGCTTGAACACCTCGGCGAGCTTCGGACCGTACTTATCGACCAACGGCGTGATCAGGGTCTTCATCCGGTCGAGACCAGATGTCACGCCCACGAAGACGTCCTTGAACCCGCCGTAGACGGGCGAGATCAGTTCGGCACCGAACCGCGAAAACGCGGCCTTCATGTTCTCGAACGACCCGATGGTCGTCTTCCCGATCTCGTCCGACGCGTTACCGACGTTGAGCTCGAGCGCTGCCCGGAAGTGCTCGGCGTCGACCTCGCCGGCTTGCAGCATGTCGCGCAGGCCCTCGCGGGTCGTGCCGTAGACCTTCTGCAGGCCCTGGTAGATCGGGATACCGCGCGACGCGACCTGGTTGAGGTCCTGCGTGTATGCCTTGTTCTGCGACTGGACCTGGTTCATCACCAGACCGAGGTCGGAGAACCCGACACCGGCGACGGCGGCCGCGTTGGCCTGCAGCTTCAGGTACTTCGTCAGGTCCTTGCCCGGCTTGATACCAGCGGCCACAGCCGCCGCAGCACCGGTCACTGCGTCTGCGAGGGAGTACTGCGTGCCGAGCACCGCGGTGTTCGCGTTGGCCATGATCTCGGAGATGTCCACCGCGGTGTTGCCGAGGGCCTTGAGCTTCGCTTGCGCGGTCTCGATCGTCGACAGACGGGAGAAACCGGCGGTGAGCGCAGCGCCAACGGTCGCGCCGACCGTGACGGCACCTGCAGCGGCGACGGTGACGATCGCACCGATGCCGACCTTCACCGCGCCGACCGCGGCCTGCATGCCGCCGCCGATGCCATCGCTGATGCTCGAACCCATCCGCGAGAACGAGTTCGAGAACGACCCCGACGACTTCGACACCGATGCCGCAGCGGAGTCCGTCGCGGTCTTCAGGTTCGACTGTGCGGTCGACAGCGACGACCACGTGGACTTCGCCGCTTCACCCGCAACAGACGCACGCCGCTGCGCAGAAGCCAGCGACTCCGACGCGCGCACATACTGCGGGGTCCCAGCCGCGTACTTCGCGATCGACGCGTTGTAGGTCGCCTGGGCAACATTCACCCGCCCCAGAGCGTCCTGCTCCCGCAGGCGAGCAGCAGAGTTCGCCGCCGACGCCTGCGCGACCGTCTTCTGCAGCGCCTTCATCGAATCCGCGCCGAGATCCGTCGTGCTGAGCGAGAAGCTCTTGGTGAACCCTCGCCCAGCCGAGGTGCCCGCAGTCGTCGCCGCCGACGTGAACCCCCTGTTGAAACGCTTCCCCGCGTCCGTCGTGGAACCGTCCACAGCTGCGAGGATCGACTTCCGCATGCCCTTGAAGACCGCGAAAATCGCTACCTGTCCGTTGCCAACCTCTTTCGCCATGGTCGGCTCCGATCAGGGGTCAGTCAGGCAACGCCGAACGGGCGCGCAGAGAGGCTTTGAGGGCAGCGAGCTCCTCAGGGGTGACCTGCTCGGCGCGCGGCTCAGAGGGCCACGGGAACGGCAAGCGGAGACGGTCCTCGGAATGGACGTTGAGGTAGCCGTTGGCGTGCAGCCCGGCCATCACCTCGCCGTAGCTCGCGGCGAAATCCCAGTCGTTCAAGACCGAGGCCAGGTGCGACCCGGTCTCCCGGCGAAGCTCGCTGATCAGCGCGACCGCTTCGCCGTACCGGATGCCGCCGCCGATATCCCTGAGGGACCTGCCGAAGTACCGGTAGAAGTCGAACGTCAGGGGTTGCTTATGCTCCTCTACGAATCGGAGGAGCCATCGGATTCCCCCAAGTCAGCGCCGACCGCCTTCTGCCACTCCTCGAAGAAGCGGTTGACCAGTCGGGTCTGCTCGAGCGAACCCATCTTTCGGACCGCCTCAGCGGTGGCCTTGTCGCCGCCTTCGAGCATCTCGACGAACGTCTGACGCTGCGACTCTTCGCCATCCACGATCTTGTCGAGCACTTCGGTGGGGAAGTCGAGGTCGAACTTCAGCTCGCCGCTGGCCTTCGACTGGTAGTGGAGGATGTCGTTGATGACGAAGTACTTCGGCTTCGTCGCGGCGGCTTCGGGGTTCCTTGCGGGCGTGCCCATGATGGTGTCCTTATCTCGATGGGTGGTGATGGGTTAGCGCTGGTCGGGCCCACCCATCAGAGAGCCCGACCAGCGGTCAGAGAGCGCGCCTAGACGACGCGGGTGTACGAGACCGGGGCGGAGGTGCCCGCAGCGTTGACGACGGTGATGTTCGCCGTGCCGGCCGAACCGGGGGCGAGCCACGCACGGATCGACGTGTCGGAGTTGACGATGAACGTCGCCGCGTTCGTTGCACCGAACTTGACCTGCGTCGCCGCGGTGAAGTTCGTACCGACGATGTCGACGAACTGGCCAGCACCCTGCGACGCAGGAGACGCCGACACGGGGAGGGCCAGGCTCGCAGCCGGGGCCGGAAGAAGCCACTCACCGATGTGCCCATTCAGGAGCTGCGGCGACCGGGCGACAGTGAACGTCACCTCGTAGCCCTGCACCTCACCGCGAGTCGACTTGTCGAGCTTGATGCTCGAAATGCCCGCATCGGCGGCCACCGTCCGGCGGATGACACCGTTCTTGAAGATCTCCTCGGTGAACAGGGCGTACCGGTTGGCCGTGCCACCACCATCGATGGTCAGGTACCCGTTCGCATCCGCCGTCTTGCCGTACACCAACTGGCGGATGATCTCGTTGTACTGGGCGACCTTCGCCACCAGGGTGACGTTCGCCAGCCCAGAGGGGATCGAGTACCCGTCCTGCCAGAACTTGATCGGGTCACCGTCAGCCTCGAGCGTCCACTCGAAACCGCCGTCCTCCGTGAGGAGACCGACCTTCCGGAACGCAGCGTCCAAGGTGAGGGTCGGCGAGGCGCCGGCCACCGAGTTGGGGATCGTGGCGGGTGCCGGGGCGAAGCCGAGGAACCCCGTGACCGGGATGCCTACGGCGGAAACGTCGTTGCCGAACGCGTCAGCAGTCATGGTTGCTCCTTAACTGAAAAAGCCCCCACGGACGTGGAGGCGATGAAGGTGATGGGTGGTCAGAAGGGGATTCCCGCGAGAGCGAGATCCAAGGTGAGGTACTGCCGTGCACGGTCCTGCTCCTCGTCGACAGCGAACGGACCGTTCGCCTCGATGAGCGCCGTGACAGGGTTGCCGGGCTCCACAGCGGGAAGCTGCTCGGCGAGAGCGAGCACCATCAGGGCCGCGTCGATCGCATCCTTCGGCGAATCAGTCGTCCCAGCGAGAATCGACAGGCCGAGAGTGATCTCCGCAGTCGCGAACGACGTGCGTGTCATGCCGTCGCTGCGGACGACCAGCAAGCGGGGCGGGAAGGGCTTGTTGGGGCCGGGCTCGTTGATGTCGACGGAGAAGCCCGAGCAGTACGGCTCGGGGCGGGCCGCGAGTCTCGCCCGGAACCACGAGGTGAAGAAGACATTGGGGTCCGGGTAACGGACGGAACTAGCCACGTTTCTTCGCCGACCGCAGGGCACGCGCGAGGACGCCGTACTTCGACTCGACGATCATCGACTTCGGGTTGGTTGCCTCTACGACAGCGACCGACCGTTTCTGCCGCTTCGTCGTCACCTCGATGCCCTCCACGTAGCCGTCCCAACCATCAGGGGCAGTCGTGCGAGCGATCTGGGCGACATCCTCAGCCACTTCGACACACAGCGCCGTCACTTCGGGGGAGACGCTCAGGTCGTCGAAGAACGCGTTGTTGAACTTGAACGCCACAGGTCAGCCCTCCACAAGCGTCAGCGGAATCTCCACAGCGGGCTGCCACCCCGTGAACGGGTTGATGTCTGCCGCAGGCCGAGCCTCGACCATGTACTCGTCAGTGCCGACACGGATGCGATCCCGTGCGCGCACATCGGCGGTCGGGTCCGACAGATACAGGCTCTTCGACGTCAGGATCTGCACCCGAGTGGCGTTCGCCAGCGAAGCGCTCGACGACGACGCCACGAACGAATTCTTGAGCTCCACCGTCAGCGCCGGATCCCAGTCGCCCTCCGTCGTGGACGCAGGGTTGTATGGGTCCTCGATCAGCCGACGGCGATCGCGGTAGACGGTCTGGCCGTGACGGAACCGCATCAGCAGTCCGTCTCTTCGGGCCACACGCGGCGAACGAGCCCCGCGCGGGGGAAGCTGCCGAGCGGGATGGAATCGGGCGCCACGGACACGCAGAGAGCGCGCAGCGACGACTTGTCCTCGTCTGTGAACCACGCGGACTCAGCCACGTACTCGACGGCACCCGGACCGATCCGCTGCGACTTCACCGAGCGAGCACCACGCTCGTCAGCTTCGGCCGCAACACCGGCGAGGACCGCGAGAGCATCCTCACGATCCTCACCAGTGAGATTGACGATGCAGGGGGCAATGACACGACCCGCCAAGATGACGCGACGAGCTAGACCCTCGTCCACGCCGGCGAGATCCTCTGGCTTGATCACATCATCACCCCCTGTCCGTTACTACTTGCTCGCTGCGGTGATCTGCTCGAGCTTCTGCGCCTTCGTCAGGCTCTCGCCCGTGAAGACCAGCGGAGGCTGCTGAGCGGCCGCCCACGCATCGATGCGCTCGTGGTTCCACGAGTCAGACGGCTTCTCGTCCTCGCCCGAAAGCGACTCGGCCAGCTCGTCCGACTCGGCGAGCAGACCCACCGACAGGTTGTGCTCGATGCTCTCGGCCGTGAACACCGACTCCGAAACGACAGCACCGCGGTACACGTACCGCTCCGACCCGTCCTGAGTCTTGATGACGGCCACCGGACCGCTGACGACGTACTGCTTCTTGCTAGCCATCAGAGCCCCGTTCCCGTGATCTTCAGCCCGGCCTTGGGCTCGATGACGACCGGCACGGTCACGCGACGAGCGTGAGCGCGGTAGCCGT
>Ga0247765_1001344_pt1 | contig 12204 bp, 16 predicted proteins | sample UWRJL106311C6_FD_179949 | JGI IMG/M metagenome (GOLD analysis project Ga0247765, IMG submission 179949) | Plant litter microbial communities from Arlington Agricultural Research Station in Wisconsin, United States - UWRJ-L106-311C-6 | ecosystem: Environmental > Terrestrial > Plant litter >... | reverse complement strand
GCTTCACTCATCTCAGGGTCTCCTCTCTCTCCCCCTCCGGGGCATCAGGCCGCACGTTCGATCCGGTCGCGCCGGAGGAAGTCGGTGTTCACGTAGACGACGGCTTCGGCGTTCTCAGGGCAGACGGAGTTCCCAATCAGGCGCACCTTCGCTGCCTTCGTGGGTGCCGCGGAGAGGTCGTAGTCCGAGGCAAAGCGGCCGAACTGCGCAACCTTCAGTTCCTCGGGCTCCAGCATCCGCATGCCGATGTCGACGATCTGGTATTCGGTGCCTTCGACCAGCACCAGCCCGAGCCGGGCTTTTGCCGTGATAGTCCGCATGGGCTCAAGGACCGACTGCCCCTTGTCGCCCTCGCCATCCGATCCGTAGTAGGCGGTCAGGAAGGCCCGCACCTCGGCGACGTGGAAGCCGCCAGCGGTCACGGTCGGCATGGGCTCGTTCGGGTCGGAGCCGTGGCACTCCCCGTTGAGCTTCAGGAGGGTTGCGGTGGCGAGGTTGTTATGGTCCTTCGTGGTGACGGTGGGGACGGGCAGCTCGAGCTGCTGGCCGCCGCAGAAGCCGCCAGAGCGCTCGTTGTATGCCTTGCTCAGGAAGGCCGCGACGGCCGCGTGCTTCTGCCCGCCGCCCATGATGGTTCCAAGGGGTTCGTGGAGGTCCAGGTAACGGGGACGCTGGCCTGGCCTCAAGACGGGGTCCGCCTCGGACCCGCATCGTGAGCAGCCACAGGTCGGCAAGGTGGCTCGGTCGTAAACGAAGCCACAGTCGTCGCAGTGCCAAGTGTCGGGGCGCTCGCCATAGCCGGTCTGGATGAGTGTGGGAGCCACAAGAGCGTGGCCGCGCTGGGTGGCCGTCACGGTCGAAAGGGGCTCATCCAATGCCTCGCCGCGTGGATCCGCTCCGCCGTGATTGACCTTCACGAGGTGCGGCGCCAACACCACTCGATCGTTCTTCGCGGTGATTGTCCCGATCGGGGCATCTCCCGGCGTGGCCTCAGACTGCCCGGCTCGCCCTCCTACTCCCGCCACCACGGGAGAGACCAAGCCGAACCGGTTCAAGGTGTCGAGCGTGGTGAGTGGCTGGTCAACACCCTGCCCGCGCCAGAGACCGCCGTTGTAGCGGACGATGAACGGCTTCGGGTTCTTCAGGACGAACTTCCGGAGGCCCTGGGCGATTCTCCAAAGCGTCTTGTCCGCCAGCGCTTTTAGTCTTCCGCCGCATTGCGAGCACGAAACAAGGTTGCCGAAGCCCCTCACCGGGTGTTTGCAGGTGCACGCAAAGATGGTTGGACAAGGAAGGCTCCAGTCGATGCACTCGGCCGCAGTGTGGAAGGGGAGCAATCCCGGGCCGTGAGTGGGGGTAGGCCAGAGGATTGGCTCGCCGTCGCACCGCGCCACCAGGAACAGGCGCTTCCGGCGCGTGGGGGCTCCGAAGCGGGAGGCGTCGAGCACGCGGTAGTCCACCTCATAGCCCAGCTTCTCGAACTTTGCCGCCCAGCGCTTGAACGACTCGCCCATGCGCGCCTTGTCCGGCTTGCCGTCTTTCCCCAGCGGGCCCCACCCTTTGAACTCGCTGACGTTCTCCAGGAAGATGACCCGCGGCCGCACTGCTCGCGCCCACATCGTCACTGCCTTGGCGAGGGAGCGGATCTTCTTCTTCCTGGGCTTGCCTCCCTTGGCGACGCTGAAGTGGGTGCAGTCTGGAGAGGCCCAGAGGACGTCGACCGGTCGCCCGCGGACCGCCTCCTTCGGCCTCACCTCCCAGATGTCCGCCTCCAGATGCTCCGTCTCGGGATGGTTCGCCTTGTGAACCGCCAGCGCGGTGGCGGAGTGGTTGATGGCTAGATCCACCTTCCGGCCCACGGAGGCGAGCGCTGCCTCAATGCCGGTGCTCGCGCCTCCGCCGCCCGCGAACAGGTCGACGATGATTCCGGTTCCGTCGGTGCTCCGGCAGGGGATCAAGCGGCACCCCCAGCAGCGAACGTGGGTTCGGCGACCGATTCGCGAAGGAAGTCAAACAGGGTGGGGACCGCTATCTGTCTTGCCGCGGCCTCGCAGTAGGCCACGCCGTCGAGGAAGTATCCCGAGTTCAACTCGATCGCGATCGCTTTCCGGCCCAACGGGAGTGCCCTGTATGGCACGGTCATCAAGCCGCCAAAACAATCGCAGACCGTCTCCCCCTCCATGGTGTACTGCCGGATGGCCCGGTCTACGATGTCGAACTGGAGTGGGCAGAGGTGCATCTCCTGCCCCTTGGCGGCCTGCTCGCCGTTGAGGGTGCGCATGCGCGCCACGTCGGTCCAGACGTCGGGGTGCCAGGAGTGGGGAGGCAACAGCATGAAGCTCGCCGGCAGTCGCCCGTCATGGTCAAGCTCCTCGGCGAGGCGGACGTGCTCCTCGTGGTCGTAAACGCAGAGCATCGACCGGTCGCGCCAGAGCTTGTAGAGAGTCGCGTGGGGCAGGGCGGCGAGCTCCTGAGAGGACAGAAGGCGGTCGCCGGAGGACCTCGAGAAGTCGTGGGCGTCGAACTGCCAACGCGCCCGCGTGTAGCCGGTGCCTGGAACGGGCCGCTTCCAATTGGTACGAGAGTCGAAGGGGAGAGCTTCTCCCGAGTCGTCGCAGAGCGGCTTGGCCTTCACCACCGGAACGTCGGCGTATCCGTTGCTCCTGTCGGTCGGCGGCTTGCGGAAGATCAGCAGGTATTCCGGCACCCCGCAGCCCATCCGGCTTCCGTCCTTACACTGCTCCGTCCATCCAAGCCGGTAGGTCTGGTTATTCTCCCTGACAACGTCGGTCGTGATGGTTTTCCTGCCCAAGAACGCGAAGCCATGCTTCTTGAAATGGGCCACGCATTCGTCGCTGAACTCGTGAAGGGTCTGAAAGCCCAGGCCGTTCACGCCCCCGGGTACAATCCTGTCCTTGACGTGGATCGCCGCGACACGCCCCGGTTGGAGGGTTCGAAAGAGGTGGGGCGTCAAGAAGTCGCACTGCTGCCAGAAGTGCTCGTTGCTGTCTGTGTGCCCAAAGTCGTTATAGGAGGCGGTGTACTCGTACTGGAAGGCGAAGGGGAAAGAGGACAGATGGAGGTGAATGCTGTCGCTGGGGATCGTCGACATCTCCTCAACGCAGTCGTTATTGATTAGGCGAAAGCCTTTCCCTTCAACTTCGACTCTTTCAACTCCGATGGACCGGGCAAACGTCTCTGCCATCGCGCTTTGGTTCAGCTTGTAGGTTCGGATGATCTCGGTCATCTTGCGGACGAGCTCCTCGTGGCGGCGCCACTTCGCCTCCAAGACTCGGCGAACTTCGCGCTCCGCCTGGGTGTAGATCAGGTCTATGCGTACCGGGTGCTCTTGAAGGAACCGCTGCACCCGGTGGACCGCCTGAATGAAATCGTTGAACTTAAAGCCGATGCCCAGGAAGACGGACCACCAGCAATGCCGCTGGAAGTTGCAGCCGGAACCCGCGAGCACAGGCTTGGCGGCAAGCTCTTGAAACTCCCCATTCGAAAAACCGATGATGGCGGCCTCTCGTTCGTCGAGGTCCTGGGAGCCGTAGACGCTCACGCTCTCCGGTACCGCCGCTTCGATCGCCAGGCGCTCTGCTTCAAGGTCATGCCAGAGCAGGCGGTGCGCTCCGGGATCCTCGGCGCGGATCTCCATCAGCTTCGCGATTCGCGCCGGAAGGCTCGAGCGCTTCTCTCGGGCCGCATCGGTAAGACCAATGGCAGCGTTCTTAAACATCCGCCCTTGGCCATCGCGCTCCGCCCCGGCTTCGCTATGGTCGGTGGGGATCTCGTGCCACCGGACATCGAGCGGCGGTAGGTCGTAACCTTCGTCTGAGAATCCTAGGTCGGAGGGCTTCTGCAGAAAGATCCCCCACGTGTTGACCCAGAGCCAGAACTCCTCCTCCTTGTGCGGGTGGAGCGTCAGGTTGTCCGCCTTCTCGCTGTCCCGCTTGAAGAACCGGGTCTTCGCCTGCCCAACGTCCATCACTTCCAGGAAGGCGGCGTAAGCCAGCAGCTCGATGTAGGCGTTCGGCGAAGGGGTCGCCGTGGCGACGAACTTGAAGCGCGGTCCGCGCCCCTCGAACAGGCGCATGAACTCGCGGAACGTCTTTGTCCCGCCGAAGCCGCGCAGGCAGCTCGCCTCATCCAAGCAGGCGACATCGAAGAGGTCGACATCGAGCTTGCCGTCCCGCACACTCTCGTAATTCGTGAGGTAGATCCCATCCTCGTCGACCTCCTCCGAGCGACGGACGAACCGAGGCGAGATCCCAAGCATCTCCGCGTCCCGCTTGAACTCCTGCCGCACCCCGAGAGGAGCGACGATCAGCCCGCGACCGCGGCCGAGCTTCGACAGGATCAGCCGCTCAATCTCCAATTGCTGGACGCTCTTGCCTAGCCCGAAGGCTTCGAAGAGGCCACGCCTACCGCCCTGGACAGCCCACGCCACGCACGCGGCTTGATGGGGCTTCAGGATCGGATTCACCTCGTCCACGGAGCAAGGCAGGCCGAACGAGGGAGAGATTGCGGCCTTCGCCTCCAGGAACGCCCGGTAGGAGGTAGCGGGCGCGAGCTCCCGTTGTGCGCCTCGCCTCACGCTCCCTCCCTCCCCGCAGCCTCAACCGGGAAGCAGGTAGAGCAGGCGCCAAGGGTTCTATCCTTCCGGTCGGACTCGTCTTCCCATGCGAGAATCGCCTTGAACGCCTCGCGTTGGTTTGGAGCTTCGATGTCTCGTCTGTCCGAGATTTGGCCGCAGGGGTACTCCCGCGTCCAACTCCAGGAGGTTCCATCGGAAGAGACTCGGCCGCCCTTGCCGAGGCGGGCCGCTACCTGTTGAGCCAGGGTCTTAGCCATGGGTCACCTCCAGAGGCTTGCGGCGATCGAGAAGCTCGCGAACCAGGATCTCCAACCTTGGCGGCTCGCCCTGCGCGGCTACAAGCTTCGTGATGGAGGCGACGCACACCTGAGAGTCATCCCCCCAGAGCACGCCCTTTGCGGCGTCCTTCACCGCCTTGAGGACGTTGTCACCGTCTGGCTTCTTCGTGTGCCAGCACTCGGGGCGGCGACCCTTCTTCAGGTGGCGCGACTTGGGGCAGGAGAAGAAGGCGACGACGTTCAAGGCGATCGGCCCCTCCATGACCGAGGGCTGCTCGATTGGCGCCGAGCCTCCCGGCTCCCGGCAACGGTCAAAAAGGGCTTTGATCATGTGCTGCTGCGCGGTCGCCTTCCAGTCGCGGCTTTCGGCGGGATCGTAGGCCGTCACGCCCTGGCGACCATCCTTGGCCCTCCAGGCGCGAAACCGGGCCCGTCCCTGTGCGTGTGGCTCTCCGGGAATGACGATACGAAGGGAGTCGGTCATGCCGCGCTCCTTCCCGCGAGACGCTTAGCATGCGATTCGACGGTAGAGAGAAGAGACCTGTAGTCGGAGTGCCAGTCGATCATTCGACGCATCAGACCGAACTGCTCACCCTTACCAGCGAGCCCGAGAACAGGCCGGTTGTTCGCCCAGGCGATTCCTACTTCAGCGGCGGCGTCCATGCCAGAAGGGCCGACATAGACGACGAGGTCGGCCGATCGCGCGCCATCCGTGTCGTAATTGAACGAGCGAAGGCCCCGGTCCGACCATACCCACTCTTCGAAAGGAATCTCCGAGCCGTCCGGTCGCAAGGCGAGGTGGGCGGACTGCTCGCCGTGGTTGTTTTCGACGAAGGACAGAACCGTGTGACCGGCCTCGCGCAAGAAGGCGGTCAGCATCTCGACGGCGTGCTGGTGCTTCCAGGATGCCGCGATGTAGATCCTCATGGCTTCACCCCCCTGCACTCCGGCACCCGCCCCGAGAAGCCGCCTTCCAGATCATCCCAGGTCGCGCCTCGATCGTTGGAGAACTGCAATCGACGCTTCGAGCCGTACGGCTTAGAAACGTCCCGGAATCGCTTCCTGCATGGACACCCCTCGCGTACGCACGGACGCCCCGTCTCCTTACTCTCCATATCTCCCCACCTGTGGCGGATCTCGCTCATGACGGCTCACCTACCGTATCGATCGCACCAACTCCGCCCAGATCTTCGATGGGTCGCGCCCAGAGATGGTCGACCATGTCCTTTGCCTCTTTGAGGGTCAGGTCGGGTCGGCAGTCACGCGCTACCTTGATGGCCAGAACCTTATTGTCTGGAGCGCGCCGCCTGCTCTCGATCGCGGCTCGTACGGGAACCACTCCATAGAGGCCGTAAATTTGACTCAGCGACTCATCCTCGCTACTGGATTCCAGCTGTGCTGCGGGCGCGGGCGCGGGACTCGGGGCAGGTGTCGACCGCGGCGAGTGGCGATCCACAAGGCCAACCGTCGATCGAAACCGTCCAAGGGTAGGACCGGTGATCCGGACCTCGAGGCCCGCCAGCGCGGCCTGCTGCTGGAGAAGGAGAGCGGCGGCCTCATCTCCTGCTGCGTTGTATGACGCCTTTGCGACCTGGTAGGCCCGGGCGATGGCATCCGAACCGAGGGACGACAGGTATTCGTAGGCTTTGAGGGCTTTCATGGGTTTCCTCCTGCGGCCTGCCGGCGGTCGGGCTGGCCAGTAAAGTCGAGGGGTATAGATCCATTGCCGGTTATCCGGCTGCAGACCTTGGGCTCGATGCGGCGGAGCGCTTCCTCGGTCAGATTGGTAGTGATCACCAACGGGAGGCGGTCTCGCATGCAGCGACGGATGAAGAGGGAGAGAGCTTCGTCCGCGAACTCGGTCTTGCGCTCGGCGTAAGCGTCGTCAAGGACGCGGATGTCCAGCTTCAAGTAGCGGGCAATCACCGCGTCTGGCTGCTCGCCGACATCGAAGCACTCGCGGCACTCGCGCACTAGGGCGGCCGATTCGATGAACCGGCCCGACTTGCCGGCGAGGAGGAACTCCCGAAGGATGGCGACCGCCACGTGAGACTTGCCTGTTCCTACGGGGCCGAGAAGGGTGACGCAGGAGTCCGGGTCCGGGAAGCCGGCGATGTCCGAGCGTGAGATCCCCTTCAGGTTGTCCCACGAGGCGTGCAGGAGATCCCGGCCCACTCCGGCAGCAGCCAGGCGCTCCTCGATCGGGCGTTCCATTCGGCAGGGACAGGGTGACGCGTCGGCGCCTCTCGTTATCCATCCTTGGTCTCGGCAGCGTTCACAGCGATAGCACATTGAAGGGTCGAACGCCGGCGGCTTCAACGCAAGGCTCGAAAGGATGTCGTCGAAGCGGCGCATCAGCCGATCCTCCGAAGGCGGGACGGTTGCGGGCTCTCATGAGCGCCTGCTGCCCGGCGATCGTCGCCGAGCTTTGCCACGGGTGCGGGAGTCAAATAGATAGCCTTTTCGAGGAACGTGCGGAGGTTGTGAACCTTGCCCCTCTGCCACAAATCCGACTGCTTCCATTTCTCAATAGACCGGCAAAGAGCAGTGGGCGTAGTGCCTACCCGGTGGCGGATCGGTTCACCGTCTGGCACGAGAATCCCCTGGCGGGCAAGTTCGAAAAGCGCCCTCTCCGCGTCGACAAGTCCGCCGTCGTGCCCTACCGGGTACACGGCCAGGATGCGGTCCCGAGCTTCGGCCATCCAGGAATCCGAGTGCTCGCCCGCGCTCCCTCTCTCGCGGTGCGAAGCACCGCTGGTATGGGTCGGGTCGGGTCGGGATGGGACGGGGTTGCCGGACTCCGGGGTGGACTCCGTCCGGGACTCCGCGTCGTGTCCCGTGGGTGTCCCGCAGTCTGTCCCGGCGTCTGTCCCGGCGGGACAATCGCTGATACGGCGGCGCCAGTTGCCTTTGCGCTCCCGTTCGCGCTCCCGGCTCTTGAGCACATCGGCCTTGCTCGGTTGGAACTCATGGAAGGCGTGCACCCGCCATCCAGCCGCCTCCCGCACCCACGACGGCTTGGAGTTGGGATCGGAGGGGTCGTTGTTTGTCTCCAATTTGGTCGCGAGCTTCAGGAGCGTCTTCTCGGGAACACCGGGAGCAACGAGACAAATATCCTCTCTTGGGATAAATCCGTCCGTGAGGTGCTCGTTGCAGTAGCCCTGGCCAGCTACGAATAGACCGAGGGCCTCAAGGCCGGCACGCCGGAACTTCCGGTTGCGGGCAATCCCGTCGTCGAGGCGGATCCAGGTCATGACGCTGCGCGGCTCCTCTTGCGGTCGATCTGGGTGACGGCGGCGACTGGTTCGGCACCCTGCTCATGCCTCTGGAAGCCATGCAGGACAGACCAGCTCCTCCGGTTGCAGGTGAGGCACTTCCGAGGATCTTCCTTGCCTACCTTGGGGCGCGGGGCGAACAAGACCCCGCAGGCGCACTTCTTGAGCGGTGGCGACGGGTAGAGGGCAGCCTCGGTGGGAGTGGGCCTCCTGCTCATACCCGGACTCCCAAGCCCCTGAGGACCTTTGCGAGATCACCGACCGAGCCATCACCCTTCGCCCACGAGGCGAGGGTGGTTCCGGCGTCTCCTCCAAGCGATTCGAACTCCTTCAGGATCTCGCGACCGGAGCGCGGCCTGGCGGCTCCCTTGGCCCGGTGCTGTTCACGAATCTCGGCGAGGACCGCGTGGGGCTTCTCCCCGGCGCGAATCTTCGCGACGATCTCGGCGATGACTTCCTCGGAGAGGCCCTTGAGCCCCCTTGTGGCCGCCTCGGTCAACTTCCCTTCCGAGATCAGCGTGAGGACGTCGTGCCCCATGGCGAACAGGTCGAGGAGCTGGGTGACGCGCGTAGTGCTTTTCAGGCGCAGGCGGGCGGCGATCCAAGCGTTGTCCTTACCCTGGAGGCTGTACCGCTGCGCGAGCTGCGCCTTGTCCAGGGTGCCGAGCTCGTTCCGCTCGAGGTTCTCGTCGATCCCCATCTCTTCGGCCTGTTCTTTCGTGAGGGGCATGTACTTCGCCCGCAGGCCCAGCGGCGCCTTAACGCCCCACTCCTCCCAGCGTTCCGGATGCTCATTGATGTAGAGGATGTGGGCCTTGCGGTTGCGTCCAACATAGAGAACGGGGTTGTGCTCCGAATCCATCCGGACAAGGCACTCCTGGATCTGGCCCTTCGCCAAGCTGGCGAGGAGCCATTCCTCGATCTTGATGCGGCCGAACCTGCTGGGGTTCGGGTCTTCCTTCAAGCCGGCGATGTACTCCGGCTGAAACGTCAAAGACTCTCCAGGCTTGGTGCCCTCGAATCGTCTTGCCATGGTGCTCGGCTCTCCTTTCGTAGAGATCCCAACCTCACCCAGCCGTCGCTCCCGAGGCGAGAGCGGCGGTAAGGTGAAGCGAGGATCACCTCAAGACAGCGGGATTCTCCTCAGATGGTGGCAGCGGCAAGGGCTGCCAGTGGGTGATTTCGCCTGCCGCACCCCCAGCTTCAGAGACCCAACCCCGGGTGAGGTATTGGTACGACGCAATCACGCAGCCGGGAACCTCCTCGTCGGCGTCCCAGGCGAGGACGAGCGAAGCGTTTGGCGGAAGCTTCCTATCGACCGGTATCCAGCCGGCCTGTGTGTCGAGAGGTACGCTGCTGGCGACCACGACGAACTCTCCGTCGTCAACCTCTCGCTGAACTTCGTCCCAAAACTCGTTCATGTAGGGTCTCCTTTCAAAAGAGGCTCGCCTGTCCGGCGGCCTCGGTCGATACAAGTTCAGAGCGGAGCCCTTCCTGCCACTCTCCGATGGACGTGGGGTAGGGCAGCGGCCTGCGCGGCAAGCGGCGACGAAGCCACAACGTAGGCCCACCACGCCGGTAGCGCTGGGGGACCGTAGGCGGTGAGGGAGTAGAGGCGCTCAGTCACCGGTCACCTCCAGCGCTGCGAGGCGGTCGTGGAGGTCCGAGAGGGCGCGCTCCTCCGCTCTTCAGCGAGATCCAGGGTGTCCAGGAGCTCCCGGGCAACCTGCCGACGCCACGCCGGTTCGCTCTTGCGCCCTTCAAAGGCGGCGCGGAAGCCTTCACAAAGGGTTCCCACCGAAGCTTCAGCTTCGTCCGCCCACACGCCGAGGCGGGAGTCCCTGACCGGAACGCGCACGTAGCGCAGCGATCAGCCACGGCCACCCTCCTCCTCGTCTACTCGCCCGCTGTAGTCGTCGCAGTACTCTGCAAGTCGGAAGCGCACGCCTTCACCGCAGCCGTACGCGCGAAGCTCGGGCAGCTCCGAAAGCAATAGCGCTTTGTCGAGCGCCCGGGTCATCTCACCCACAGGCCGATTGGAATCGATGTAGAAGCTCACCCGCAGCTTAGGCACGGGTCACCCCCTCAAATCCGATGAGGTCAGCGCGGCTCATTGAGCACCCCTTCCACTTTTGGCGGTTCGATCGTGTACCCACAGAGGTCCAGCCCGCGCTGGAGGGCTCCCTGCACCTCGAGCACGCCGTGTTCCTCGTGAAGCTTCCGCCACGCTACCCATTGCTCCTCGATCTCTACGGCGGGATCCGCTACGACCAGCACATGGCGGAGGGCACGGAGCGGCAGCTCGTAGCGGGCCTCGAATTCCTCGAAGGCCATCCGGCAGGATGTGAAGGTCGGCACTCAGCGGGATCAGGTCGCGCCACGTACCCTTGCACCCGCCCATGCCCGAGGCGACGACGTGGGCGGCGTGGATCTTCCAGCGGTTCTTGGAGCAGCAGGGGAGCAACCGGACGGCGCAGGCGAGCCCACGGATGAAGGCGGCATGCTCGCCGTACTGGCGCTCGTGCTTCTTGGCCTTGCGCACCGGGTTTCCCCGCTTCATGGGGCGCTTTGCCTTCAAGCCCGAGGTGGAGCGGAAGCGCGAAGGCTCGACCGGGGCACGCCGGGGCTTCGGGAGCGCAGGCGTGTAGTCCGGGTCGACCGGGCGCTCGGCGCGCCGCCAGGCGGCTCGGGAAAGGGCGGTGCGTCTCACGGCTGAACGCCCCCTGCTTGATCGGATCCGTGCGACATCAGCTCGGCGAGCGATCGCTCGAACTGCGGCAAAGCACCGCGAAGATCTTCAACCGGCACCTCGGCGAGCGCGTCGGTGTCGCCCACGCCGAAGGCACCGTAGAGGAGCCTGGCGCGGGCCTGCTTGACTTCGCCTTTCTGCCCTGCCAGCCCATTGATCTGCAGAAGTGCGTCCACGCGGGACGTGACCACGACCGCCTCGGCACGTCGGACGGATTCACCAACCTCCGGGAATATGTCCGGGATCTCGTCAAGATCCGCCCACATCCTTGCCTCCTCGTCGCCCCATTGCACAAGCTTCGTCATCGAGCGCAGAAGCATCTTGGAAAGGTCTGCGCTCAGGCGATGCGAGTCCGCAACCGACGTGATCTGCGGGAGGCGGAGTTCCTTCCCGTTCGCGAGTTGCGACGTGTCAGCAAGCACGCTCAGTAGGCGCGCTCCGGTCTCGCGCCGCCGAGCTCGAAGCCCACCGTCGAGCTGAAGCACCAAGTCGCCTCCGCTCCCTCCCTCTGCCGGCCCGCGAGTCTTCGTTCCCTCGCCCTCGACCATCCCGAGGTCGGAGTCCTGAACGTACACCGGAGCCCGCCGGTACACCTCGATGATGTCCACCATCACGCTGGCCGCCTTGGTGAAGACGCTCCGATACTTCAGGTTGATTGCGTTCCAAGCTTCGGGACCGAGACGCGATTGCTTTAGCAGCCCGGCGCGGTCGCGGTCCTCGGCGGTCTGCTTAAGATAGGCATCCCGCAGCAGGGCGTAGAACTCGCTGAAGTCGTCGACGATCAGCGGTCCCTGGGCGGCGTGGAGGTTCTTCACCAAGCCGTTCAGCGTGAGGCAGCGCGCCACTTCGATCTCGTAGGGCCTATAAGCCGTCGTGGCCCGCGTCAGGATCGCGGACGGCTTCGTCTCCAGCTTCCGAATCTTCGCTAGCAGCAGCGCCAGGTGCGCGGCCACGGTGCTCTTGCCGGCGAGGGTGTCCCCAATGATGACGAGCCTCATGCCGCACCATCCGGGGACATTCCCGCATCCCGGCAGGCGGCGGCGATCGTTTCCAGGTCACCGAGCTCGACTTCTCGAGCTGGGCGGAGGGTGGTGACTCTGGGGAGCGCCCCCTCGGGCACGTCCTCGCTGATCTGGAGGGCATCGAGAGCGTCAGGGCGCCCGAGCTCCAGGCCGGAGCCGAGGACGCGCCGAACGGCACCCGACCGGGCCACCATGCCGATGAGCTGGCGCAGTTGATCCATCCGGCACCCCGTGGCCTGGGGGGTGAGGTCGTGATCGTCCGGAACATTCCAGCCGAGCGCCC
>Ga0247765_1001342_pt1 | contig 12217 bp, 12 predicted proteins | sample UWRJL106311C6_FD_179949 | JGI IMG/M metagenome (GOLD analysis project Ga0247765, IMG submission 179949) | Plant litter microbial communities from Arlington Agricultural Research Station in Wisconsin, United States - UWRJ-L106-311C-6 | ecosystem: Environmental > Terrestrial > Plant litter >... | reverse complement strand
GAAAATGAAGTTTTGCGGTCCTTTGGACCCACCGCCGCTGATGTCGATGCATTCCATACCGTTCCTCCGCTCGCGCACTGGTTTTCACTTGCTGCGATTATAGAGCATGAGCGTCGACTTCTCCTTACCGTCGGGATAGCATAAGCGGCATCATTCCCTTTACCGCGAAAGGAGCCGCCATGGCCTCGACCCTTCGCGACTTTGACCGCTTTTCTCCTGATGGGTGCCGTGCCGCTCACGGCGCCGGCCGCCGACCCGTCACTGCCCGCGCTCAGCGAGCTGGCACAGACCCAGACGCCCAAGATCTACGCCGAGAGGCGCCGCGCGCTGATGGACGCCATGGGGGAGGGCGTGGCGGTGATCTACTCCGAAGGCGCGGAGGACGCGTTCGGCTACCGGCAGTCGGGGGACTTCTTCTACCTGACCGGCGTCGAGGACGCGGACGCGGTCCTGGTGCTGGCGCCCAAGGAGCGCACCTATCGAGAGTTCCTCTTCCTCAAAACTCGCGACGCCGAGTTCGAGCGCTGGACCGGCGAGCGCGAGCCCCTGGGCGAAGCGCTGCGCAAAAAGTATGGCTTCGAGAAGATCTTTCGCGACCGCAACAGCAACCTGCTGAGCCTGGTGCTGAACCTCGCCAGGCGGTCGCCCACCCTCTGGCAGGTGGTGCTGCCGGACCCCGCCGTGGACTCGAAACCCAAGGATCTCGAGCTCTATTCGAAGGTCCAGGACAAGCTGGCGGGGGCGACGGTCAAGGCCCTCGGCTGGACGCTCGCGCAGATGCGGGCGCGGCACTCGGCGGAAGAGCTGGCGATCATGCGCCACGGCATCCGCCTGACCGAGGAGGGGTTCCGCGCCGGGGTACGCATGGTGCGGCCGGGCGCGGCCGAGGGCGTGGTGCGGGCCGAGGCCGAGCGGGTCTGGCGCGCGGCCGGGAGCCGGCGGACGGCTTATCCGAGCATCGTCGGCTCGGGCGCCAACTCGACCATTCTCCACTACCCGCGGAGCGAGCGGGTGATGAAGGACGGCGAGCTGCTGCTCATGGACATGGCCTGCGAGTATGCCCACTACGCGACCGACATCACCCGCACGGTGCCGGTCAACGGCCACTTCAGCGCCGAGCAGCGCAAGGTCTACGACGTCGTCCTGGCGGCGCAGGAGAAGGCCCTGGCGATGGTCAAGCCGGGGGTCTACCACGAGGATCTGGAGAAGGCCGCGCGCGCGGTGGTCGAAGCGGCCGGCTACGGCAATTTCTTCATCCACGGGCTCGGCCACTTCGTGGGCCTGGACGTGCACGACGCGGGGGCCTATCAGGAGCCACTCCAGGCCGGCATGGTCCTGACCATCGAGCCCGGCATCTACCTGCCCGACCGCGGCTTCGGCGTGCGCATCGAGGACGAGGTGCTGGTCACCGAGACCGGCGCGCGCCTCCTGACCGACGGCCTGCCGCGGACGGCCGAAGAGGTGGAGCGCTGGATGGCGGCTCCGCGCTAGGCACCGGCGGAAACACCTGCCACCTCTTTCGGGTGGCGAGGCGTCGTCCAGACGTTGCAGGATGCGTTGCGTCCACACTCAGAGCCACATGAAGCGGAAGAAGGAGAGCGCGCCGGACTCCTTCACGCATTGGCCTTGTCGTTCTAGCCGCCTGACTTGGGCGGGTCCTTTGACGGGTCGGTCTTATTCGTGAGGTCCTTCAGCGCCACGGTCATCTTGTCCAGCAAGTCCTTGAGCGCGGCAAGTTCCTTTTCCGCGTCCTTGTCGCTCAGCATCGCGGTTGCCATAGCGCTTCCGAATGCGCCGACCAGGCTGTTGGCGATCGCGGTTTCTCCGCTCGGGGGAACGACGCCGGTCGCCCAAACGCCGGTCGCGAGGCCCGGGAATGGGCTCGTCCCGGCCTGGAGGAGCGAAGACGCCTCAGGCGTCTTGAGGGTCACATCTTTTCCAGCGCACGTGCAAGGCGTTTTCGACCAATCCCAGTACACTTTGTCGTCGACCTTTTCGCAGGCCGAACACTGACCGAGCGCCGCGTCGGCGAAGATGCCGGGCGTCGGCAAAGTCAGCAGCCGCTCGTCGACGATCGGCTCGCCTTCGTCGGGAACGTATTGGCTGCCTGCCTTGGGAAACGCGAGCGAGCAGCCGAAGATCGCCACCGGCTCGGGAACGATCAGATCGGCAAGGCTCTCGCCACTCGTCCCACAGATAATTTTGTCGAAGCGGCAGATGCGCGCATTCGGGTCCTCCAGCAGCGCCAGCAGCGCGCTGTAATAGACCTGGTTGCAGTTGAGATGCGCCAGCACCTGGTCGAGGCAGTCCTGGTAATCTTGCGCGGGCGTCGTTGTCGGGGCCGGAACGGAAGCCGGAGGCTGCTGCGTAGTCTGCGCGAGCTCCACAAGATAGAGAATGCCCGTGCCGCCAGTCCCACCGCCAGTGAGCAATTGTTGCAAGCCGCTCTTCGTGCCAGCCCCCGTCCACTGCGGATCGACTTTGTCCCTCATCGAAACTGTCAAGGACTGAATAACAAGATAGTAGACTACGGAATTCTGCTGGTTTGCTTGTGGAACAACCGCATTCCGCACGCCGACGCCGGAGATGTTATCCGGATCAAAAGGAGGCGTGTCGACGATATAAGTATAAACGCCCGATGACACCCAGAAGTCGTTACGCATGATCGGAATGAACTGCAGTCCACCAATCTTTAGTATGACAATCAGATGGAATGGGAACTGCGGATCGAAATTGAACGCGCTCGCAAAATGCATTTCCACCTTGAACTGATTGACCACCTTCCCACCCGGCCCCGTCGACGTGGCCTTGTGACCGACAGCCACATATTTAAGCTTGCGATAACAGTCAGCCAGGGTCTGATCCAAAAGATACGGCAGCAGGAACGGCCGCGCGCACACGGCTAGATGCTCGTCGAAATCATTTACGTCGTAGGGAACGAGATAGACCTCGCGCTGGCCAAGCAACTTCGTCGTCACGCGGAAATTGTTGAGCACCTCGTGATAGAAGATATTGAGCACATGGCAGTGGTTGTTGTTGCAGACGGTGCGATAGGCTACCGCCTGATCCTCGGTCTCCCACTGTTCCATCACGACTACCTGGTGGTCGCTGCGCCAAGCCTCGGCGGATTCCTGGATGGAGTCGGAAAAGGTGCGGGTGGCGTCCGAGGCGAACTGTTTGTGGTCGAAGGAAGCGGAGACGCTTCCAGCGACGCTTACTTGGGCAATTTTGTCCACGAGAGCCGAGACGCCCTCGGCATATGCCAAACCGAAATGTCGGCTCGACGACACCGCGTTCATCATTTCCGATAGGGCGTTCTGGCGGTAATAGCTGGAGCTCCTTTTCTCGACGCTGACGGATTCCTGCTCGGCGCGCGCCTTCTGGCGCTGCTCCCAGTGCGAGATCGCGAGCGTGACGGATTCGCAGGGCGCGAGCGGCAGGCTGTAGAGCAGATCGCCGAACGTGTAGCCGAGCCGCGTAGCCTTGACCTCGTAGTTGATCAACTCCCCTTCGTCGAGACTGACGGGTGTTTGATTAATATCCGTCAGGCAGGTCACAACATTTTTTTTCGTACGCACGACTTGGTTGCGATGGAAGATGCGGACCGTCAGATCGTTCGGTATCAGCCGGCCGCAATATTCATCGCCGAACGCTAGATGGCCGAGGTCCGGGAAGACGCCGGGCGTTACCCAGACATCGTCCAGGTCGAGCCCATCATCGAGCCACGGGCCGGGCGCCGGCTCGGGTTCACCCCAGCTGCCCGTCGGCAGCTGGTAGCCCGCGTACTGGGTGCCGCCCGCGGACGCATAGTCGGGAATCGCAAACGTCAGATCCGGCCTCCCGGCGAAGCGAATGCGCAGATCACCGCTCGCCCGCGCCTGCGCCGGAATGTTGCCCAGAGAGAATATTGCGAAACCGTCGCGGCTTGTTGTCAGCGATCTCACGGCGACGAGATCAGGACGGCCCCTGGAGATGTCAACACTTGCCGTAGCCAGCGTTGCGGTGCCCGCTGAAACTGCGTCTGTGGCAGCAGTGCCGGGCACTGCTGCCACCAGTTCGACGCGGATAAACGCCGCCGGTTTTCCGGATTGGTCCAGTGCGCGAATTCGTAACTTGCTTGGGGTAGCCTGGCTCGTTGCGCTTGCCATTGGACTCGCTCCTCCACTCAGCCGGATTCTGTGAGTATACTGCAACAGTCCGACAAGAAACACCTCTCTTCGGCTCCGCGGCTGAGCAAATAAGCATTGGAATTAGGCTAATGAAGGATCGGCTCATCACGGCGGAGCCCTCGGCGCCCGGACCGGCGCCACTGGATCACCCAGTGGAGGTAAGCCCGAACAGGCGCGCGCCCTGCAAGGGGAAGTGGTCGTGCCGAAGAAGTGCCTGGCACCTCTCGGGCTCCAGGGAGACTCTCATGGCGTAATTGTACACTCTGAGGCAGGTCTGGCTCCAGGCCGGAGAAGCGCATGGCACTTCTTGGGTTGGCGATCTGGAGCTGACAGAGGCTTGCAGTCCCTCCGTCAATGGCGCATAGTAAGGCCGTGTGGTTCGTGGAGACCTCCCTGTTTTCTAGCCAACTCATCGAGCACCTTCACGATGACGATTACCGTTCCCTGCAGTTGGCTCTTACCTTGCGGCCTGAGCAAGGAGCCCTGATCCCGGGCAGCGGTGGACTTCGCAAGCTCCGTTGGGCTCTTCGCGGCAAAGGAAAACGCGGTGGCCTCCGAGTCATCTACTACTGGGATCCGGCCGAGGACATGATCTACCTCATCTATCTTTACCCGAAAAACCAGCAGGCGAACCTCAGGCCCGATCAGCTCAAGCTATTGAGGCGGACGATCGAGGAGGATTTGAAGTGAACGACTCTGATTTTCAACAGCTTCTTGCCAGCGTGAAGGAGGCGGGGCGCATCAAGCGCGGAGAACAGGAGCCCGCCCGCAAGTTCGAGGTGCGGGCCGTGGATGTAAAAGCGATCCGCGCGAAGCTGGACAAGTCCCAATCGGAATTTGCCCTCATGATTGGTGTCAGCGTAGCGACTCTCCAAAATTGGGAACAAGGGCGCCGCCAGCCGGAAGGTCCGGCGCGAGCACTGCTGAAGGTGGCATCGGTCAATCCGCAGGCCGTTGCGGCTGCGCTAGATCCCAGCCAAGCGCCCAGCCCGAGGCTTACAGCGGGCAACTCGCGCCGCCGCTGAAGCCCGTCCTTCTCCTTGCCAGAATTCACAAGGAGGACCCGATGGAAACCGCTGTCACCAAGAAGGGCCAGACGAACATTCCGGCGGCGATCCGTAAGCGGTATCAGATCCACGGGGGAGATCGTCTCTTGTGGATCGACGAAGGGGAGGTCATCCGCGTGATCCCCGTGCCGACGGATCCTATTGCCGCCCTTCGCGGCTCGGTCAAAGGAGAGCGACTTCTGGAGCGCCTTCTCCAGCAGCGCCAAGAGGACCAGCGGCGTAGATCGTAGGTCGCTCCTGCTGGACAGATCGGCGAGCGCGGGTGCTGTGCGGACGGCGGCGAGGGCGAGGTCCTCCCCCGCCCCGGAGGGGCGGCCTTTGAACAGCCTGGGTGGCAACCCCAGGTATGGGTGAACCCGATCCGTCGAGCCCCGAAGGGCCGGCCGACCGCTGAAGTTTCGGCCGGCCTTTTGGGGCTTGGAGAGTTGTCGGCCTGCCAACCCGGGGTTTGCCACCCATACCATTACACACATCTCCCTCGCCGGTTGGTGCGTCCTGCCCTCCGAGGCCTCACGCCCTGGCCCCCTCTCCACGAAGTGGAGAGGGGGAACGTGATTTCAACGAAAGTGACTTGATTTCTCCCACCTAGGCCGCAGAGTCCCCCCTCTCCACTTCGTGGAGAGGGGCCGGGGGTGAGGCCTCGAAGGGGTATAGACCGGGCACATGGGGCCGTGGGTAACAGATCAGACCGGGCAGATGGGTGACAGTTTCGGGAAGAGGGTCCTAGAGTTCCTGGAGGGAGGAACTCGATGCCCTGGGAAGAGATGACCCGGATGAAGAGGCGAGTGGAGTTCGTGGTCGCGTTTGACAGCTGCCAGTACTCGATGACGGAGCTGTGCAAGCGCTATGGGATCAGCCGCAAGACCGGCTACAAGTGGGCCGACCGCTATGGGACAGAGGGAGTCGAGGGCCTGAAAGACCATTCGCGAGCTCCGCGGAGGTGTCCGCACGGGACCTCGTCGGAGATCTCGGAGAAGCTGCTGGAGTTGCGTCGGTCTCATCCGACGTGGGGGCCGCGCAAGTTGTTGGCCTGGTTGCGCAAGCGGGAGCCGGAGACGCTCTGGCCGGCGGCCAGTACCGTGGGAGGGATCTTGAAGCGGCACGGCTTGGTCGAAGAGCACAATCGACCTCGTCAACCGTGGCCGTCTTCGGGTCGTCCCTCCGTTCAAGCCGAAGCGGCCAACCAAGTCTGGACCTGCGACTTCAAGGGGCAGTTTCGCACCGGTGACGGTCGGCTGTGCTACCCACTGACGGTGGCCGACGGCTTCAGCCGTTTTCTGTTGGCGATCCAGGGGCTGGACTCGGTGGCCGAGTCGCAGGCATGGCCGGTGTTCGAACGACTGTTTCGCGAGTATGGACTGCCAGAGGCGATCCGCAGCGACAACGGCAGTCCGTTTGCCTCGGCCCGCGCAGTGGCTCGGCTGTCTCGTCTGTCGGTGCGCTGGGTCAAGTTGGGCATTCGTTTGGAGCGCATTGAACCGGGTCACCCGGAACAGAACGGCAGGCATGAGCGGATGCACCGCACACTCAAGCAGGAGACGGCGCGCCCGCCGGCAGAAAGCCAGTTAACCCAGCAGGAGCGCTTTGAGCAGTTCCGTAGCATCTACAACGAGCAGCGCCCTCACGAAGCCCTCGGGCAACGGACTCCTGCGGAGCTTTACCGCCCCTCTGCGCGAGCGTACCCCTCGAGGGTCGCGCCCCTGGAGTACCCCGGACACTTCGAGGTGCGCTGGGTCCGACCCAACGGCGGAATTAAGTGGCAGGGCCAATTCCTGTACCTCAGCGAAGCGCTCAGCGGAGAACGAGTCGGGTTGGAGGAAACCGCCGACGGCGTCTGGACCGTCTATTTCGGAACCTTGCTCCTGGCTCGCTTCGACGAACGAGAGAGACAACTCTATGGCTAGCCAGTCGCACGGCGGCGGCTCCTTCGGTCGCCCTACGGGCTCCCTTCGGTGCCGCCGCTCCCTATCGACCGGCGGGGACTATCAACGACACACCCTGAAATGTGTTACCCATGTCCCCAGTCTAGAATGTTACCCATCTCCCCGGCCGTTCAAGCGCAGGTCGCCCAAGAGGCCAAAGATGTGTGTAATGGTATGGGTTGCCACCCCGGGCTGTTCAAAGTTCGCCCCTCCGGGACGAGGGAGGGGACAAGCCCCTCCCCCCTACATAATCCGCCTTGAATGAACCGCTCTAATACTCCGCAACTTGCGTAATCTGCACACTTTTCGTTGCAGCGCGCCTCGCTGGTCCGCGTGCTATCCTGCGCCGAGGTCCCGGCATCAAAGGAAGCAAGCGGCCATCCAGAGCCACCGTTCCCGACGTAGAGTTCTCGGAGCACAGAGAGGAGCCCTCGTGAACGCAGCCAGCGATGCCGTCGCCCCGCCCGCCAAGTCCCGCGGAAAGCTCGTCCTCTATATCGTCATCGGCGTGGCCGTCCTCGCCGGCCTGTTCCTGGCCGGCAGGCAGGCCGGGGCCTACGTGCCGCGCTTCGCGCAGTGGGTGGAGGGCCTGGGAGTATGGGGGCCGATCGTCTTCATTCTTGGCTACGCGGTGGCGGCCGTCGCGTTCATCCCCGGATCGCTGCTGACGCTCGCCGCCGGTGCCATCTTCGGCCTCGTCAAGGGGACGATCTACACCCTGATCGGCGCCACTCTCGGCGCCGGGGCGGCATTCCTCGTGGCCCGCTATCTCGCCCGCGGAGCGATCGAGCGCCGGATCGCCGGCAACGCGAAGTTCGCCGCCATCGACAAGGCGGTAGGACGCGAGGGGTTCAAGATCGTGGCGCTGCTGCGCCTCTCCCCCATCTTCCCGTTCAACCTGCTCAACTACTCGCTGGGGCTGACCAAGGTCAGCTTCCTGCAATACCTCGCCGCCTCGGTCGCCATGCTGCCGGGCACGCTGCTCTACGTCTATTACGGCAAGGCGGCGGGGAGCCTGGCGGCGGTCGCCGGCGGTGCCAAGACGGAGAAGGGGACGAGCTACTGGGTGGTGCTCGGCGTCGGCCTGCTCGCCACGGTCGTCGTCACCACGTTCGTCACCCGCCTGGCCGGCAAGGCACTGCGCCAGGAGATCGACGCTCCGGCCACGGAGAAAAAGCCATGAGTGAGCCCGCGGCCGTCCATTCGCCCTTCCCTGTCGAGCCGCTGGACGAGTTCAACCGCCAGCTCATCGAGAATGTCCACCCCCCCTCCTGGGTGAACCCCGAGCCGGCCCCGCGCTACCACATGGTGGTGATCGGCGCCGGCACAGCCGGCCTGGTGTCGGCCAAGGGGGCGGCCGGGCTCGGCGCCCGGGTGGCCCTGATCGAGCGCCACCTGATGGGCGGCGACTGCCTGAACGTCGGCTGCGTCCCCTCGAAGGGGATCATCCGCGCCTCCCGCGCCTGGGCCGACGCCCGCGAGGCCGCCGAGCGCTTCGGCGGACCGGCCGTTCCCCAGAACGCGGCCGCCGACTTCGGCTTCGCCATGGCGCGCATGCGCCGCCTGCGCGCGGGGATCAGCCACGTCGACAGCGCCGAGGGGGCGCGCAAGGCCGGCGTCGACGTCTTTCTCGGCGACGGCCGCTTCGTCTCCCCCGACACCATCGAGGTGGACGGCAAGCGGCTTCGCTTCCGCCGCGCCGTGATCGCCACCGGCGCCCGCGCCGCCGAGCCGCCGATCCCCGGGCTCGCCGAGACCGGCTTCCGCACCAATGAGACGATCTTCAATCTCACCGAGCTGCCGAAACGGCTGGTGGTGATCGGCGGCGGGCCGATCGGCTGCGAGATGGCGCAGTCCTTCGCCCGCTTCGGCAGCCACGTCACCCATCTCGTCCAGGAAGGGCACGTGCTGCCCCGCGAGGACGCCGACGCCGCCGGGATCGTTCAACTGGCAATGATCGCCGACGGCGTCCACTTCGAGTTCAATATGAAAGTCGTCGAGGCCAGGCGCCGCGGCGCCGAGCGGGTGGTCGTCTTCGAGCGGGACGGCCAGCGCCACGAGGTGGTGGCGGACGAGATCCTGATCGCCGCCGGCCGGGCCCCCAACGTCGAGGGGCTGGGGCTGGAGGCCGCGGGGGTGCGCTACGGCAAGCGCGGCGTCGAGGTGGACGACAACCTGCGCACCAGCAACAAGAGCATCTTTGCCTGCGGCGACGTCGCCTCCCGCTTCCAGTTCACCCACATCGCCGACGCCCAGGCGCGCATCGTCATCCAGAACGCCCTCTTCTTCGGCCGCGCCAAGGCCTCGGCGCTCACCATCCCCTGGTGCACCTACACCACCCCCGAGATCGCCCACGTCGGGATGTACGCCAAGGACGCCCAGGCCAAGGGGCTCGAGGTCGACACCCTGACGATCCACATGGCGGACGTCGACCGCGCCATCCTCGACGGCGCCGACGAGGGATTCCTGCGCGTCCACGTCGAGAAGGGGTCGAAAGAGGGGAAGATCCTCGGCGCCACCCTGGTCGCCGAGCACGCCGGGGACATGATCGGCGAGCTCTGCCTGGCGGTGAACCAGGGCATCGGCCTTGCTAAAATCGCCGGCGTCATCCACCCCTACCCCACTCAGGGCGAGGTGGTGAAGAAGGCGGCGGACACTTGGCGGCGGGGGAAGCTGACGCCGACGGTGAAGAAGATCTTCGACTGGTTTTTCCGGACGTTCAAGTGAACGACAGCAACAGAAAAGGAGAGCGCATGCGACGAATCGTCCTGCTCGCCGCGCTCGCCCTCTCGACGGCGGGCCTCGCGGCCGCCGCCGAGACTCCCCGCGCCAAGCCGGTCGCGGTGGGCGAGACGGCCCCCGATTTCACCCTCCAGGATCAGAACGGCCAGAAGGTCGGGCTCGCGGCCTCCCGCGGGCAGCGCCCCGTGGTCCTCGTCTTCTACCGCGGCTACTGGTGACCGTTCTGCGCTCGGCAGTTGGCCGAGCTCCGCTCCCTCCGCAAGGAAGGCGAGCCTCTCGACATCTACGCCCTCAGCGTCGACAAGCCTGAAGACAGCCGCAAATTCGCGGAGAAGATCGCCGCCGACGGCAAGGGCAAGGTCGATTACCGGATTCTGTCCGATCCCGGCAGCAGGACCGTCGACGCCTACGGCCTGCGCGACCCCGCCTACAAGGGGACGAAGGTGGAAGGCATCCCGCACCCGGCCGTCTACGTGATCGACAAGTCGGGAAAGGTCGCCTGGGCGAAAGTCGAGGAGGACTACAAGCAGCGGCCGGGCAACGCGGAGATCCGCGCGGCGCTCGACGCGCTGAAGTAAGAGTTCAGGAGAGGGCCATGGCATGAGATCATCCGATCCGCCATGGCCCTGACCTCAACGATCTACAATTTCGACGTCGAGCTCGCCGACTCCGACCGCGGCGTCTACGAGACCCTCCCGATCCGCGCTGCCCTGCACCCCTCGGAAACCGAGGAGTATCTCTGGACCCGCGTGCTCGCCTACTGCCTCCAGTACGAGGAGGACATCACCTTCTCCAAGGGGCTCTCGGACGGCGACGAGCCCGCCCTCTGGGTGCGCGACCCCGCCGGCCGCGTCAAAGCCTGGATCGAGGTCGGCACTCCGGACGCCGCGCGCCTCCACAAGGCCGCCAAAGCCGCGGACCGGGTCGCCGTCTACACCCACAAGGACCCGCACTCCCTCCTCCGCCGCCTCGAAGGCGAGCGCATCCACCGCGGCGAGGAGATCCCCATCTACGCCGTGGACCGTCAGCTCCTCCAGGAACTCGTAGCCCTGCTCGACCGGCGGATGAAGCTCCACCTGTCGGTGACCGGAGGGTCGCTGTACGTGGATGTGGGCGGGAAGAGTCTTTCAGGGGTGGTGACGGAGCACCGGATTGGAGAGAACCAATGACAGACTTCAACGCCGCCCTCGGCCTGCGCCCCGGCGACGAGCCCGGCACGCTGCTTCTCGATCCCCGGCCCGAGCATCAGGTCGCACCGGACGTGGTCCATTTCGCCATCCTGACCACCCTGGCGGAGATCTCCGCCGCGAGCGCCGTGGGCGCGCCGGTGGTGCCCACGACGGTGACCGTCCATCTCCTCTCCCGCGCCCGCCTCGCGCCCCTGGTCGGCAAAGGGCGGCTGCTGCGGAAGGGAAAGCGCCTGGCGGTGGCGGAGGGGGAGGTCACCCAGGACGGCCAGCTCGTGGCCAAGGCGACGGTGCAGTTCGCGGTGCTGAGTTAAGGAATCCTCTCGGAGAACGGCCTCCCTCTCCCCCTGGGAGAGGGACCGAGGGTGAGGGTTCGGAGCGCAGGACGCTCCAGAGGGCAGGGTGACCGTGGAGCCCTGGATCTGGACCGGCCCGCCCGCCTGGGGTTGAAACCCCAGGCTATTCAAATTCCGCCCCTGCGGGGCTGAGGCAGATGACTGCCCCCCTTATGTGCTCAGCGGCGTCTTCACCGTCCCCTTGGACTTGGCCCGGAGGTAGTCCCGGTTCATCTGGGCGATGAAGTCGATCGAGATCTGCTTCGGGCAGACGGCCTCGCACTCGGCGTAGTTGGAGCAGTAGCCGAAACCCTCCTTCTCCATGGTCTCGACCATCGAGAGCGCGCGGTCGTAGCGCTCGGGCTGACCCTGCGGGAGCAGGTTCAGGTGCGCGACCTTGGCGGAGGTGAAGAGGTTCGCGGCGCCGTTCGGGCACTGGGCGACACAGGCGCCGCAGGCGATGCACTGGGCGGCGTCGAAGGCGCGGTCGGCGAGCGACTTCGGCACCGGGATCAGGTTCGCCTCCGGCGCGCTGCCGGTCGCCACCGAGATGAAGCCGCCGGACTGGACGATGCGGTCGAAGGCGTTGCGGTCGACCACCAGGTCCTTGATCACCGGGAACGCCTTGGAGCGCCAGGGCTCGACGTGGAGCACGTCGCCGTCCTTGAAGTGGCGCATGTGGAGCTGGCAGACGGTGGTCGCCGGCATCGGCCCGTGCGCCTCGCCGTTGATCATGAAGCCGCACGAGCCGCAGATCCCCTCACGGCAGTCGTGCTCGAAGGCGACCGGCTCCTC
>Ga0247765_1001340_pt1 | contig 12263 bp, 4 predicted proteins | sample UWRJL106311C6_FD_179949 | JGI IMG/M metagenome (GOLD analysis project Ga0247765, IMG submission 179949) | Plant litter microbial communities from Arlington Agricultural Research Station in Wisconsin, United States - UWRJ-L106-311C-6 | ecosystem: Environmental > Terrestrial > Plant litter >... | reverse complement strand
ATCTATTTCCAATTCAGTTATTGCTATTTCCTAGTGTTGTGGTTATATAATTAAGGATAGATGTGATAGAGCAGTGGAAAAGTGCTCACTCGCTTAGAATGCTCACTCGCTTATCATGCACGTTAGGAATAGGGATATGAAAGCGTTATCTTACCCGGTGGCAGAGACTTTTTTTTTTTTAAAAAAAAATAGCAGTATTCCAGCCCTGGAAATGCATTGGAGAAAAACGGGAGCGGTAGTGATACAATGTGCTTCAAACTGAGGAATCCTACTCTAGCTTTTACGGCTGTGAGTGACTGATGGCACAGCACAGCACAGTCATAGCATGTTATTCAAATACCTAGGTACCTTAGGTAGCCAGGTAGAACTGCAGGACTGGAAGACCGGAGCCAAGAGTCCAACTTTGTAATAAGCTACTAGGGTGATCAAGGAAGAGCCCGATGCTGCTGCGATACACAGGTGATTCACTAGCGATGAGTTGATAAAGCAGACTCCATTCCAATACAGTGACTGATTCTTGCAGAAGGGAAAAACCCCCTGCGAGCGCCAACTACCTACAGCGGCTTTTATGCGTGTGCTGACCTATTGCGTTACTGCTACCCCCGGCGCTGCGTAGGCGCTGCGGCGGGGTTTCGCAGGTTACATTACAATTATCCCCCTTCTTCCCAGAGCTGTCCTTAGCTCTAAGGGCTGCTCCAGTTTAATTTTGCTAAGTCCCAGTATAACGTAATTTTTCCAGTACTGCCCTACCTTATTTCGCAGGCGATTCGCTGCGTAATCTTCGTCGCCCTACTTTCCGCCGCTAATTACCCCGCCAACAATCCTAAGTCCAATTACCCTACTAAGACTCTAAGGTTAGATTGCCCCGCCTATAATAATTCCAAAGTTAAATTACCCCGCTAAACTTAATTACTTTACTCTTCTCTGCGTAATTCTTCCTTCTCTCTCCATTACCACGCTTACCTCCGCCTTCTTTTTCTTCGTTTCGCCCTCTCCTCGCGTACGATTCGGAATGGCAGCTTCCTCTATCGATTTTACTACCTTTAAGGTAGAGTAGGTAACTGCAAATAACCCATATATATACTGCATCCGTTCCGCGGCGGCTTGTAGCCAGCCTACAAAAAAATACCTTCCTCCTACCGGCAAGATCTTTTTACCCAACTATATCGTCGGCTTGTCGAAGTCGTCTCAGTACGATAGCTATTAGACTTTGAAAGATTCCTACTATATAGTACGTATTTAACCCCATTTGCGCGTATTTCGCTAACAAATCTGATTTAGGTTCCCATTAGTATAAAGGGCAACTTATTCGACCTCTTAACGCTTATTTAATTTACCAATAAAGTCCTGGGTAAGAAGCCCAAGTCCAAAAAAGCTATTCCGAACCCTATACCCCTTTCTAAATCTCCTACCCTTCCCAACGATAACCTTAGTAATCCAGGAGATACGACCGAATTGGAGGAGAGTTATAACGATATTAAATACCCTATAGGTAATAATAAGGATAATAGTAATAATAGCGTTAATCTTCGTAATTCTGTTACCTCCGCTGCCAATCTTCTTATAGCTATCTTTAAGAATTGTAAGAAGATGTATCGCCGAGCGTATAATCTTAATACCAGCGCAAAGGCTACTAGGGTAAGTATTATATACTTTTCGCCTAGTTCTCGCCTAATATTCTTCTTAGCTTAAAATTATTGGTTATTAAACCCTGGTAGAAAAATAGAAGAAAGCCAGAGTGCTTAATAATCCCCGCCCTGTTATAATTCTACCCCCGAAGGTTAGTCCTTAAAATCGTCTCGTAGTTGTTTCGGCACCTAATTACTTATTTAGAGAAGTACCAATATCCTGGCCGAAGCTGAAGCCAAATATGATAATACTATACGACGTTAAGAGGTCGCGTAAAAGGCTTACCTTAAGCCTTTTTAAACGGGATATAATTCGTAAACGGTAGCGAAGCGTAAACTTATCGCAGAGCTTTTAAATTATTTGCAGTAGGAGAAAAGTATCGATATTACCGATATTAGGGTCGCCTTTAGCGATCTGGAACCTTTATAGGATTTTATTTCTCTTCCCTCTCTTTAAGTTTCTATTATTTATTAGCTTATTAATTAAAAGTTCGATCCCGTTTCGAGTACGTTTCCCGTACGTTTCGATTTAATCTCCTCTTATATCTATTAGTTTCGCAATTAAGGATTATAACGAGACCTTCTCTTCCTCCCTCTCTCTTACTTACGGGCTTTCTTCTTAACGTAGTCTCTTTCAAATTTGGCTATTAAAGTTAGGGTATTCTCCAGATCCTCCTTTCCTAGTTATTGGTTATATTCTAATAGCCACCCTACCCATTTAACCAGCCATTTCGTTTCGCCGTTAATTCGCCTACGATTCTGAATCTCCTTAACTTCCCATTTTTCGTCGTTTTCCAACTAAGGTATCGGTAAGGGTTCCTATCCTAACTTATATATATATAGTTCTAGTAAACTGATTGGGAATACATTATATAATTTATTATATTAAGTTGGGAGGTAAAGGCGATATATTACCGAACCGATCCTATTTAAAATACGAAACGGCTTTATAAACTTTGGTACAAGCTTCCCTAACCCTGATTTTAGCTTTAAATTTTTTATTAATAATATTACCAATTGGTTCTTTCGAAATTCTTAACTTTAATACTTTTTATTATAGTATCGCTTTTGCGCTTTAATTACCCTTACCTAATTCTCTTTTAATCGCTAGTAGATTTTTTAAAGCTTTTCGATTTATTTAATTACTATTAGTACTTTTCCCGCTAACGCGTCGCCCCCGATTCGATTATAAAACAAGGGGTTAAAGCCTATTAGCGCTTTAAAGGGTGTAACTCCCGTTGTAGTATTAATTGTACTATTGCAAACGAATTCCACCTCCGCTAGTAAATAAGCTTAATTTGGCTTTTCTTTATCGCAGAAGACCTTTAGGTAATATTTTAACGTCTAATTTATCCGTTTCGTCTAATTATCGGTTTGGGGGTGAAACGCCGTTGATAATTATCTTTTTATTTATAAGATATAGTAAAGGTTGCTTTAAAACTGATTTGTAAAAATAGACCCTCTGTCGCTTACCACCCCTTTTGGGGCCCCTGCCCCTCTTTAGTATTTAATCTCTTTATGGAATAAAACTGCTAATTCTTGGCTTGTGATAGTCTGATTAATAGCAAAGTAGTATATTATCTTCGTAAACCTGTTTATTATAACCAGAATTACATTTACTTCTTCCCCTTCCCGGAGGTAAATCGGGGGTAATCTAGTAATTAGGTCTATTAATAGCTCCTGGTATAGCCTGGAAGGTTGGGGTAGGGACTATAGTTCCCCATATAGCTTATGTTTTTTTAATTTCCTAAATTAGTAAATGTCGTAAGATTTATAATAGTCCTTAACGTCCTTATTAATATTATTTTAAAAGTATTTACGTTGGATCCTTTCCAGGGTTTATTGAATTCTAAAGTAACCCGCTAGTATATCGTTGTGGTAAACCTAAAGGATCGCGCTCTTTGCGCTTTTTTTTACGGGTATAAATAAACACCCTTTGTATAATAGCTTTTTATTTGCGCCTTGCAACTAATCTCCTAACGCGCGATTAAGTTATAGGCTTTTTAACCTTTTAATAACTCTTTAAATCTACTTATTACTTTTTTGTAACTTTAAAACTAGGTCCTGTAATAGGGTACTTAGCTAGGGTTCGAAAGTACGTTCTTTTTAAACTGCAGCTCTAGTTACCTAAATAGGGAGCATTTATCCTCAACCGAGCTAATTTTCAAAAGGTGCCTTTTCCCTCCTATTTCGCTTATTAATCAATAGCTGAAATATTTAGATAAACTTTCGCTTCGGACCCTTTTTTTCTTCGGGTATTATCCGGGTTGCAAATTTTACTCGTACTAATTACGCTCTCGCTATTTTGTTTTTGATTACTAGGAGCTACTCCAATTTGTCTTTAAGCTCCTTATTTACGTAATTTAGCCTTTTTAAAGGCGTATTAGTTGGGTTTCGCTTACCTACCTGGTACCTAATGATAAAGTTGTACCTTACTAGATATATATATTATTTGGCTTATTTGCTATTTAAATAACTTTGTTTTATAAATCCCTAAAGATTATTATAATCTGAAAGGACGGTGATTTGCTTACGACTTCCCTTTAAGTAATATTTTTACTATTTAAAGTACTTTATAATAGCTATTAACTCTTTATCTACCGTTAAGTAGGTTAATTGGTCCTGCTTAAACTTAGCTAATTAGAACGCTACGGGGTATTTTTAGCCGTTATTCGCTAATTATAAGAGGATAGCGCCTATAGCGAAGTAGGAAGCGTCGGTTTTAACGATAATAGGTTTCTCGGGGTCGAAATATCGTAGTACGGGGGTGGTGGTAAAGGCGTACTTAAGTCGCCAAAATACTGTACGCTTTTCATCGTTAAGTCGGATTTTACTTGGTTTTCACCTATTCTTTATACCTTGTAATATATTATATAGCAATTTGGTAATATTAGAGAAACTTTATACAAACCGTTAATAAAAGTTGCAAAACTTAATAAAAATTTAGATATTATAAAAGGATTGGGGTTCCGGCTAGTCGAAAACCGTCCAAATTCGTAAAGAATCAATAAATATCCCCTCCTTTCCGACCGTATACTTAAGAAATTTAACCTCGTCTTTGTAAAATTTATATTTATTTGGGTTATAAAACAGATTGGCTTCCCGTAGTTATTTTATTACTTACCGAAGGTATTAGGTATATAATTTGCGGTTTGGGGAGAAGATTAAAATATTATTAAAATATACTACCGCGAAGGTGTTAAGATACCCGCAAAGGGCGTATTAAATGTAGTATTAAAAGGTGGCCGGCGCGTTGGTAAGGCCTATGGGTATGACGAGATATTTGAATAATTCGTATTGAGTCCGGAAAGCAGTTTTTTATTTTTTCCTTTTTTTTATTCGGATCCGGTAATAGGCGTCCTTTAAATCCACCTTACTAAAGAACTTCGTATTCGAAGCCCTGTCGAGGATCTCCGAAATAAGGGGTAAAGGGTAGCGATTTTTGACCGTGATTTTGTTTAGATTTCGATAGTTTACGTAAAGGCGTAGAGAACCGTTCTTCTTTGGAATAAATATAATAGGGGATGCCGCTGGGCTTTCGCTGTATCTTATCCACCCTCTCGCTAGGTTCTCTTCCAGATACTTTTGGAGCGTTTTTAATTCGATTCTTAATAGCGGGTATAATCCTCCAAATGGGGGAGTAGTGTTTTTTATTAAGGGAATAAAATGGTTAAATTGGTGATAATAGGGTAGTATAGTAGCCTTGGAAAGATTTTGTTAATTTGTGTGGCCTGACTGGTCTTAGTGAGGTCCAGTACAGGAGGTTACAGGGGGGTGAGTCCTCTGTAACGGGCGCAGCGGAAGGCTTTGAGGGTACGATGACTGCTCGAGACGGGGTTAAAGGAAGCTAAGATCAGCAGACCAACCTGCTGTAATAAGCAGAGATATAGGGGTCTATGCCCTGTAACAGGGTGACTATAGTGGGTTTTGTATAGAGATTACGAAGGTTAAAAGGTTGCCCTAAGGCTATATATAAACTATTTTGCTTAAGGTAGAAGAAAGGAAAAGAATCAGATATTAGAAATATAGGAGGGGAGATGGTTCTTTACAGGGCCCTTAGTGGGTGTGGGTTAACCTTACAGGGGGTGAGGGCCTTAAAATATAAAAGGAAAGCCTATACTATAGAGGGAAAGGTGCTTACGTTGGCGCTGGAATCCAAAGGATTCCAGGGTAATTAGTTGGCTGTGCTAACGTAATAGTAGTGGTAGGTTTACCCCTGTAGGCCAAGCCTATAGGTAGTGGGTCTTCGGAACTCCCCGTCGGTTTTAGTGGGTTCCAGTAGGTTTAGGGGGCTTGGTAGCCCCCCTGAACTACAATACCAACTCCTGTAGTTGTAGTAACTGCACTTTGCTATAGTACAGTCGGTAGCATTTTTAGGGTAGTAGATTAACTAGGCTATAGTACCCAAGGGTGCTGTAGCTATAGGGTAATTGGGCTGTAATTTCAATACCCCCTTTATAGCCCTGAGCTTTGGTACGCCTCTTAGTTCCAGATAGACCCCCTTTGGAATCTACAGGGCCTAAAAAGGTTTAATAACTTGAGGAATTACTTATATTTGGCTGGGGTTAGGGCTTTTGTTAACCTATCTACCGGCATCTCCCCTGTAGGTATGTACGTTATAGTGATGTTGCCTTCTGTAACGTTCTCTTTTACCCCCTAGTATTTTAGAAGGGTATGTTTCGTACGGTTATAGTATTTTGGGTTGTATACTGTATTTATAGCGCCCTTATTGTCTTTTATTAGTAGAACGGGTCCCTGTATAAGGCGCTTTAGTTTAAAGAATAGCCCCCGAAACCAGATTACCTTTTTATTACCCTTTATAAGCCCCGTAAACTTAGCCTCTAAGGTCAAGTAGGCTACTATAGACAACTTTTTTAACTTTTAACTAACTAATCTTTTACCTACTGTAAATAGGTAGCTATAAGTAGATTTTGCAATAATCTTGCACCCTACGAAATCGTTATTAATATATCTTATAGGGGTAAGATTAGTAGAGGTACCAAAACAAATGCCCTGGTTTACGCTGGAGAATAGGTAGCTAAGGAGCTTTTTTACTACTTTAAGGTGGGTAATAGTAGGCTGCTGTAACTAGTAGGAAAGCTACTGTACTGTAAACGCTATATCCGGCCTAGTTTAAACTATAGCGTATATAGTAATACTAACGAGTTGCTAAAATAGCCGGATCTTAGTAGTATTTAGGGGTTTGGAAGAGGAATTATGCTCTGTAAATCCTGGAGAGAAAGGGATAGCCGGTCCGTTGTAGCTAAATTTAAAGTACTAAACAGCTTATTCGATATAGGCCTTTTAGTTAACCTATAAAAGGCGGCGTACCCTATTACGGTAGATCTCAATCCCTAGGAAGTAGCGGGCAGGGCCTAGGTCCTCTATATCGTATACCTAATTAAGTTGGACCTTTAATGCCTTAATCTTAATTGTAAAGGGCCTGACGAGGAAATAGTTATTAACGTAGGTGACTACTATAATCTTGTAAACCGTACTGTAATAAGTAGTTACGTTACTGGTAAAAGGGCTGTAGTTTAGCGTTTTTAGTAACTTCGCGACCTTTTATTACTAGAGGTAAGAGGCTTGCTTTAAGCCGTAAAGTCCCTTACCTAGTAATATAACTTGGTCTTTAAAAGGGTCCCAATTGTACCGTTTTAAAAGGTTTAATACTTTAGAATTGCTAAGACTGAACTTGTATAAGCCTTTAGGGACCTCGATATAGAGCTTTATATTTAACTTATTGTTTAGAAAGGCTCCTACAAAATCTACTTATTTAATTTCCCAGTCTTTAATAGCAATTAGTATTAGTATAATTCACCAGGTTAACGGTACTATAGTAACTGTAAAGGTCTCCCTAAAGTCGACTCCAGGGGCCTATTAGAACCCCCTAGCTACTAACCGGACCTTAAACTTAGTAATCCTACCCTGGGCATCCTTCTTTAGTTTAGTAACCGGTTTAGTAGTAATGGGTAGCTTTTTGGCTTTAAACCGCTTAATAAAATAGAAGGTTTTAGTAGTTAATAGTTACTATATCTTCTTAAAGTATACTGCTAACTACTGGTCCTTTAGGGGGTACCTTAGGATTTGCTTAAAGGATTTAGGCTCCGAGTCTTTAGTAAGTTTAAAGGGGTTATAGTAGCTACTAGGCTTGGTTTATTTAGTAGCTTTATTAACGAGGTAATTAATTAGGTCCGCCGTAGTATCTATAGGCTTAATTTCTACTTATTCGAATTCCTTTCGCTAAGTCTTAATAGCCTGTAGAATTGGGATTTCTACTGTAACAGGCCTAAGTTTATCTCCTATAGGGGACTTGGAGGGCTTAGGGGTCGCTACGGGTAACTAAACCAGTTTGCGTAGTAGTGTTGCCGGTGGGGCGAACTTAGTAGGCGCTTCGGGGGGAGAGCTATCGTGGTTAGGGTACTGATCCTCCGTATTTTTAGTAGTATCCGGGAGGTCTAGGGCGTTAATTGGGCCCCGGGGCCCCTGTAGGTAGGTAAAAAAGTTTTCGTATAATTTAATAAAGCTGGTTTAAATAACCTTCCGTTAGCCGAGTCAAACTAGGTAGGTTTGGGTACCTAATACAACTAGTAACTTGCCTTAAACGCCCCTGGGGGCAAGTTTTTGGAACTAAATACGTTTTTTAGGGGGAACTAATACTATATAATCAGCGCCTATAGCTCTATAATTGGAGAGATCCGGGATATAAGGGGCCTGTAAGGGTACTAACTTATTGAGGAAAAGCTAGTATAAGGTAAGCTCCTTAGTAGTATTTGCTATCCTATTAACCAACTTAACTATAGGGTTTATAACGTATCCCTATAGGGAAGATGGAAGCCCTAAAGTAACTATTACAGCCCTAAGGCGTTTTAAAACCACTTGTATAATACGTTTAGCTAAGCCGTTTTAATTATACGTATAAAGGCTAGACTCCGAGAAAATAATACCCTTTTTACGTAAGTAAGGCCTAAGCTTACTAATTTCTTTACCTTTATCGTAGTATAGGTATACCAGGTATCGTTTAAAGGTATTATTAATTTCCTTTATAACAACCTTTACTTTTATAATAATTTTATTTTTAGACTTTAAAAGCCTAATAATCTTAAAACAAGTTTTCCAATCTACTAAAATAAGCCTATAGGGTTTATTATTTAGGGGTATAGGGCGGATTACGAATATATCCCCCTTTATCTACCCTAGCGCATTAGGAGGGTTAATAATAGCTTTAGAGGAGGGTCGGCGTAGTAGTTTAGCGGCATTACAGCTTTTACAGGCTATATATTTAGGGCGTATACTATTAAAATCGGGCATCCCTTTAGTAACTAGGGCGGTTTTTTTTAGAAGGTCCAGCCCTATATGGCCCAAACGAACGTACCAGAGTCTAACCGCTTCAATTATTACCGCTAAAGGACCCCTTTAGGCCTTATTGTAGTATACTAAGAAGGGGGTTACCCCCTTTGCAGTAGGTAGTATTATAGTAGGGGCTTTAGGTTGGTTTCCGGATAGGTAGTAGTATTAGGTGCTTTTATGGTCCTGTTAAGTATAGTTGGTTTTAGGGGGTTATAACCCCCGTAACCGGATATAAAAGCTTGAACCTTTAAAGTTTAATAAGGTAATAAGCTTCCTAAAAGCGCTATAAAGCTTGTTTTTAATAAGTATACCCCCTGAATTATAAAGGCGGTGGCTACTAACGATATTAACGGGGAAGGTTGGAATATAAAGGTACTCCTTTAATACGATAGTACTATATTAAGGCCTACCCCCAATAGTACTAGTATAGGGTTTAAGTTTAACCATCCCAATGCCCTGAGGCTGTACTAGGCTACCTCTAGTACGTACTATAGCTAGTTTTCCAGTATATAGCTTTGCAAATAGGGTCTTATCGGTATAGATATATATTATGGAACCGGTATTAAAAAGCTATTATTTAGTAAAATTACCCCTTGTAAAAAGGTTAACCGTAGGGGGCTTAGGGGGGTTACTAATAGAGGGTTTAGGGTTTATTAGGGTATCCAGTTTACTAAAGGTATCGTTAAGATTGGTAGGTTTAGCGCTAAGTATAGTACCTTGGTTAAGGTTGTAGTAAATAGGGAAGGCCTCCTTTATAGCAACTGGCTCCCCTTAATTACTGGAAATAGTACTGGTCTCGTAAGTTTTATTAACACTTTTAGGGGTATTTTCCGTACTAAAGATATTACTATTATACGCCCTCCTACTACTGGAACTACCCTGTTTCTTCAAATTCCTAACTTCCCTAGGCCTAAAGTTACCTTACGAGGCTCCTAGCTTGCCCTATTGTTAGTCTTTACCTCCTCCGGAACCTTATTTAAGCTCCCTAAACCTTTTTTAATTAGCCTGTAGTATAGCTAAGGTACATGCTGAAGAGGTACCAGGGTTCCGGGTTTTAGCAAATAGGTCCTCCTAAAAATACAGGAGGGTAAGGGTACTAGGTGGCCTCTAAAACCCAGTGTTAGCGTTTGCAATCTACTGATCTTGTCGTAGTAATACCCTGGAACGCTTAGCCTACTATGGAAACTAGGGTTCTAAAACGTTAAAATAGTAATTAACTTAATCTTATTCCGTAATTATAATTCCTTAAGTACTAAGACGGCCTACTAAGGTATTAAAAATAGCGTTAAAGTTTACTATAGTAGTACTGCTATTAAAGGTTAGGAAGTAGTATTGGTAGTAGAGTTCGTTGCGGAGACTAGCCTGGGTTGGGGCGTACTATTAGCGGAGCCGACTAAAGGCAGATCCAGGGTCCTTCTCGTAAGCTATAGTGGCAAGGGGGCCTTCCTTTAGTATATTCCGAAGAGTTAACAAGAGGGCGGCTTTCTAAGGGTTACTAAGGCGCTCTGTAACCACCTGTAGGTTATAGAGGAAATCAGGGATTTAAAGGGCCCTGAACTAAATCAATAGTACCTAAAACTACTATTAATAGTTTTTAGGTCCTAATAGGCGTTATTTTTCGGGTAAGGAGAAAGATTATTTAGTAAGCTCTTTAACTGTAAGGGCGCTGAACTCGTCCCTGACGGCTGGAATTACTAAAGGATAGGTAGTCCCAGGGGCTCCAGTAGTTGCCGTTAAGTTATTACCCCCTTTCTGGGAGGCCCTGGAAGTACTTGTATTTGGTATGTTCCGGGCCTATTACTATTATTCCAGTACTACTAGTAACCTATTAAAGCGCTGAGTAAGCTTAGAAACTTACTATACTAGGCCCTAAATAGGTGGGACTTCTTCGGGCTGCTGGCCTTAGCCTATAGAGGTTATATCTAAGTCGTTATCAGCTATTGTATCGTGCCTGATTTCCGATCGGAATTCTGATTGCGTAACGGAACTGCCTCTCCCGTGCGTATTACTGCAACTGGGTTAGTAAGTTCTTAAGGGAGCCAGGGGATCGTAAGTAGGTGATTGGAGGTATATTACTATGCAGATGGTATATTTAGTAGTAACGATTACTATAGGGGGTCGAATTTTAGTGGGCGTAGGTGTTCTTTAGGGGGTGGTTTTCCTGAATACGTTTGTAATTAGGGGGTAGTAATCGCGCGTAAGAGGCTAAAATACGGTGGTATGTGGTAGTAGTACTGTCCATAGTGGTTCAGGGGGCAATGCTCCTGTTGGTAATGGAAATTAGGGGGTATTGTTTCCCTGGAGGATCGAGGTATAATGGTCTCACGGGGACCTAACCTACTGATTACGGTGGGTAGTACCGGCAGCGTAAACAAAGGGTTGGTAATTAATACGAGGATTACAGTACTACTTACGGGGGTAACTCTGGCCGGTGTAAGGGCTTTTCAGAAGGGTAGGTGACTAATACAGGGGTTACCGTACTACCTACGGGGGTAATTATGGCCGGTGTAAGGGCTTTTTAGGAGGGTTAGTGGCTATACTAAGGGCAACTTTGGCCGGCGTATGGGCTTTTCCGGAGGATAGATGATGTGGTTTGCGGAGGGCGTAGAAGCGTTATGGGGGTAGTTACTAACTGTGGGTAACGAGGCGAGGTCGGCCAAGGGTTGTAAAGTCCGGGCTTATAACCTATTAATTTGTATGGCCTGACTAGTTTTAGTAAGGTCCAGTATAGGAGGTTACAGGGGGGTGAGTCCTCTGTAACGGGCGTAGCGGAAGGCTTTGAGGGTACGATGACTGCCCGAGACGGGGTTAAAGGAAGTTAAGATCAGCAAACTAACCTGCTATAATAAGCAGAGATACAGGGGTTTATACCTTGTAATAAGGTGACTATAGTGGGCTTTATACAGAGATTACGAAGGTTAAAAGGTTGCCCTAAGGCTATATATAAACTATTTTGCTTAAGGTAGAAGAAAGGAAAAGAATTAGATACTAGAAATATAGGAGGGGAGATGGTTCTTTATAGGGCCCTTAGTAGGTGTGGGTCAACCTTATAGGGGGTGAGGGCCCTAAAATACAAAAGGAAAGCCTATACTATAGAGGGAAAGGTGCTTACGTTGGCGCTGGAATCCAAAGGATTCCAGGGCAACTAGTTGGCTGTACTAACGTAATAGTGGTAGTAGGTCTACCCCTGTAGGCCAAGCCTACAGGTAGTGGGTCCTCGGAACTCCCCGTCGGTTCTAGTGGGTTCCAGTGGGTTTAGGGGGCTTGGCAGCCCCCTTGAACCAC
>Ga0247765_1001339_pt1 | contig 12275 bp, 22 predicted proteins | sample UWRJL106311C6_FD_179949 | JGI IMG/M metagenome (GOLD analysis project Ga0247765, IMG submission 179949) | Plant litter microbial communities from Arlington Agricultural Research Station in Wisconsin, United States - UWRJ-L106-311C-6 | ecosystem: Environmental > Terrestrial > Plant litter >... | reverse complement strand
GTTGGCGGCCACGACCACGGAGCTCTGCCTGACGCTCGCCGTGGTGCTCCCCGCGGGCAACTACCCGGACGGGGTCGCGACCTGGCACCCCGCCTCCGGCATCTTCAACGCCGTCGCCAACTGGGCCCGCATCGAGAAGGCCCACCTGGACGCCGGCAAGCGCGAGCCCGTCGCCGGCCTGACCATACCGCGCCGGGAGCCGATGCCGGAGAAGCTGGCCGAGCTGCTCGGGGTGAAGCCGAAGCAGAAGAAGGGCGCGCGCCCGCTCACGAGCCCGAAGCGGCGGAAGGCAGCAGGGGCGGAGCCGTGAATGGCAACACCGCGCCTGCCGAAGAACGCCCGGAGGCCGTGCCAGCGCTGCCACAGGGTCAGCATCAAACGCGCCCACGGCCGGCGCTTCTGCGGGGGCTGCAGCAAGAACGACCATTCCCGCCGACGCTGGAAGAAGGCCGGCTGCCGCGAGACGTACTGAGCCATCTAGAGACACTGATCCGCATATGCGAAACACGAAACATGTGCTTGCACGGGCACATGTTTAGGTCAGTATAAACAGACGATGACCATCCGAGCCCACGAACTCGCCCGAATCCTCCTCAGTGGCCCGAACCACGAGGTGTGCACCTGGCACGCGGACCTCTCCGAGGACCACGCGATCGAACAGGTCGTGTCCGTCACGGGTCACCGGGAGACGGTCATCGTCATCGGCATGGAGATGCCCGCCGACCTGCTCGACGGCGCCGACGTGCTCTTCGGTGACGGGCCCAGCATCGCCAAGGCCGTCGACCGTCACCAGGACCAGCAGAAGAAAGCTCAGGGGGAATGACCGTGAACCGTCACCAGCAGCAGATGAACCAAGCCGTGAAGAGCCTGCGCCAGAGCGCGGTCGTCGCCAACAGCGCAGCCAACAGCGCCTGCCGCGTTGCCGGCAAGAGCAACCCCGACCGGATGCTGAGGCTCTGGACGGCGGAGATGGCCGCCAAGCGGACCGCGGCGCAAGCGAGGGGCAAGTGACCACGCCCAAGGCCCGTTGCGCGGTCGAGTCCTCTCACCGCCCGCTCGTCTTCAGCCAGCCGAATCCCTACGGGAGCCAGTGGGACTGCAGCTGCATCGATTGCGCCGACGGTGAGCCCGACGGTGAGACGGGCCACATGATGCGCCTGGACAAGAGCGGCTGGGGCAAGACCCCAGAGGAGGCGCTCGACAGCTACGCCGAGCAATTCGAGATGACCGTGGATGAGTTGCTTTTGAAGGAGGGAACGTGAACGAGAAGAACGCAATCTGGGCCCCGATCGTGCCCAAGCCCCGGCCGCTCTGGGGCGACGTCAAAGAGATCATTGCGGCGTACCAGGCAGCAGAGCCGGTGCGGGTGAGCCGAAGCCAGAGGTACGGGATGGCGGTGGTGGAGCGATGAGCCTCTGCGCGCGTGTGTGGGCGCAAGACGAGGCCGAGCCGAGCGACGGTATGTCGAATCTGACGACGGCGCCGAAGAACTGGTTTCGCGAGACGCCGGCCTATGCCGCTGAGTTGTACTCGCTGGAGCGCTGGTTGCCGGACACGCGGGCCAGTTTCGAGCCCATCGAGCGCGTGGTCTATGTCAGGGACGACGCTGGCCGCCTGCACAAGTTCGATGTGCGGCTGAGACGCGAGACGACCGTGGATGTGAAGGTGGCCCCGTGAAGCGCAAAGACCGCCCCGGCATGGCCTTGCAAATCCACAAGGCCCGCACCGAGTTCCTCCACTACCTCGCCCGGTGGGAGTTCGAAGTCCGGAACCGCGCCAAGCTCGGCCACCTGGAGAACGTGGGCAAGGCTTGCGAGCTCCTGCTGGAGAAGCTGGTGCGCATCCAGGGCCACGAGACGCTGGAGACGCGCGGCTTCGAGATGCAGTGCACGACGCTCGCGATTCGCTCCAAGCGCTTGTGGGAGCCGGGGCCGACGCCGCGATCGGTCAGCAAGGCGAGGCCGAGACTGACCCTGGTGCAGGGGTAGAGACGTGAGCGCTCGACTGTATTTCTACAACCCGTGCCTCGATGATTCCAAGAGCGGTGACGCTTCATGGCCCGGTGTGTGTGAGCCGTGCGACGCGCCAGCCGAGGCCAACCTAGTTGGGTCACTCTGTGACGACGGCTTGCACATGCCGGTCATCGACATCGACTTGCCGGCGCGGCTGGTGCCCTCCAGCACCGAGGGACACTATCACCTGTACATCGAGCGCCCGATGCCGTTCGAGGCCTATCTGGCGATGCTGGACGCGATGGTTGCGGCCGGCGTGGTGGAAGCCGCGTATGTGCAACACGTGCGCGAGCGCGGCATGTCGCTGTGCCGACCGGAATGGGTGAAAAAACCAGCTCCCGTCGTGGAGCCGGAAGCGGCGGCCGAGTGATGTTCCACGACGGCGATCGATCTCCGCGTGAGTCGCCCATCCCGCATCGGCTCCCGGAGATCGACGTGGTAGAATGGGAGAGACAGATCGCGGGTGAGGCCGAGAGGCAACGTGGCTGGGTGATGAGCGGCTACGGGAAGAAGCCGCGCGTGTGGGGCCCAGCGCTCCCCTGACAGATTCAACAGGCCAGCATTCGATCAACGTCTGTCGTGGCCTGAGACAGAAAGCAGTGAGTCATGGCATTATTCAAGAAAGCAGTGAACAGCTCGGCGTATCTCAAGGCAGGGCTGATGGGCTTTGCTGGCGCGGGCAAGACGCGCACGGCAAGCGACATCGCGATCGGGCTCGCGCTCTACATGCAGCAGCGAGGCATGGAGCAAGGGAAGAAGCCGATCTACTTCCTCGACACCGAGACGGGCGCGGACTTCATCACTGAGCGGGTGAGGGACGCTGGGCTGGAGCTGTTCACGAGCAAGACGCGAGCATTCGTCGATCTGAAGAGTGCCGTAAAGGAAGCCGAGAAGGACGCCTCCGTTCTGATCATCGACTCAGCGACTCACTTCTGGCGCGAGTTCTGCGAAAGCTACCAGAAGAAGAAGAACCGCTCCCGCTTGGAATTTCAAGACTGGGCCACCCTCAAACTCGAATGGGGCGTGTTCACCGACCTCTACGTCAACAGCGCCTGTCACATCGTGCTCTGCGGTCGCGCCGGCTTCGAGTACGACTTCTTAGAGGACGCGGACGGGAAGAAGGAGCTCCAGAAGACCGGCATCAAGATGAAGGCCGAAGGGGAGATGGGCTACGAGCCCAGCCTGCTGCTGCTGATGGAGCGCGAGCAGAACATGACCACCAAGCGCACGTTCCGCGTGGCGCACGTCCTGAAGGATCGCTTCGGCATTCTCGACGGGAAAGAACTCTGCTCAGAGCAGACCGGTGGCCCCACGTTCGAGATGTTCCTGCCGCACATCGAGCGCCTGAACCTCGGCGGGGCTCATCTGGGTGTCGACACCTCCCGGACCTCGGCCGATATGTTCGCTGACAACGGCTCCACCAAGTGGCAGCACGAAAAGCAGCAGAAGGAGATCGCGCTCGACGAGGTGAAGGAGGAACTCCAGAAGATGTCTCCCGGCGCTGGAGCGGCCGACAAGAAGGCCAAGGCCGACGCCCTGGAAGAAGCCTTCGGCACCCGGAGCTGGGCCAAGGTCGAGTCGATGCGTCTGGAGCAGATCAAGATCGGCCGGGATCGCATCTGGGAGATGAGCCGCGGCCACCGGTACGGCGAGGAGCCACAGGGGCCCAACTGGGTTCAGGGCAACGAACCCGCGAACGAACCGAGCGGCATCGACTTGGCGGAGGAACCCGCCGCGGCGGTGGGAAAATGACCGAGTGGCTCGAGCGGATGGGCGCTTTCGAAAGCGAGCTGGAGCCGTGATCTCCCCCGTCCGTTCGGCAAAGTACCTGAAGTTCGTCCGGGGCCAGCGCTGCGCCTTCTGCGCTCGCCCCGCGACGGAGGCTCATCACACGGGACGCAAGGCGGGTGGAGGCGGCATGGGGATCAAGCCTTGCGATCTGCTCGCGGCTCCCCTCTGCAAAGACCACCACCGAGAGATCCACGATAAGGGCTTCGTGGGCAGCTATACGGTGCTGGAGACCGCCGGTGAACTCTGGAAGGCCATCGCCCTGACCCTCAGGGCCTACCACCTGCAGGAGACCGCATGACCGCCCGAGAGAACGCCGAGACGGCAGACCTGACGCTGGAGGTGGAGAGACTGCGCGCATGGGTCGAGACGGCGACCGGGCTCCTGCAGCGCGCGGAAGGAATGCGCGAACTCGCCGGCACTGACGTCGGCATCCGCATGAGCAAGCTGCTCTGTGAAGGGCCAGCACAGGAGAGCAACGCGCTGGAGGTGGAGAGACTGCGCGGGGAGCTGGAGCATTCGGAGGAGAAGCTCCGCCTGCGCCAGGCAGACTACGCGCTGGAGTTCAAGACGCGCCAGTCCGTCACCGAGCAGCTGGCGGAGGCGACCGGGTTGCTGCGCTGCGTATCACCGACGGTCAGCGATTCTCTGCTGGACGCGATCGACGCCTTCCTCAAACGCGCGCCGGCACAGGCGACCACCAACGCCTTGCTCTGCTACGAGGGCGATTGCGCGAAGATGACGGGGCGAGCGCGGCCCTGCCCGATCCACGACGCGCCGGCACAGACGGCGGAGCCCGACAACGTACCCGGCGAGACAGACCGGCAGTCTGCCGTGCGCTGGATGCGCCAATGCATGTCCGCAGAGGCCAGGCTCGCAGCGGTGCGGGAGGCATATGAGCGCGAGATTGCCTCGTACAAGGCATTGATCGCTGAACACGGTACAGACCTACAGATCGATGCTGACTGCTGCATGCGTGACCTTGAGAGAACCGTGGGCAGCGCACTGCTCGCCCCATCCCAGGGCGAAGGGGGAGGCGGGAATGGCTGACTACTGTGCGATCTGCGGGTGCGACTCATTCGAGTGCGGCGGCGGAGTCACCGGCGTTTGCATTCGTGCCGACGGCGGACCGTACTGCGCGCGCGTCGAGAAAGAGGGGCATGCATGCGGAGAGCCAGCCGCGACGTGCTCACGACTCCGCGCTGACCTCGCCCGCCTGACGGAGGCAGAGCACAGTGCCGTGCAGCGTGGAAATCGCTTGGCGCAGAAGTGCCAGGACTTGGAAGCAGAGACGACGCGGCTGAGGGAGCGGGTGGAGAAGGCTATCGACTACGCCAACGGACGTTGGGGCGAATGGGGAGAGCGAGCGGAGACTGTGCGCGACATGCTGGAATCTGCCCTCACCTCCGACCCGGAGCCGACGACATGAGCGACGAGACTAACCACGAAACCAAAAACCGCGCGCGTGAGGCCGCGTCCGAATTGGGCTCAACCGAAGGAGAACTGAACAGGGTCCTGTCTGCTCACGGCCTGCACATCGTGACCGAGGCGGAGAAGAGGGTGCTGGATGCGATGGCTGACGTCGAGGACATCGAGATCGACATGATGCTGGACCTACGCGATGACCTCTCTGTGCGCGAAACACGCGTATGGGAAGCCGAACAGGCGCGACGGAGGACCCCATGACCCGGGAGCCGTCGGTAGCCACGCTGAGGCGATTGGCGGAGGCGGTGGACGAACACGCGCGCATCAATGACCCGGGAGGCACGTCTCCGAGCAGGTATCGCGAGCAACTCGCCGCCTACCGCGCCGAGATCGCGCCGCTCCGGACGCGGGCCGAGGTGGATGCGGAGATCGTGGCGCTGGTGCGCAGCGGCTCGATTCACGAACGCGGAAACTACGGGCGACTGGACGAACTGCGTCACGAGCCCACCGTGCCCGAGGCGGAGCCAGAGCCGTCCTGGGTCACGTCGGCCCGACAGCGATGCACCGCCGGAGATCACGCCTGGTCAATGCCTGGTGAAGGCAAACGGCCGGCATGCATTCACTGCTTCCTTCCCAAGGTGGATTGGAAGCCAAGCTCTGGCCCCAGCAGTGCCGATGCCGAGGAGGTTCCTTCCCCCCGGCCTCCCGCGTCGCCTGCTGGGGCCGCTATTTCAATGTCCAACGCGCGGAACACGACGCTACTAGCGTGCGCGCTTCACGTGCTGGAGGGGTGCAGCGAGGACGACCCGAACCTGTCTTTGGAAGACCGGCGAGCGCTCCAGGCGATGATGGCCGTGGTGATGGCGGGCGAGCGCGACTGGCCCGACCTGAGGAAGCTGCGCGTGGAATGTTCTGGCCCTCCCGGCGTGGCAGCGAAAGAGTCGAGAGACAATGCTGCGCCGGAGGGGGCCGCCTTGGAAGACCCCGAGCCGTGCGGGTGCGAGGAAACGGAGGCGCTCAGGGCGCAGACCCGCGAGCAGGCGGAGCGACTCGTCGAGTTCTGTCGCCTCTTCAACGCCATGCACGACTTGGCTCGGCAGATGTTCGATCTCACACAGGTCGGGCCGTGAGATCTCTCCGCCGCCAGCACCGGGACGACTCCAACCGGGACCAGCTCCACTCCTTCTGGACGGGCCTACCCGGCACCAGTTGGGTCGATCTCATGCCGACCGAGAAGGGCATGCCCGACGCCTTGCTCGGGTGCTGGCGCAAGGACCAACTCGTCGAGATCAAGGTCGACGGCAAGTGGCCGACGGAGGCGCAGGAGGAGTGGGCCGCTCGGTGGCAGGGGCGACCCGTGATCACGATCCGGAAGACGAGCGAGCTCCAACAGCTCTATCTGGAGATGCGAGGGTGAGCCGCGATCGCATCACGTTCACCGCCCCCGGCGAAACGCATCACTTCTGCGTGGGCGACCGCATCGGCGAGCACCAGATCGTTCTGCGCGTGGAGCACGAGGCCAACGCGGTCATCCTCGGGGAGGCCACCCGCTGGCGCCGGCTCCGCTTCTGGTGCCGCGACCGGCTGAAGCATCTCTCCTGGTGGCTCCGCTGCACGTGGGCGGACCTCTGGACGCGGGAAGACCCGGACGAATGATCGACTACCCCGACCTCACCGAAGCCGAGCAGGAGATGCGAGCCATCCTCTCCGATCCGAAGAGGCTCGCGGCGTTTGGGAAACGGGCGAGGGCGGAGTGGAAACGGAGGCGCGATGCGAACGATCATTCTAGGCGGACCGAGCCGCGGGAAAAGCACCCTGGCAGAGAGTTACAAGGCGCGCGGGATCCCGGTCTACTGCGGGGATCCGGCATCGACGGTGCTCTACCAGAAGGTGGGCACGACGTACCTGCCCGAAGGATTGCCGTTCGCAGGTGACGGCGGCGGCGGCGACTGGGTAGCCCGCAATTGGTTCCGCATGCCGGGGCCCTGGGTGTGCGAGGGTCACGTCATGGCGCGAGCCATCCGGCGCTGGTTCAGTCTCGGGCTGCTCGGTTACCCCGCTGACCACATCGTGGTACTCGACTGCCCGCCGCATCGCTTCACCGGGGAGGGCCGGGAGAGGATGCACCGCGCCGTGATCAAGGTGTGGCGAGAGGTGGCGCATCGCTTCCCACCGGCAATGGTGGAGGTGCGGACCCAGGTGCAGCCGCTCTTGGACGGCGCCGATCCGTTGCGGTAGCCTACGCCCATGACACCCCAGGAACTCAAGACCCGCTACGGCCAGTTGATCGCCAACCACGATGCCGCCCTGAACAAACTCGACCTGGAGGCGGAGCGCCTCGGTGGAGAGCAGCGCCGCGCGCTCCGGGACCTGCTCCGGGAGGCGGGGCAAGAGACTGCCATCGCGGCGGGCCTCGAGGATCCGTACTTCGATGCCTTCCCGCCGCCGTCGAATCTGAAGCCCGAAGATGAGCACGTCGGCTTCGATTTCTAGCATGGCCGGGCGCAGTCGCTTTCGACCCGTCAGGGAGGAGCACACCTGTCATCGAGGCAGGATGTGGGCGATCTACTGCTGCGCTTGTGCCTCGCTTCGAGAGACGGTGAGCCGCTCACCGAAACTCATCGGGCGCAAGTGGCTCCGCCGTAAACGCTCGACGCCGCGGGACTTCTAGCCCTGCATCTTCGCCCACCGCTTCCGCTCGTCCCACCGCTTCTGCTCCTCGCGCTTCTCCCACTCGGGAGTGAACGGCACGGGCTCCGCTTCCGTCTCGCTCACGTGGGCCATCATGAAGTCGAGCGCGTAGAGGCCGGCGTCCAGCGCATGATCGGCATAGCTCGGGTGGTGGTCGGTGAGGTCCTCGTTCCACGGCATCACCCGGGCCTCGTCCTGCCAGGGCTTGGTCTCCTCGTAGACCACGATCGTCTGGTTGCTCAGCATCGAGCCGTACATCCAGATCTTGTCCTTTTTGAACTTGCTCCGCTTGCCGGCCTTGGCGGGGTGGATGTTCAGTTGGTAGACGCGCTGCAGATCGGCGATCGACTGCGCGCCGCCGCCGGAGTTGTCACCCACCATGATGTTGGGGTGGAACCGACGCTCCAGGATCCGGGTGTGGGCCGCGACTTGCTCCGTGGTCATGCCCGCCTGCTTGTAGGCGTAGAGCTTGTGGATCTTGTGCATCGTGAAGATGCGCGAGCCGTCCTCGCTCTTGCCCCGCTCGGTCGTGAGCCTCAAGACCACCCAGGCGTTGGGCTGGTGCTGGCCGAAGTCGACGCCCATGACGGTCCAACCGTGCTCGGGAGCGCTCTTCTGCGGGAGCACGACTCCGTTCCAGCCACCGTAGGGTAGCGACTCGGTGTCGGGGCAGAACTCGCCGAGATACTCCCGCCGGAACTCCGGGGTGCGCTCGGTCCAGCCGAGCTTGCGGTGGTCGTAGAGTACCTGCCTCAGGTACGCCTCCGCGTCGGGGATGTGCGGGTTGTCGCGCACGGTCGCGCGGTGGACGCTCGCGCCGGTCTCCCCGAGGCACATGCGATGCCAGTAGGTCTTGACGTTCTTCGAAGGGGTGCCAATCGCCGCTAGTCCGCGCCCGCCTCGGCGCCACCACTTCATGAGCGCCGGCTGCGCGCAGGAGTCGATCGCGAAGCTCAAGAGCTCATCGCGATAGGTGCCGCACTCCTCGATGGTGATGTTCGGCGGGGTGAAGCCACGGATCTTCTCCGCTTCCGCGAGCGTGGAGAGGCCCAAGAGCTGCACGATGCCGCCGTTCGGCATCACGAACTGGCTATCGGCCGCACGGAGCTGGACCCCGATCCCGTGCTCGCGGTTCAGCTGCTGGTAGGTGAACCAGAGGAGATCGCGCGCCTTGTGGATGGTCGGGGCGAGGGCGAGGCTGGTGGTGCCCGGGATCGCGTTGCGAACGTGGCTGATGCTGTTCCAGACGGTCTTGCCCCACTGGCGGCTCCCGTAGACGGCCCGGAGATGGTACGGGTCGAGTTCCACCCCAAGCTGCTTGGGGGTCAGCAGCTTGAGGAGGTTGCTGCCCTCGTTAGCTTTCTTCTGCAGTACGCGGCCCCGGTCGAGCATCGCTCTCCCTCCGGTAGCCCGCCTCTGTCAGCGCCCGGCCGAGATCCGCGCTCGGGTTGTCCAAGTCGCGCACGTGGAACCAATGCGTGGCGGTAAGCGCCTCCCGGATCGGCTGGCTCGGGTCGGAGAACGTCTGCTCTAGCGCCAACACCTCCACGCGCGGGCTCGCGAGCAAGGTCGTGATGGCCAAGGGGTTGCCGCACGGCCAGCGGGTGTCGAACCATTTCCAGATGGGCCCGACGTTGGCCTTCATCCCGGGCAGGCAGTTGGCCTCGATGATCGCGAAGACGCGCTTGGCGTACTCCGCGTCCTTCTTGCAGTAGTCGCGCGCGAAATCCCGTAGGTTGGGGGCGCTATCACCCGCCGCGGCCCCGCGCTCGAGCCAGTCGCGGAGCTCGCCGATCGTGTGCCCGCACGCGTACGCCACGAGCTCGTGATAGGGGTACTGGTCGCACGCGAGCACGAACGGGGCGAGGATCTCCGCGTCGACGTCCTCAGCCATCGGCCACACCGTCAAAGGCGCCGATGAAGTCCTGCCACGGGACGACCGTGAACAGCTCACCGTGGAGCCGGAACCGAGCCCGGTCGTTGGCGCTGGAGAACATGACCATCTCGCCGATCGGCGCCCCGCCGGGGAAGTTCTCTGCCCAGACGTCGCGCGTGCGGGCGCCGAACTCGGGTGGCCAGATCGCTTTCACCCACCGGCCCGGCCCCGTGGCGACGAGGCGCTCGACCATGCAGCGGTCTTTGGAGTCGACCACGCTGCCCGCTCCGGCGTTCCGGGACATCTTCTGTTTGCAGGCCGGGCAGGTATGGGCTCCGGGCTGCTCGTGGACGCGGGTGGAGATGCCCCAGGCGACTTCTTCGGGCGTGAGGGGCAGCGTGAGGCCCAAGGCTTCCCGGGCCCCATCCGGGTCCACCTTGGTCAGTACCTGGTCACAGAGGGGCTCCGGCATGCCTCCGGCGCCATTCGGGTGGCGCAAGACGATGCCGTGCTCGTGGACCAGGAACAGCTTCTGGTCGCGCTCGTCGGGGTGCGCCTTGCGATGGTCCGGGTCGACCAGCTCCCGGGCGATGCGGTTGCGCTTGTAGCTGACCACGTCGCCAACCTGGAGACCCGGGCGGTCTTGGCTAATCTCCGGGCGGCCCCGGGGAACAGCGATGACCTCGCCGAACGTGAGGCTATCGGGGTGGCTCTTGTAGTCGGCGGAGAAGGCCGCGAGATGGTGCAGCGGCAGGAAGCCCACGGTGTTGGCGCGCCTGACGATCTCGGCCTGGTCCGGGCTGAGCGTGCCGTGGGTGAGCTTCAGCGTGGTCGTCTCCTCCGCGAGCTCGGGGCGAGGGCGGATCCAGACGTAGTCACGGAGCGGGCGGAGCTTCATGCGTGCCGCTCCCTCTCCCGCCGAGCCGACGCCGTCTCGCGCAGGGCCCGGTCCAAGTGCGCCTTCCGCTTCTCCTCCCGGCTCATCTCCCGAAGCGGCTTGGTCGACTCGACACCGCGGTCTCTGGTCTCCCGGGTCGCCGCTGGCCTCGGGCGCTTGCCGGTGAGGCGCTGCGCGCGCTCGAGTTCCGCTTGGTAGATCTGATCGGCGGCCTTCTTCTTCGAAAGCGCGTACTCCTCGAGGTCCGGATCCCACGAGGCTTTCCACTTGTCGTAGGCGCGCGCCTGCAGCTCCTCGTCGCCCGATCCAAAGAGCGGGTGAGCCTTCAGCGCCTTACCGAAGTCGGCACGGTCCTGCTTCTCCGCGGTGGCCTTGGTCTCGGCCTCCTTCAGTTCGGTGGTTTGCTTGTCCCTCTCCGCGAGTCTCTTCTCCAGCTCGGCCACCTTGTAGTTCAGGTCGGCCGTAGCCATGCCATCCTTCGTCGAGTTCCAGATGTTGCGCGTGATGTTTTCGATCTTGTCGCCGAAGAAGCTCTCCAGCGTGGCCTTTGCGCCCCGGTAATCCTTGGCCTTGTACTGCTCGCGGCCGACCACGATCGGGCCATAGGCTTCGGTAGCGGCATCGTTGATGCGCTGCTGTTTGACCCGGTCGCGCTCGAATTCCTTGCGCTCATCTTCGAACTTTTTGATCTCGCCCGCGAGTGAGTCTTTGGCCTTGGCGAGATGCTTGTGGCTCTTCAGCTTGTCGAGCTTGGCGAGGCGCTCGCTCTTCTCCTCGTCGGTCTCGTCCTTCTCGGTCGGGACGTCGGCGGGATCGGTTGTCTCGTCCGGATCGGCGTCGTCTTCCTCGTTGGTCTTGGCGGCGGGAGCCTTGCCGGCAGCGGCCAGGGCTCGCTCGAAGTGAGCCTTGCGGCGCTCTTCTCGGTCGGCGGTCTTCTGCTCAACCGAACGACGGGAGTCCGCCCGGGGCGCCTCCTGCTGCTGGGGCGGGGCCGAGGCTGGGGAGTCCGCCTCCGCCGGGGCTGGGTGGGAGGCTTCCTGGTCCTGCATTCATCGCTCCTGGGGCTGGCCCGGCGGCGCCGGGGTAGATCTGCGAAAGGTCGGCGGTTGCCGAGATGCTGGTCTTGCTCTGCATGTCGCGCTGCTCGATGAGCACGCCGATTTCCTCGAGGAAGAGCTCGAAGTATTCCAGGCGATCGGGCGGGCAACCCATGCTTTCGGCGGCGACCATGGCCTGCTGGACTTTCTCCGCCCAGCGCTCGAGCGGATCCATCCACTTGCGGGGGCTCTGGTAGAAGTCATCCGAGAGGCGCTCTTTATCCTTGGCGTGGAGCCACTTTTCGATCTGCTTTTCCAGCCACTGCTGGATGCGCGTCACGGCGTCGCCGATCGAATCGGCATCGAGGTGTTGTCGCCACTGTTGGAGTTCCCCGAGCGAGGCTTTCTCCTGCTCCACCATCTGCTGGCCGAAGTCGAGTAGGCTGGAGATGCTGTTCTTCTCCTCGCTCACGCTGGCGACGCGGAGCATGAATTTATTCTCGTCGAGATCCAGGTCGGCGACGTCGATGACTTCCGATAGAGAGCCC
>Ga0247765_1001338_pt1 | contig 12293 bp, 18 predicted proteins | sample UWRJL106311C6_FD_179949 | JGI IMG/M metagenome (GOLD analysis project Ga0247765, IMG submission 179949) | Plant litter microbial communities from Arlington Agricultural Research Station in Wisconsin, United States - UWRJ-L106-311C-6 | ecosystem: Environmental > Terrestrial > Plant litter >... | reverse complement strand
AATAGTTTGTTTTTTTTTTTTTTTTTTTTTTTTTTTCAGCAGTTGTTGGGGGTTGAAACAACCTTTTGACTCTTTTTGTTATATAATTCTCGAGAGCTTTGAGTGAGGCTCTGGGTGGGTACGTAACGCATGCGGGATTTTTGCCTGAATACAAACCATAAACATTTACCTGGGGTTCCTTGTGTGACTGCTCTCTCAGGGCAATATTGCCCACGAATTCTGACACGGAGGTGTTGAGTAAGTTCGAGGTAAGTGGCTCGACGAAAAGATTCTGATGTTGGGGAATGTGTTTGTTGTTCTGTGATGGTCGGGTGGGTACTTGCTTTGTTAACGTTTGCTGATGTCATGAGCTGAAGACAGCTTGGGTTGTTGGCGAGGCAAGAATGGAACTTGGTGACAATGAGTCCGTTTTATTTTTCCAGGCAAGGCTATCTCAAGTGTAACTAAACGCCCTTGGCTATTTGGACTCGTGTCATTTTCTCTCCATCAAAATCACCCACACTCTATTCGAGTCCCTTGTTGACTTTTACCTGGATCCAAGCCCCGTCGTCATGATATCCAGTCCCCAGCTACCTAGTTGGCCATCGCCATTCACCCAGTACCTAGATAGACACCTAGATACCTATGGAGTTGAGGAGTCGGAGACTAAGAATTAGGTAGACTTCCACCACCTAAAAAGGGGAACCGTGCCCGCCGTCCCGGGACGCAAGAACACGTAGCCCAAAATCCCTTCCTTGGTGTAGCCGGAAGTGGGCGCCAACTCGCCCTCGTCGTCGAGCGTGTAGAAATGGTCGTGCGATTGCGCGTTATACCACCGGAAAAAGGGGACGGATCCGGCGAGAGCAGTCTTGTCTTTTCTCTTTATCAGTTTCTATGTGTTTCTTTTGGGGAAGGGGAAAGGAAAGGAAGGGAGACGTACAAACCCAAAAGGCTACTCCCTCCGACTTGTAGCCCGACTTGGGCGCCAACTCGCCCGACGGATCCGTCGTGTAGAAATGGTCGCCAGACTGCGGGCTGAACCAGCGGTACACGGCAGTCACGCGCGGCTGCTGCGTGCTGTCGACGTAGGCGGCGATGCCCTCCGAGACGTAGCCGGAGCTGGGGGCGAGTTCGCCTGAGGTGACGGTGGTGTAAAAGTGGTCGGGCATTTTGTATGTTGGTGAAGTTGAAAGCTTGTGATGTGTTGATGATGATGAAGATGGAGATGAAGAGAGAGAAAAAAGGGTGATGAGGTCGGGGTATTTATATTCGAGAACGGGCAGACTCTGGATGGAGAGTATAAGAGGCCTCTTTCTCTGTTCTCTCTCAAAGCACATCAGGTACTCGTCTCCGTTCTGGATTCTCCCCTCTTCCACCACAGGGTCCTCATCCCCACCTCCAATGTCATCAAAATCAACATCACCCCCCCAAGAAAGTCCAATCATCGTCACACCAGAACCCCCCCAATCCAATACATGATGCATGTCTCGGTCATGTTGCTCGTTTTGGTACAGCTCAGCTGGTGGGCTAACCTTGCGGCGTTTCTCTCTCTCTCAATGAGATTCCTGTTCCTGAATTGCTAGCCCTAGCCCTGCCCCCGCATTTTACATAGCTCGGAGTTGTGGACATCTAGTTTACATGTAGTTCAGTCAGCCCACTTACTACCCCAAAACGTATCATCACGCCACCGTTGGGCAGGCGCACGTCAGGTCCCGCCTCAGGTCGCCACAAGGAGGGGTCCAAGGAGGGGCCTACGGAGTTTCCCGCAAGCCCGTTATTCTCTATTCTCCAACTGTTTTAATCACGACAGCAGGACTGGACTGTCGGTGGCTGGCTGTAAACATGCCGATCTTTTCCGTTGTGGCTGTTTTCAGCACAGCGCTAGGAGTCGAGGATTGCATGTTGCATATGTTGTGAGCGGCTAGATCCGCTCCGATAATAATAAGCCAGCACCGCTGCACTGAAATGAAGGAAGATGATCCATGTTTTGCAGGGCGGCAGACGCTGTTGTTGGACGCTTGGCTGAATGGGCTGGACGGAAGACTGGAGTCCCCCCCCCCACTTTGCGTGAGCTTCAGCTTGCTTGGCTTGCTTAGCCCTAACCGCTTTTTGGGGCACTTACATGTCGACGGATCACAATGTTGTTTCATTGGTCTACGTTGGCGTAGGGATACTTCTAGACTACACTAGATTACAAAGTATGAGGCGCGATATCCACTGTGTTTGTTATGGGGTGGTCCAGTCTCAACATCGCGTGGCCCGAGGACTAGAGCTTGCTAGCCCAACCCACGAAATTCCCCAGTGATTGTACAGTACTCATTAGTTATGTCGAGAAACGGGAGGGGGGAATGAAGCAGGCAAGTCAAACAAGTTTCAAAGTGCTGTAAGAGGTGTTGATTATTTTAGAATTTGCAAGAACTGCGTGAATGGACTTGCTAAATACTTGCATGCATGTAACTGGCCAACAGGGATTTTGTGGTTGTGTGCTGACCCCCCAACCAACAACGTTGAAGAATCTGTTGTACAAAACCTTGCTAGTCAACATCAGTAGGCGATATTACATGTGATCGTTGTCATTCTGTTATCCCCCAAGATAAATCTTCCTCGTTGACCTCCATGCAATATCCGGCTGCTTGCAACGCCATCTTGCCATCACTCTCGGGCCTCTGCTCTCAGGCCCGTTTGGCTGCCTCCCAGTTTAAGGAATGCCAGGGCTGTGTCGCGGTTAAATGCAGAACATGCTCATGCGAGGCACAGTTGGCAAGTCTGAGTTATGCAAAATATGAACTCAGCTAACACACAGGGCACGGGGAGGACGAACAAGATCCCCGGTATTGACAATCCAAGTCAAGAGAAAAAAAAGCCTCAATTGCCGCCTGGATCGCGATCCAGATTGTCAGCATCTGGCAGTTTCCCAATGAATAAACTGTTCAAGCCACAAGCTTCATGTCTGGGGGCTGTTAACCTCTCAAAATGTGACGGGTCCCGACAGTTTGGTACTGCCGCTTTGGGGTGGCCTCGAGAGTGGCTGGCACACCGAGATACACCAACCAACCCCGGCACTCAATGTAAGCGCCCAACCAACGAGACTGGTGCCCAGGGTTCAATACGGGGTTGGCCTTGGATGAGACCGTGCTGTGTTTGAGGCCTTCTGTTGTCGCTACCCCGCGCCGCGCCGGGTGGTCAATCTTTGCCCACAGCATTGCCATCAATGAGGTATATGAACAAGCTAGGCGCCGTCCCCCGAGAGTCTGCCACCGTGTCAGACACAAACATCGTATTGCCATTTCACATTTCAGCTTGACTTCTGTTTTTGCCCGTGCATTTTTGTCTTCGCTAGCCCGACATGTCCTCCAACGCTCCTTCCCCCCCTGGTCGCGCTGGAAGCAGCCAGAATTCCACACGTCCGCAGTCGAATGCGGGTCCAGACGTCCCTCTTCCATCCATTGAGAATGACGTCGCCGTGTCTTCTTCCGTATCTACGTCTCCACCCATCCTCACGCCGACATCCTCGCCCGGGCCAAGAACCACCACATCCCCCTCCATCACCATCGGCGATCCCGGTCGCGTACCCTCCCCTCCACGCGCGGGCACGGCCGGGGTCACCAATCTCAATGCCGCTCTCCAGCGCGTCCACATTGGTTCCGAGGACCCAATGAACATGGGCGCACTCGCTTCTGCTCTTCCTCGCGCCTCCGCTCCAGTCCAGATCAGATCCCCGTCTCCACTCCTGGTTCCGCAGCTGGCAGCTCAACATAGCGGATCTCCAAGACCTGTGGGCGACCACCGGAGGAGATCCTCATCTCGGGTCAACCTGGTTCCTCACAGTGTGCAAGACGAAGAACCTCCTCAGGACCGGTTTCATCGTCCAGCCTTCCAGCAGGCTTTCCGAAACGCCAAAGCCCTCATGAGAAACCTGGCTGCCGTTCTTAGGACTAATACCGCCAACTTCGAACCCGACTCCACCATCATCCGGCTGCGAGGGGAGGCCGACACCCTGGCCAACTTCCAGTGTCCACCGACAAGGGTAGTTGGTCTTGTGGGTGATTCAGGTGTTGGTAAGTATTGCAGCGCTTCTGTGCCTCTGTTAAACAATTTGTTGACATTGCAACTCCTCAGGGAAAAGCAGTCTGTTGAACTCTCTGCTTGACCACCGCGGTCTTGCTCGCACTGTATATGTTCTCCCTCACCCAGCAGCTCTGCCCCGTGGCTAACAGTGTCCAGAGTAACAGCGGAGAGGCCTGTACTTGTGTCGTCGCCGAATACCGATACCACGACGCCGATGACTTTGTTGTCGAGATTCAGGCCTTTACCGACCGGGAGCTTAGAGGACAGTTCCAAGAGATGGTCAGAAACTTTCGCGAGCACCACAACAATTCCGAGCAAATGGACAGAGATGAGCGGAGGCGCTCGGAAGAGCTTTCCAATCTTGCCCGGGATACATTGAGTGTTATGTTTCCGGGCCGCTACAGTCCCGCTCTGCTGATGACGGGCAACGAAGATGCCGTCGTGAACACCCTCTTGGGCTGGGCTCAGCAGCGCGGTGCATTTGCGAGGAACAGATCCGAAACCAGACAATCGCGAGAGGAGTGCTCGGATCTCCTAGTCAGATTGACATCTGAAGGGGTAGCAGCTGATGGGCCGGCTGTATGGCCGTACATTAAGAAAATCAGGTGCGTAACGTCGCCCAATTTGTTTTCAGCTCTTGTTAACCCCCACAGCGTTCGCCTCAGAGCACACATCCTGAGCAGGGGGCTTGTCTTGGTGGATCTCCCAGGTGATACACAAAATTCCAACTGCTTGAGATGTACTGACAGCGCCAAGGTCTCCGTGATCTCAACACGGCCAGGCGAAATATCACTGAGCGATATCTGCTGAGATGTGACGAGATTTTTGCTGTCTGCAACATTGGCCGCGCTGCCACTGATGAGGGAGTAAAAAATGTGTTTGACTCGGCTCGGCAAGCTCAACTCACCAACGTTGGGATCATCTGTACCAAATCCGACGTGAGTGACTCGCAATCTCTTGGCAACTCATGCTCACTGGAAACAGGATATCTGTGCCGAAGAGGCTCTGAGAGACTGGAGTGGTGAACGGAGCACCGAGATCCAGCGACGGATGGATGCTGTGGAAACTGCAAATGACCAAATGGCAGTTTTGCGGGACAGGCTCGCCCAGCTTGAGGCAATATCAGCAGACGATGACCTCGAGGAAGAAGAGAGGACGGAACTCAATGATCTTTCCCGCAGGATCCTAAGAGAGAGGTGCGTTTATCTGACTGAACCAATGGAGCTGTAACTAACATGTTTAACCAGAACGGCTATCGAGAATCTTGAACTACAGTAGGATGATCGCTTTCAGCTACCAGTGGCATATAAGCTGATAGCAGATTTAGGCTGCAACAATACCTTATCACGACTCGAAACAGCTTCGTCACAGCTGAGCTCACCCGCAGATATCAGCTTGTCATCCCCGATAACAACTTACATGTCTTTTGCGCTAGCAACACCATGTACTGGGAAAACCGTGACAAAGTGCCAGCTGAACGGTATCTTCCTTTGCTCAACCTGAGTGGTATTATCGCCATCCGGAGACATTGCATGTCTCTGGTATCCGAGAGTCAGCTCCGGATTGCCCTCAAGTACATCAAAGATGACATACCCAACCTCACCAGTCGGGTGCTGTTGTGGGTGCAGTCGGGAGCAGGAAACGCCGATGCAGAGCAAAGACAGGTGGTTAACGCTTCATTGAACACCCTAGAGGACCAAATCCGGAGGGTAAGTATGGGGAAGGCCTGAAGCAGGTTTTCCGTGTCTCTGACGGATTATTAGAGGTTTCAAGAGGTGGGGTCTCCTGTCCCCGCGATAGGGAGAATACTCATCCATGACTTTAACGAGGCAATCTATCAGAGTGAGGCCGACCTATCGAATTTTTACCATTGAACCTTCTGACATGGCACAGGGCGTCGAGTTGGCGAGTGGAGAAGGGGGGCTCTTCAGGCGGGTGCTGAGTGGTCTAGTGTGAGATTCAGTTCTTGCTCCATGTTTGTATCTTGCTGACTTTTCGGTGTAAATAGTGGCATCACAGTAAGGCTTTCTGGGGCAACATTGGGTCAAGGCTAACAACATTCAGTGACATACACCGCCTTTTGTCAACACAATGGAATCTACCGCACTGACGCAGTTGGGTACCACAACTGGAATGAAGAAGCTATGACTGCCATGGTCCGGGATGTCACGGCACAGTGGGACACGTTCATGGAGCAGCTTCAGGATCGGTCATCCGCGATCACCACTTTTGTTGACGATGCGTTGGACTCTGCTTCCACACAGCTCAGTAAGTTGTTCTGAATCATGTAAGGATGTCAAGCCTAACCGAATAGCAGATGATCTACCGGCCAATTACGCCGGGTCTGTGGCCCCGTTGCTAGAGGCGTTGATGTCCGCCCAACGAATTTTGTCGTGCGATGTTGTGGATCGTTGTGACCAGTTTGATGCCGAGCTTTCGTGAGTATACTCCAATTGGTTCTCTGTAACTTTTTTTTTTTATTAACATTTGGCCCAGGGGTCTCCGAACCAACGCTCTGTCGGGGCTGGAAACAGCTTTCTTTGCCGAAGGCATGAGACAAGCTTATATGTGCGCCAAGGTTGAATACGGTATGTGGGCTGGCGAAAACCATGTATTTACAAGAGACTGACTGGATTTCAGGCCGAGGTAGCTCGGCGAGAAAAAAGGATATCATCAACGGACGGCTCGGCGAAGAGGAGCTGTACACAACACTGATGAGCAAATTCCGGAACACGTTCAGAGATCTGGCTGTGGAGTTTCAGCGTGATATCCAAGCGAGGATTGAGGAGCAGCTTGATTTGATCAAGGGAATATTGGATATCATCCGGAGCGAGAATATCTCGGAAGAGGGCGAGAGAGAGCCCGAGTTCCGGGAGCGGATTGCTGCGTGGGTTGAGAGTGCGACGGCCGAGATGCAAGAGATTTTGGGGGTTGTCGATGAGCCAGTTGAAGATTAGTCTGTTGTTTCTCGACTGGGAGGGTGTGCTTTATTAAGCTACTTTGGGTAGGTAGGTACCTAGGTTCTTTTTACCTTGTGATGTATCAAGAGAATTTTGGGCATTGTGTTTTGACCCGTCAGAATCTTGAGATCTGCTTTTGTTACAGGGGAGCAAGAGGTTACAGAGACGACCCCCCTCTCCTTCCCCCCATAGTTGTGTCCCTCGTCTTCCTAGCGCCCCTGTTTGGAGCCAAAGTTGAAGTTTGGGTACTGGACGACGTTGCCGTGTAAACCACGGTAGCCGTAATCCACTGCAGGCAGGAGAGAGTTTGCAGCTAGTGATGCTAGCAGGTGCGTCAAAGTTGGCTAGAAGACGATGGTGTCCCCTGTGGATATAGCTAAAACGGAGTTCCTTACCAGACTGGTCAAAGCAGTGATCCCGGCGTTTAAGGCAGCACCTACTACAGCTGTACCTACCTACCTTAGGTATCGCTTCATACAACCCACCCTTTGGTGGTAGGAAAGGCTGGTCCCGTTAAGATGGCCGCCACCCGGTTTCCAAAATGGCCGTACTCTTTTTCTTTTCCTTTTTTTTTAGACAAATCTTGTCGGTACTTCCAACGACTTCAGTCAGCGGGTGGCATTTGGCACAACAGCAGGCAGGCACCTTCCGCATTGAACGTGTCCGGACTGGAACATAAGATACCTGTACCTAGGTAGGCAGGTACTCACTAGAACTGACGCTAGATCTGCCACGATAGTGTGCATAGGTAGCTGCAAAGTGTCTTAGCCCCAACCCAACGCCCCTTGCACCAAAGTTGCAGTCAACCACGTTGAGAAGCGATTCCCGGTCAAGACTAGAGGGAGTCGCCACATATGGACGGCAGCTGGGAATTCTTAACGACGGCAGATACAACAGCTACCTGCGCGGTGGGGTGACGTGCATGGCGGCGAGGGCTAGCAAACTACCTCAGCTATTGAGTTATAGCGACTGTTGAAGAATGGATGGTCTCTCCACATTCCACGTTTCTTCTACAGGAGACAACTCCCCCACTCACTGGACTTGGAAAGAGAAAGAAAAAAAAGCCACGAAGCCAAACCTCTCCACGGTGGCGAAATGAAAAAGGCAGGCAAGTGGTCAAGCCGTCCAGTGGGTCAAAGTTTCCACCTGCGTCATCTCTTAGTCCAGTTGCCCGAAGTCAAACCTTCCTACCTAGGTACCTAGGTTTGTGCACAGTCGTTTAAATTCCCCTTCCTTTCCCGTTCGCAATAATTTGCATTTTTCTTCATGATCAATCGCGCTTTCCCTCCCTCCAGAGCAAAAGCAACCAACACCCATCCGTTTCGCCTGCCTGCCATAGTCACGGCAGACCACCTCAGCAATGACAATGAACGAAAAGCAGCCCTTATTAGGACCTTCTGCAGTCTCCCAGCACGGTGGTGGTGGTGCCTGCCAAGGGACATGGGCCTGGCCTCTCGACCGTCGTCGAATATGGCAAGAACTGACGAGCAAACAACTCTGGATCGACACCCTCATGGGCCTCATCGTCCAGATCATTTTGACAGCCATCTTCCTGCCACATACCCTCAGTCAGCCCTTGGTTGCATTGTACCGCATGGTCGTTTTCTCGGTGCCGGTTTTGGTGGGGGCAAAGTTGGTCGTTAATCCGCTTTTGGATAGTTTGTTTGGGGCTTGCTCCATGTTTGGGCGGCGCTTTCCTCATCTCGCCGCGCGACAGCCAATTCTCCCGCTATATCGACTTGATGTCAACCAACCCAGAGGAGTTTCCAGAATTCCGGTCGAGGACGGCACTTCCTACGCTGCCTCTGCTTCCTGCCGCGCTTGAAAAGCCCGGCTGCGACCTCTAACACGAACGGCGACTACGCTGCCGATCCTCGTCTCCCATCATAGCTGCTCTGGTGCAGAAGCAAGATGCTCTTGCTCTGCTCTGCAGCCAAGGTCCCGGCCACCAGCCAGGTTCCTCAGTTAGCCCGCTAGTCCAGGTGACCCGTCCACGAGCCACTAGGTTAGTGTTCAACGTTAGACCGGGCCGGACCCGACCTGGCATAGCACCGGCTGCGGCAAAAACACAGCCCGAGGAGACACACGGCAACACACGCGCAGTTCATAATCAATGGCCCATCCAAACATGAAGTCGAGCACCTGTCTAGCATCGGCACCTTTAGGCATGCTCCATCTTCGGTCTCACGGTTCGGCACCCTACTACCCAATACCATGCTGGCATCAGAATGCCTCACCCTTCTCGCCCTCGGCATCATTGTCCGGTACTGGCCTGGCCCTGAACCGACCTGCCATTATTACGACTAGCACGTCCCAGGAGCACTTCCGGGCCATCCCATCTTCGGTCTCATTGTCATATCAGCCTGACATCAGTATGTATTGGAGGTGGTGATCTGCAGCACCGTGGATTGGAATGGTTATGGATCTGTGGTGGAGAGGAAAAGGCAGCTCAAGTCTGGAAGATGTGGTGGAGCCCACTGGTGGGTGGATCCATCCAACAGTATGCCTCCGGGTCGGCCACCCCCATCGTCGGTCTCATAACCTCCGGTATCAGCCTGGCATCACAACTTCCGGGTCGGCCACCTCCATCTTCAGTCTCAAAGCCCGGAGCCGGCATGGCATTGGTACACCCCCGAGTCAAGCACTCCATCCTCAGTCTCATGGCTCGGCACCGACCTGGTATTAGCATTCCCAAGCAGCACGTTCGGGTCAGCCCATCTTTGGTTCACCCTCGTCTCATGGTTTCTGGCACCGGTGTGGTCTGTTACCAACCTTGAATCAGTGCGCCTTGGGTTCCCAATCTCGCTATCACATGGGTGTGGAATTCAAGTCCGATGGATCTTCTACGACTAAATATGCATTCTTGGAGACCCAATGTCTTGCATAAAGCGAGATGGCGAGAGGCATGGGGCACAAGACGCTAAACCTGTTTCGACAAGCTCGACTACTACAGCCATGACAATGAATTTAAGGAATAGCGGAAAAGTGGACGGAATACAAGAGGGCATTTGTTGGGAACTAGTTTGGAGATGATGAAATGGAGCACGATTGGTAGTTTTTGGCAGAGCAGACTGACGTGAGAGACGTTTGTGGGATAGAATTTAGCATAGGCTTGGGCAAAATGAATGGATCTGGACATGATGTCTACAAGAAAAAAAAGAAAAAAAAGTCCTCGTTGCCACCCAATATTTGTAAGATACAGGCAATAGGCTCTACCACAATGCTGGAGAACAGCTTAGTAATCTGCGACGATTCAGGGTAACTAACTCGGATACATGCCGAATGACTCAGCCGCCATCCAGTCCGTCCCTCTGCTCCTCATATTTCCTCGCGACAAACTTTACCTAGGTCGGTAACCACAATACAAAACAAACCCTCTCTCTTTCAACCCCCCAAAACTGCCCCATGGCCAAAACAAAATCCAGCGCTTCAAGTTCCCCCACAGCATGTATTGTCCCATCACTGCTCTATCTCGGCCCCCTCTCATCGACGTCCCCTTCGCCGAAAAACACGGCGTTGCTACATCGGAACTACATAACCCATGTTCTCTCCATCGGAAGATCGCCTCTGGCTACTATAGAGGGGATAACCTACCATCGTCTTTCCCTCATCGATACTGACACTGAGGATTCACTGGTGAAATTTCGACAGGTTGCAGGGGAAGCCATTGCGATTATTGACGCCGTTGCCAAAAACGGAGAGCATATCCTGGTGCATTGTTCCGCCGGGATTTCAAGATCTCCGGCAATCATTGCAGCGTATTTAATCAGACGGAAAGGAATGCGACTAGATGATGCGTTGGAATTACTAAAGGAGAAAAGGGGGGCGGTTAACCCTAATGGGGGGTTTCTGAGGGTTTTGAAAGAGATGGAGGGGGAGGTTTTTGATTTGCGGAAGGAGGAGGAGAAGAATCGGAAAGAGAATAAGGAAGAGGAGGAGAGCTGATGAATATAAATCCAGTCTCCCTCTAAAAGATTACAAACTTAGGACTTGATATTACTATGAGTTGATGGTTTGGGGAAATTTTTTTTTTTTTTTTTTTTTGGCTGAATTGCTACGGAGAAAAGAGCAGTCTTGTATCTACTCACAACTACCCAAAGATATAATATGCCGGGCCAACAATAACCTAATATAACTCAATGACCCTCATGTACCCTCGTGTAAGTAGTACAACGCGCACTTGGCCGCTTCCCCCTGTTGATCATGGGACTGTCCACACTCATGTTGCGAATATCATGGGCATCCAAACAAGCCTTTCGGTTCACCAGGACCGCTTCCCGTCCCCGTTTGACCACTTCCGTTTGGTACCTGGCCAGGGCCTCTTGACGGGTAATGACGCCTTCTTGCCAGAGTTTTAGCTGGTTGTCACGAGGTTTCCCACGTCAGTAAAACCGTGGTTGGCTGCCTCGCCTCGGTCTACACACATAGGTTTATGAGTGTCAGTCGGGCTGTACAAATGTACAAATTTGATCGACACTCACACATAGCCATAGGGTGAGCTGCATTCCCCAGCAACGGGACGCGGCCGTCCAAGTTAGGCCATGGAACCGTTGGCCAGTCGGCCAAGGCGACGGGAAGCACTTTGGCATCTTGGGGGATGCTCAAGACGATATCTCGGAGAGGTTGGTAAAAGCCGGTGCCCGCGGTAGCAAATCGCTTGATCTTGGCAAGTCGCTCGGCGCTGGTTTCGGGTACCACGTCGTCATCGTCCTCGGGACAATTTATAGGCCAGTTGAAATCGAGCTGGGCCTCATAGTAAGGGTTCCCCGTCTCGGCGCTGCCGTTCACTTGCGGTGTGGAGAGGGTCGAGTAGAAGGCGTAGCATCCCGTGTCGGGATGGCATCCTTGAAACAGCAGCTGCTCGTCAGTAGCCGGCAGCAGTCGAGTCACCTGATCCTCGCTCAAACGGAGCGTCATGCCGACCTTGGCTATCGGCAACGAGGTCAAGCCCCCTCACTCGTTACCAACCAGCAGTTGCCGGACTTTACTCCCACTACCATCCGCGGCAATCATTACGGACCCCTCAACTTGGGTGGTGGTGGTCGTCGTCATCTCATCATCATCATAATCATCATCATTACCATCATCGGTAAACGAAACCATGATTCCACTTTCCCTAGGCTGAATGGTGGATATGCACCGATTCCACTGGATATCGGGACGCTGGGACAGCAGCTCGCGGAATTTACCCCGGTTCACACGACGACGAAAGTTGGAGGGGATGATGAATCGAGGCTCTCCGGTTTCAAGATCAAGAAACGCGGTACCAGTGCCTGGGGATTTTTT
>Ga0247765_1001337_pt1 | contig 12303 bp, 7 predicted proteins | sample UWRJL106311C6_FD_179949 | JGI IMG/M metagenome (GOLD analysis project Ga0247765, IMG submission 179949) | Plant litter microbial communities from Arlington Agricultural Research Station in Wisconsin, United States - UWRJ-L106-311C-6 | ecosystem: Environmental > Terrestrial > Plant litter >... | reverse complement strand
TAGAATAAAATAGAATAAAATAGAATAAAATAGAATAGAATAATAATTATTAATTTAAAAAAAAACTTTAGTCACTTTAGTGACTAATAGTTAGTCATTAGTCTGACTAAGACTAAGCTTAGTTAGTCAGTTAGTCTTAGTTAGTTAGTCAAATGACTAATGACTAAAGACTAATTTGCCAACCCTATAGACTACTGTAGTCCTGGACTACGGACTAGTGACTACGGACTACTTTGCCAACCCTGACCGGATGTATATCTTTATATATACCTTTTTACGTATTTACTACAGCTTTAGTACCTATTAACTCTTCTTAGCTTACTAATCTTAAGCAATAAGCTGCTGCTATATTTGTTGTTTGTACTATTTACAAGCTGACTTCTATAGTTATTAGCTATTTTATAAATTTTTTATACCTTCCGTATACTAATTATAATACTTATACAAATCTTAATACTATTCTATTTTAACTAATTAAATAATCCGTACCTAGTAGGGTTAAGTTACCATAAAGCCTACTCTATCTGCTCCAGCGACCTCTTTTTGCAGTATAGTTACGTAATCTTCTCGCGCCGCTACCGCGGCTTAGATTACCCCTAGTAGAATGCCCTATTAGGCGTACCGTTTTAAACGCCGTTTTATTATTATTATTAATCTTACATCGCAGAGGACCTCTAGTCCTCGCCCTAGTGGGCAAGCGGTCCTCTCTATCTATCTGTTTAGGCACCGTGGGTGCTTCTAACGCTGTTTTATTATTATTTAGAAGCGCTTTAGAGTTTCGGGTGAGATTAGTAGGATTCCGGCTAAAGTATTCGAAAAATGGGCTTAGTAAAATATATATTATTTTTTATTACGTTTTCGTTATATTTTCGCTATATTTTTGATTTTTTTATTAATAATTTTTATTAGCTTATATTAAATTAGGATATAAAAGTACGTTAATTATAGTATATAAGGGATTTGTATTACTTTTATATAATACTATTTTGCTGCAAGTTTATAGGTATTTTTTAGGGAGGGAGTAGTAGTTTCCGTAAATTATAGGTAGCTTATTGCCCGTTTATAGGTTTTATTAATATTTATAGTACCCTTATTATAATTTTGCTGTAATTATTATATTATAATTCCGGTACTATCCGTCTTCTCCTTTTACCTTTTATTAATTATTTTTTTTTTCGTGTCTTCTTTTTTCCCTTATAGTGACTACTTTTTTCCTTCCCCCGGCTACGTTTTCCTCGTTATTAAATCTTTTTATTCTCTTACTAAATTATATATTTTAATTCCATTTATGCTGTAAAATTACGTTATTAATTTCGTTATAGTTGTAATATGAGACAGAGCCTTTTTAAAAGTATTTTTATCTTATACTTTTCGTAATTTTACTTATTTTCGGTTTTACGTGTATTGAGTAATTTAAAAAGATATATATTGCTATTTCTAATACTCCTACGTATTAATATAGTAGGGTGTTTACGTTTTTTGCCTTTATTTTAAATAAAAACGTATTTAATCCTATTACCCCAGTACGTAATTGGGTAAAAAATAAGTTTTTTACCTTAATAAACCTATTATATAGGTTAAGTGGGAAGTATTTAGGTAGCTTCCCTTAAAGGTTAAATAAATTTGCTAATTTTATACCTTAACTAGTTCTTCTTTATAATATTATTATTTATTACTTTAATTAACGTACCCTTTATTCTGCCTTTAATTTTTTGTTAGGGTTGAGTTTTATTTAATTAACTTCCCCCCTAAATTCTAGGCCCCCTTTAATAATTATAGCTACTATTTAGCCTATTCCGCCTTTAAAATTTCGTTATTTAATTACTTATTTTTTTTCCCCCTTTACGTAGTTGTTTCCTTTTAAGTCGGTTGGTTATTACTTCGTACGTAGTACGTAATAGCTTTATTATACTAGTTTTTTAGAGCCTTTATTCTGCTTTCGCTACCTACTTTATAAGGTATAAATCTAGTAATAAGTATTACGCCTTAGTTTTAATATTCCTTATTAATATGGTTTTATACGCTTTAATAGTAATATATAAGTACTTTGTTTATTAATTGTAGAGTTTTCGTATTATTCCCCTTACTTTTCCCTTTCTTAATATTAATATATATTATATATTCACTTTGTACAGCTAGGAGCGAAATCGGCGTCCGCTCTTTGCTCTTTTGTAGAGTTTAGGCACGGGCCAGCTGTACTTTAGGAACATCGAGGTACAATGATGCGCCGCTCACATTCGCCCTGTTTTCAGCAGATAATGTTACGTCTGCAGGTAGCATTAAGTCACGCCGGGTAAATAGGCCGTCCGGCCTTCACGTAAGCCGTCACACAGTATAGTGTCACGTAGGAGTACAACCAGACCACGCGCAATGGACATGGCAATTCAAGCGGATCCACTTAGCATTTCTCCTTTCCTTATTCTAATATCCTCCTTCCACCTTGTGCAAGGACAATTTAGAGCATTTCTAACCTTCGCTACTTTCGCTTTACAAAGACATGGTTTCTGAGAGGAAGACCGCTAACCACGATAGTTTGAGTGTGCGCAGCTGGCGCCAGCCGTTCTAGGCGCCACCGCAATCGGATGCCCAACGTGCGGGGTTGTGGTTCGGGCATCGAACCTCAACTTGGACCTGAGCGACGACAGCAGTAGCGATCTTTGAGCTTCAACACCCCGATCGAACGTACCGAGTTTCCTGCTAAATACGGCGACAACTTTTGCAGTAGGCAATTCTTGTTTATCATTAGCTAGCTCTCTCAGCGTCGGCTACTGACTGTTGTCTCTGCAGACTTAGTGAACACCAGAGCCATTCAACCGTCTACCCCCGCCGATAAATATCCGTACGATTAACTTCTGAGAGCTCACCAGCCTTTGGAAGATGCGCCTCTTAAAACTTGACGATACGGGTGAATTCCGTCTGACGGATGATTATCTTCCCAACGATGGGATCCCTTTTTATGCGATATTTTTACACAGATGGAGTGACGAAGAGGTCCTTTTAGGGACTTCAAGAACGGTATAGCAAAGAATAAAGCTGGCTATGCCAAGATTCGGTTTTGCGGAGATTAAGCTTGGCGCGACGGATTAAAATTCTTCTGGGTGGATACATGCTACATCGATAAGTCTAATAGTACCGAGCTGCAGGAGGCAATCAGCTCCATGTTTCGTTGGTACCGTAATGCAGCTAAATGCTACGCCTATTTCGGAGACGTCTCAACCTTTACCTATAACTTTGACGATAAGTCTACTTGGGAATCGGCTTTTCGGGCGAGTAGCTGGTTTACCTGTGGCTGGACTTTCCAAGAGTTTGTGGTTCCGATATCAATCGAATTTTTCTCCAGAGAGGAATTGCGTTTTAGGGATAGAAGGTTTCTGGAGCGGCTTATTTACAATATTACGGGGATTCCCCTTAAGGCCTTTTAAGGAGGTAATTTATCTAGTTTTAGTATCTATAAGCGAATGGTATAAATCGAGAAGCGTAAGATAATACATAAAGAAGACAGGGTATACTCGCTTTTTGGTATCTTTAACGTCTAACTGCCACTTTTATACGGTAAAGGAGAACGGAAAGTATTTCGACAGCTTTGGGAGGAGATTATCAAATCTTCCAGCAAACTAACCATAAGTAAGGCTGATACTCGTTGTCTGGGCGACTTATATATCACCAACCCACGCTACGATAAGTAACGTATCGAAACTACACAGGGCGGCCTCCTGGACGACGTTTACGGCTGGGTGCTTAGCAACGTCCAGTTCCAGTAATGGCGGGAATGTATAACTAGTCGGTTCCTCTGGATATACGGTAACCCCGGCAAGGGCAAGACTATGTTACTCTGCGGCATCATAGATAAGTTAATAATATCGTCCCTATCCTCTTCTTTATCCTTCTTCTTCTGCCAGGCCACCGACGAACGTATCAATAACGCTACCGCCATCCTACGCGGCTTAATCTACCTATTAGTTAGCCAATAGCTAGCACTTATCTCGTACGTACGGTAATATTATAATATCGTCTAGAAAGGGATATTTGAGGGTACAAACGCGTGGTTTACCTTGCGGGAGATCTTTCATACTATTTTGTAAAATCTAGTACTGGGGACGACGTATTTAATTATCAACGCGTTGGACGAATACGTGATTGACCTACCACGACTTCTCAAACTAGTCGTATAAATATTATATTTATCTCCTCGTATCAAGTGGATAGTCTCCAGTCGCAACTGGCCATAGATTAAGGAGTAGTTGGTAATGGCGACGTAAAACGTAAGGCTAAGCCTTAAGCTTAATACCAAATCCGTCGCCACTGCTATTAACGTATTCATCCGCTATAAAGTCTCTTAATTATCAAAACAAAAATTGTACGATAGGGAAATAAGGAAGATTATAAGAAACTATCTTTTTTCCAACGCGGACGGGATATTCCTTTGGGTGGCTTTAGTCTGCTAAGAACTTACCGACTATAAGGTTTAGAGGCGGCATACCTTGAGAAAGTTACGCTTATTTCCCGCAGGGTTGGATGCCCTGTATATACGAATGATGGAACAAATTCGTTCCTCCGAAGATGCAGATCTCTATAAGCAGATTCTGGCTATCGTTGTAACTGCTCGCCGACCTATCAGCCTTTGGGAACTAACTGCTCTCGTCGAGATGCCGGTTGATATTTCGGATAATTTGGTTTCTACTCTCCTCGAGATGCCGGACGACATTTCTAAAGATCTTAAGTCTACCCCAGACGATGTTCCAGATGATTTGGAGTCCTTAAGAGGCATTATCAGAGTCTGCGGTTCATTCTTAACCCTTTGAGAACAAATCATTTATTTTGTCTACCAATCTGCCCAGGATTTTCTACTTGGTAGGCCCGATAAGGAGGCATCTCGAAAGGCTTTTAACTGGGTCTTTCCTTATAGGATGGAACATGTTAACAACATTATCTTCTCAAGGTCGCTTAATACAATGTCCACGATTTTAAAGCGCGATATATACGGTTTAAAGGAACCAGGGTTCCCAATTAACGAGGTTCAAACGCCATCTCCAGACTTACTGGCCACAGTACGGTACTTATACGTCTTCTAGGTTGACTATCTCCGTAACTCGATTTCTAATAAAGACGCGTTGCTATGTAACGTATTGGATACGATCCAGACCTTCCTTAAGCAGAAGTACCTTTACTAGCTTAAAGCTTTTAGCTTACTCCAAGCTATATCGGAGGGTGTTATTGCTATAAAATAGCTTAAGCTCCTACTTATACATATAACTTACTACTATTGAAAAACTATACTAACTGAGATATAGGGGTATACTAATTAGAAGCAGCTAACGGTCTTTATTCGAGATATATATCGGTTCGATTTTTCCAACAAATGGATAATCGAGCAAGCTCCTCTCCAAGCGTATACATTAGCCCTCTTATTTGCACCAGTTTCTAGTCTAGTGAAAAAGAAATTCAAGACGGAAGAACCTAGCTGGGTCAGTACGAAGCTAATAGTAGAAGCAGATTGGAATATATACCTCTAAACGTTAGAAGGCCACAGTAGCAGGGTTTACTTAATTACCTTCTCACCAGATGGCCAGCAGCTCGCATCAGGTTCAGGGGACATCACCATCAAAATCTGGGACCCTACCTCAGAGCAATGCCTACAAACACTAAAAGGCCACAGTCACTCGGTTCGGTTGATTGCCCTTTCGTTGGATAATCTAGGGAGGTATGGATATAGTTTGGGGCACGGCTAAACTTGGATTAATTGTAACGGCCGGAACGTGGTATAGTTGCCACTAGAATACCGCCCGTCCTGTTCTGCCGCCCAAGGGCGGATGATGTCTATCGGCTGTTCATCGGGACAAGTCCTTACAATTGGCTTTTCGCGAGATGTTTAGTACATTTCAGCTCTCTTTCACTTCATCCTCTTTATTTCTTTTTCTTAGCTTGACACCAGAAGGGTTTGGGAGGATGGGTTGCTCTATAGATACATAGAAATTCTATCGTTTTCCATCGATGTCAAGATGACTTACGTAGTTTGCTTTAAGAAGGTAAAATTAGCGTAATGTAATACGACGGGTGATAGTTTGATATGTGCTAATAGTTAGGTGGATTATCACGTGATTGGTGCCGAAGATAGTGTGTTTTGTTTCCCGGCTCCCAGCTCAGTGAGTCATACTTCGCGTAAGAACAGATATCGCTACTCGCATACGATCTGCTTTCGCTCTGCATCATTTAGGTAATGGATTTAGACGACTCCGTAAGTGATTGGTCTAGCGGCGACGAGCCGCAATACCAACTTTATAATGCCGCGAGATAGCTAGTTCGTGGCGCGAGGTTGCCGTAACGGAGCGAGTTACGACCCGTTCGCAACACCCTCCTATTTGTGCTATATGAGGATTGGGTCCCAGGCCAGTTATATGAAGAACACCTACCTACTTATATACGCTATATTATGGAATGGAAGTTGATATTGAACAAGAGAGCAGCGGCTAAGTAGACCGAAGAAAACCTTGTGGTAGTTTTAAGCGATTTTTGGAACCAGGAGCTGGTATTTAAGATTGCTAATATCGTACGGTTAAAGGGTAAACCTTATAGCGCTGATTTAATAACGATTATAATCTCCGTGAGCGATTGCTCTAAGAGGGATATAATAAAGTACTTTAAAGAGTTGCAGATTGACTGGCCAGTGGTGGAGAGGTAATTTCAGGCGTAGAGCTACCCTCTCCGTATTGGTAAAATTTTAAGGGTTAACGTTTTATTTAATTATATGGAAAGTGGAAAAGCGGCCCGTACCGCTAAACGGGGGGTTACTGCTACTTCATTCGCCGAAAGAGACGTTCGGCTCGATGCGAAGTAGGTGGCCTTTGGTGCGCCGGATGCCTGGAGGCAGGTATATACTATATTTAGGTGCCTAGAACCCCTGTGTAATCGGGGACCTTACTGCTGGTAGGATCTTAATTCGAAGAAATATTATAAATTTATAGGTTATTACTTAAGGAATCTTGCCAAGTACGTATAGTAAGGCTGCAAACTGGAGAGATATAACGACGTTTTACAGAATATCCGGATGTAGCTATATATTGAGGATTAATAATATTATAATTGTAAGCGGAAGCGATAAGACTCAAGCTCATACACATCTAGCCAACCTATGGTGATTAATAATTATATTCCAGCCTATTCTAGTTGGCTTGTGATTAATCTAGACCTTTCTGGATTTAATTTAATGATACGTGCTTCTCAACCGCTTTTTTTTACTATACCTAGATTTCGCGAGGATGCAGTTGAGGCTTACTGTGAATGGTATTGTTTTAAAGTCAAACGCGAGGATTAAAAGCAGTAATACCGATTAACGTTTGATCTTATATTAGATAGAGGGTTTGATCTTGAGCTAATTTACGAAGATAATAACGCTTAGTTCTATATTAACCGAGGGGTGTTAGAGGGTGTGGTACGGCGTTTTATTTGTGATGTAGCAATTTTTCTTGATTAGTGTAATATATTCTAGATTAGTAATAGAAGTTTGTTACATAGATAGAATGTTAACTGGTTTATTATTTTAATAGCTTATTATTAATAGAGATCCTAGCTTAATTAAAGTAACCTCTGGCACTCGCCTTCCGTACACTTACGACTTCAACGCACTCCTCTAGGAAAGAGGGGAAATCGGCTTTAACGAAGCCAATATACTTATCCCAAGTCTGCCTAGTATACATCTTCAGCTCCCCAAAAACTTTTCGATAGGGTTTAAATCTGGTAAGTAGGGTGGTAGATAAAGTAATATAATGCCTGTATCGTTACATATCTGCTATATTTTCTCCAAGTAATGAAATAACGTATTATTTATAACCAAAATAGACTTAGGCTTAGGTTACTTTCCGTAATATCGGAGTAATATTTCGATAAAGTATTCAAATATCTTAGCGTTAATCGATTTTTTATACACCCAGAAATGCATTATACCCTTTTAAGTATAGGCGGGAAGGATTTGGAACCTCCGATTTCTATAAAACCGCTTAACCTGACGGGGCCGCTTTCCGCGGGGAGCCCAGCCCTTACGTTTCGTCCCAATGCTTCTATTTACTTCTGTCTCGTTTATAAAAACTAGCTACTCGGAACGGAGGAACGATATTTCGTATATATATTTATCGCGTAAATCGGGGTTACGCTCGCGCGCGATGTTCTACGTATATTTCTTTAACTACTTAGCATTTTTTAAAGCTTTACCGATACTAAACCGCGTTATATTAACGTCGAACTTGTTTCATAAGAAATTGGTTATATCTTTAGGTATATATATGTATGGGTTAAGGGAGAGTTGATTATATAAGGCGGTTAGTATAGGAGGAGTAACAGTTTTGGGGCGGTTAGCGCTATTTGGGGTAACGGTAATTGTGCCAAATGAAGCTGGATACGGCGTACCGCGCGGGTGGAACAGTCTGCTATACCTGCTATCTCGTTACCCTTTAGGCCATCTTTACCTTATAGCTTACTATCGATTATGCTCTAAATCAGAAAACGCTTATAAAGAGTGAGATTCGGCGCTATTATAGTCGCAGTATAGTTGGTAATGCGGTTGATAATGCCGCTATTAGCAGCGGAGGGAGGTAAGGTGGTGATATATTGCGTCCCAGTTCTGGGTTGCCCGCAGTTCCAAATTCTAACGCTTACGTTTTTGAATCGGAAAACCCCAAAACCGCCTTTTAGAAAACGTACCTGTTTATAAGTCATAAGTACCGCGTACGAATAAAAATAAATCTATACTACTATTAGCACGTCCGTGCGTCTATAATACATGAATAGAGTGCACGCGACCGGACGCCAATTTCGCTCCTAGCTGTACGATATTACGCTTTGTATAATTATCGTATAGATTTACTATACACGGTTAAGGCGAATTTCCTACGTTTTCCTTACTAATTATTCCAATATTAATTTCTAGGTTTTTATCTTTTATAGGATAATTTTTTAGCATTTAGTAAAAAATAGCTTCCGATTTAACTATACGCTTAGAAAGCGGGCGTTTTCTACTAGTACCAGACCCGGGTTTCCCTTTCCCAGGATATTTAATATATTAGTACGTATTCGCTTCGTCCTCGTAAAATATATAAGTTTACTTTTTTTTTAGTACGGTCCGAGTTCGAACCGACACACGGGCACCCCCCATTTCCCTTTCTTTACAAATTGTGACAACTCCCCTCCTGTCACACATCCTGGGTAGGAGAGACCCAGACTAGTAGACAAAAGGCTGGAAGTAGAGTTGGTTTAGGTGCGATATCGTACCGATACCTGTACTATAGAAGCACCCACGGTGCCTAAACAAATAGATAGAGGGACCGCTTGCCCACTGGGGCGAGGACCAGAGGTCCTCTGCGGTGTAAGATTAATAATAATAATAAAGTTTACTTTTTAATAGGTTAAATTTTACACCTCTTTTCTTTACTTATTTTTTATATATTTTATATCCCCTTTTTAACTTTTCGTATACTGTTTTCGTATCGCGTATGTAAGCTAATAGGTTCGTATTGTTTACAAATCTTACTGTAATAAGATTAGGGATTTCCTTTAATTACTAGTATAAGGTAGATATAAAAATGATAAAGAGAATAGGGGAAGGGGGGAGCTTTGTAGTATACCTTGGGTAATTTTATAAGGTTCCAATATCACTTCGTTAAAGTAAAGGCGGGCCGTTTTATCTTTAAAGTAGAATTGTAACTAACGGATAAGCTACTATTTATAGTCCAATTTCCGGAATGTATATATTGGTTATATCCAATCTACCTAATTAAAAGCGCCCGTAAGGTTGAGTTGTAGTAGAGATGTTATTACGTTATATACTTAGGTAGTATATACTATATTTATTATTAGTCTAATTACTACCTCCGTAAACCTTTTATACCTAAACCCTATCTATATACGGGGGAGCAGGGTTGGTAATTAGTCCGGACTAGTAGTCTTTAGTCCGGACTAGGACTACTCTAGTCTAGTCTAGGCCCGGACTCGGACTACAGTAGTCTAGTCCGGGCCTGGACTTTAGTCCGGACTACTGGACTACTGTAGTCAGTAGTCCGGACTAGTAGTCCGCAGCTAAATATTACTTAAATTAATAATATTTCCTAATATAATAATAATTACTAATAATTATTAAGTATTACTAATTAATTAACTATTAACTATTACCTAATATAATTATTAATTGATAATTACGCTAGTAGAAGGTTTTAGAGGTAATTGAAATAATTTAAGCTAATTTAAAGATTTTAAACCTTAAATTTTAAACTTACGATTATATACCTGGTTTAATTAGTTATATAATATATTTTTATAATATAACAAAAGCTTACCTAAGTAATAAACAAGTCGAAAAGTTACTTAAAGTGGTGATATATTTTAATTAGATAATGATTACGTAACGATTATTAAGCATTACTAATCTTTATATTACTAAATATAAATAGGCCGTAGCCTTTATTTGCTATATTTTATATACTTCCTTTTATTATATAACGTGCATGATAAGCGAGTGAGCATTCTAAGCGAGTGAGCACTTTTCCACTGCTTTATCACATCTATCCTTAATTATATAACCACAATACTAGGAAATAGCAATAACTGAATTGGAAATAAATGAATCAGATAATTCTGCAGCCTCCTTACATATACGTGTATTATAACCAGGCTTGCCGCATACGCCACAATACTAAATCTTCGTACGAGACCCCCCTGCACCACCACGATTTTGACATTCTTCCTAAGCCAGCTGCTCACCCACAGCCTTACCATTTAGTAGATCCCGTGCATCTTGTACAGTAAGTGACCCTCCAAGCCGTATACGTGTTTTTTTAGCTCTCCGTCGCTTACTAAGTCCCTTATTGGCCTTACGTAGTACTAAGACCTCCGCACGTAAAAGAGCTACCTCGTATATTACAACCATTATACCTTTCGCTAATCAGTCTACAGCAATTAACATCGAGGTTGGAGAGCTACCTTAGTGGTTGGATATCCGAGTTTTAATAAGCTCTGATTATAAGGTAGCTTCTCGAGGGTTATAGGGTGTTTGGGAAAGCCAAAGTAGTACTATACCTAGCCTTAAGGTTGGGGGTATTGGAGTCCGAATATGTATATCCAGCTTGGATATCACCCTCTCTGGGTCGTACGGTATAAAGCTGGCTCCGGCAAACCCCCCTTAAATATTATTTTCTATAATAGAAGCAAAAAACGCCTCCCTAAACGCATAGAGAAATTCCAACTTGCTAATATATGTAATGTTTATCCGTATTAACTGCTCAATTTGGCGGCTATACGCCTTCTTCAAAGGCGCAAAACAATTAATATCTAATAGCTAAAGTAGGTACGAAAAGTAAGGAGGCATATAGAGTGTAATAATGTTATGCTCCTGGCAGTAGGTCTCAAATTCTTCGGAGTGGTGGCTATTATGGCCGTTAAGAACTAATAGCCGGTATTTACCCTTTATACGAAATACTATATGGAAATCGAAGTGCCGAATCCAATCCATACCTTTCTTATTAGTAGTTTAATTATTATCGGTTAGTACAATACGCTAGGTCTCCGGGAGGTTGCACTCTTCATACCAATTGGCGAGATGGTACTACCCAGCTAAGATAATAAATGGTAGGATGGCCCAACCTAAGGCGTTCACCCCTTGGATAACTATTACCCACTCTCGATTGCCAGGCTAGGCCTATTTAGCCCTACTACTACGGCCATCCGAGGTAGTAACTACCATAATAGCGATAATAATACCCATTATAAAGCCAGTCTCGTTAAAGTTATATAAATCGTCGTCGAGGATACCGTACTTAACCTTAACGTTATATATAAGGGCAAACTACTCGCGAATAACCTTTGGATCTTCGCATTTGGCCCTCTAATAGTCGTATTTACATATAAAACGCGTCCAAAGTTCTAGTTGGCGCTTAACGAAGTTGTAAGCCCATCGTATACCAACAGGGGGCGCGTTACGTTCACGTAGTAATCGGTTGGCCATATCTTCTACGTAACAAAGCCGGGGATGGAATGCACGTATATATAGCTCAATTATATATTAAATAATCGTTTTCTCCTCCAAATCTGTAAGTTTGCGCGAATTGGCTAGTGTATCGCATCGTACAGGTTTGCCGTCGCGTCGTCGCGTCAAAGTCATACAGTCAACTCCGTAGATCTTTACAGTAGTATTGACCTTAAGTATTGCATCTCTTTCAAGAGCTTTGAGGGCCAAAACTATCATATCTTCTTTTAAAGTAGAGGGCATGTTGGGTGGTGGAGAAAACTGAAGTCAATTCGAGGGGTGGTGTTGTTGGTGGA
>Ga0247765_1001334_pt1 | contig 12309 bp, 7 predicted proteins | sample UWRJL106311C6_FD_179949 | JGI IMG/M metagenome (GOLD analysis project Ga0247765, IMG submission 179949) | Plant litter microbial communities from Arlington Agricultural Research Station in Wisconsin, United States - UWRJ-L106-311C-6 | ecosystem: Environmental > Terrestrial > Plant litter >... | reverse complement strand
CCCAGCCAGGCACTGAATGTGGCGCAGCAAATCGCCTCGACCAGTCAGACTTGAAACAAGATCTTTACCCAGATTAAAATCTGCCGACACGGCAGCAGCCATTCGCCCCCAAACACACCACCACTACAATCGAAGCCGCCCACCGCAGTAGCGCTTTGCGAGCACTTGGTAACTTAAGAAGACAATCCTTTCTTACCCGCACTCCTTTTGTAACATGTCCTTTTTCAATCATGTTGGCAATCCTTTTGTGTCTGTCCTCCCGCATTTGCAAACTTGAGGGCAGACATGCCCGCCCAAGTCCAGTCGTCAGAGACGAGTTGGCACCTTTGTGAAGGAGGTACGATACTATCTCTTCCTGCCCGTACGAGGCAGCCCACATCAACGGTGTGCGCCCAGATGTGTCCCGGGCGTTTACATGCGCTCCCAGGTCGATCAACGCCCTCAAATTGTCTGCCCCGTCTAGCGGCGGCGGCGGCATAATGTAGAGGGGCGGTCCAGTCGTGCATGTCCCTTGCCTTGACGTACTTGCGAAACCATTTCCGCTTGCACCCAATATTCAACTCTGTCCTCCTGTGGCACTGATGCCATCTCATGTACATGTACCTAGCCTTGTGAACCTGAGCAGCTTGCCGCAGAGTCCCTCCTCCACATTGTGACTCTCCATGTCAAAGATATTTGTGTGACCCTGCCCCTCGGCCCAGGCCTCGTTGTCCTCGTGGAGAGATCCTCAATTCGCCGGCTCGAGCGGTGCTGGTATTATTACTGGCATCCCATTCTTTGAGGAGGGTGTGTGACTGGTAGAGCCAGGAGAGAATCGGGCCTGGGTAACTCGGGTTGGGGTTCTGGTGGTATTGTTGCTTGCGGTGGTATTACGCCATTGGTCTCTCTAAAAATGTTTCTTCTGGAGAGCAAGTTGCAGAGCGAGGATTTGCAGCATTTTTATTTCTCTGGGGATATCTCCTCTTTGGAACAACCTGGTCTTGTCTCGTCCAAATGGGCCTAGACTCTGCAGAAGCCGCGGAGAACGCCATCAACGGAATCGTGTCCTCCTGGATGATTTTCTGCGGAGTGTTAATTTCCCCTTCCTCTGAATCCTTACAAAGGTTCTGGATCTGGATGTATCGTTTATCTCCATCCTTCGGGGAGTATTTGGTCACCCCAGAACAAGAGACAAAGAGTGGTGGTGGATGTGACTTTTGTCCGATTAGCAATGCGGACGCGTTTCTGCGGGGATAAATGTGAGTTACAAGAATATGTGGAGGGACTTTGGCATCATGTGTTGCTACATTGTCTTTAACTCTGTCGCCCCCATGGGCGTGTATTGGCTGGCGAGGGTGCCCAAGGGGAGTAAGAGAAGGTGAATGAGGTATAAAGGGAGTTAAGATAAGGAAAGGTGAAGGAGGGGTGGGGAGGTCTACTCGCCGGGAGTGGCAGTTTAGCTTTTGTTATCTTTCAGACAGTTGGATCGTTCATCATACTCCCTTGATAATACGCCCTGCAATAAAACCTCCCCCTTTCTATAGTTCATCTGTACAAGTCTCCAGACGATCAAATTGATGCGAGCACACAATGCAAAGATCAAGGACACCAACTCATATCCAACCGCAAAGTCCATCGCCTCTACACCTGCACCCAGAAAAACCCAGACATAAATTTCCTTTATCCAACCATGCCGCAGCCAAAACTAAAGTTCAATGATAGCCCTCGTCTTCTATAGGTCTCTTTTTGCTTTTTCTTCTTTTTGCTTCCGCCTTTTCATACGGGTATGGCCCCAAAAACCTCGATTCCTACTCTTCCTCGCCTCCTTCCACTCCGGGGTTTCCATAACTGGTTTAAACCTCTCGTCCAGTGACAAGGTGCTGCCTGTTCTTTTGACAAACCAATCAAGATCGCCGTCCAGCTCGACGAAGCCATTGCCCTTCAAAATAAAAAGCAGAGCCTCGAAATACTCCCATTTCTCGGGGCTTCTGGCGAAACTGTCCTGGACCGCCTCTACAAAATTCGGCTGGGGCAAGAATCCCGCCCGGGTGAGTATACCGACCGTCCTTAGTCTGCAATTGAGGTCGCTTGCTCCGCCGGCACTGTGACCAGCGCCATCGAGAGCGACTCTAGTGATTATGGACAAGTAATCTTTTCGTGGCCTGGGTTTTTGAAAGGGATTTCGAGTGCTTGACCAGGGAATAAAGGACTTGTCATCAATCCCCGCCTGAATATATGGGCCACACGAGTTCGCCAATGCAAGCAAATAGAGGGAATCCGAATTAGAACTGACAATGCAATCATAATTCATGCCCCGAGGATCGAGGGCGTCGCGAAACGTCGATGATAGTAACCGGCGTCGAATTTCATCCAAAGGGATCCCCCCAAGAACCCAAACTAGCTGCTCTCTGATCCGAGGCGAGTTGTTACAATATCCTCCAAAAATGAATGCAGCATTGGTCACACCAAGTAGGTCTGGTATAGTGGTTTTCTCTTCAGATGCCAGTAGCCGCACCTGGGAGACACTGGCCGAACACATGACCAGACTTGGCTCGTAACCATCAGGGCCATCCGCAATTATCGAGAGTCTGATTTCTCGCAGCCAGTCGTATACAGATCGATGAAGAAACTGCACAGACATTGTCCCTGGATTAAGAATGACGACCTGCAACATTCCTCCAGTGGCCCCGGTAAGGTCTCGTTCGAGCAGCCCAGGTAGAGCTTCCAGCGCGCTGCCGTGGGGGTATTGTTGCGGCATAGAATGCTTATGGTAGTTGAGATCGAAGTTCATAGCTACCCAAAATTGCAGGCCTTCAATATGTAAATCTGGCTCTATCTCGGCCGACCAGAACATGAGCTGGTATATTTGGGACGCCTTCCGCCGAAGAGATGGGTTCAGCCTCCCGCGAATCGCTTGATAAAGCTCTTCCAGCCCCTCCGGAAGCGTTTCGATAAGCTTCCAGATCTCACGAAGATCACTGTTGTCTCTGGCGGTTTTAATGGCTTGTTCGACGACTAGGACCACCCACAGAAATATACCGTTTGCCTTGTCGATAATGGTTGACTCCATCTTATCAACACTACTGGCATCAATTCTCCGAAGATCCTGGAACGCTGGGCTATCGGCTATGCGGGTTCGGACGTACTTTTCGATATCGGGCTTTGTGAACTGTTCCATCTTGAGTGACGGGTGGGCACGAAACGCGTCTCTGAAGATATTCCACGGCCGACTCGAAACGCAGAGTTTTGTTGACTTGTGACCTCGTTGCAGTTGATGGATGAAGGCGACGAGACTCTCCAGATCTCCGTCGTACTCATCGAGCCCATCAAGAAAGATGGCAAGCCGGTGTGTGTTCTCAATCTCAGAGATGCAGTTGAGAATAGCTTCTCGAAGTGCTTCTTCAGTCCAGTTTGGAGGATCGAGCGCGTCCCTTCCCGCCAGTTGAAAGTAGAGATAACGCCTCGAGGCAATCACTGGGCAGAGATCTTGCAGCTGATCAAGAAGTTGATGCAGCAGGTTTTTCATGAGTCCCTCTTGAGATTTTTGCCCCATCGACCCAGGATTCCAGAAATATACGCGACACATGAGTAGCGGCAACTCCCCAGCCCAACTCTGGAGGCATTGCCAAACCGAAGGATCGGTGCAGATAAACTTCATCAGGGTGCTCTTCCCTGATGCGGGGATACCCGTGATCCAGAAAGGAGTCTCGCAGGTGTCTGATTCAATCCAGTCCTTGAATGTGGTTGTGTGGCGTTCGTTGGTCTGATCATCATGCAGAAGCCACTGAAAAGTCTCGGGAAAGGCTTGCTCAATCTGATTTTCGCGTAGAATCCTGTCGGGAAAGTCGAGTTGGTTTAGGATTCTGCTGCAGATATATTCGTGCATGTGAGGAGACTCTGTAGGAGTGGTGGTGTTTGTGAGCGATCCGGTCTGCAGGGTGGCTACCGAAATCGAGGCCCAAAGTCCGGCAGCCAACGTTCCGGGGGCCATCTCAGAGACGTCTCGAGAACCTTCATGAATGGCCCCAGAGATATCGCCCATCAAGCTTTGGAGGGACTGGTCCACCTTCTTGACGGTGTCATCAATGCTGTCAAGTTTGGCTTTGCCCGCTGCAACATCATCCCTGCCTGCCAGTCAGTTGTGCATTCATCATCCACACACAAATCGCAGACGGTTAAGAATCGAGACATACCAAACACACATGACACTGTCCATCATTGCCCGCTCACGAATGTTTTTCAATCTTTCCTGCAGCTCTTCGACCTCGCCTTGTTTCCAGAAGCTGCGAACGACGACGCGTGTGCGCGCGCCAAAGGCTTTAAGGCCATGATCAGGAGGGGAGGTCAAGTCACGGACAAGATCCCGGATCTTTTCCTCCGCTACTCGACATTCTCTATCGAGACGGTCGAAATTTTCGGCATGTTGGGGATAGCGAGACTTTAGGTCCGAAATTCTTTCTTTTGCGTCCGACGTGGTTTGGGACAGTTCTTGGTACTCGGTCTGCAGGGTCGTCAATGCTGTGGGACAGCCATCTTTCGCCGATCGGACCGCGGAGTACAGCGAAACCAACTTGGAACCGAAATCCACAAAAGTGACGATTCCGGTGGCGATGGAAAGTGTGCTGAGCGGATCCATGGGATAGACGGTGAATTCGACTGAGTACACTTCGCGATGCAATGCGACATGGAGAATCGGTTGTAGATTTTCGGAGGTTGGGCTTCATATTTTCGGAGGTTGGGCTGCTGAATGTGTCGACCGCTCATGATTGGCCACGACCGAAGCCTGCTGCAGCAACTAAGCAGTAGCGCGGGTGCCTCTGGGTTCAATATCACGTGTCCTGTCGACTTGCATGATGCCGACGATGGAAAGGCACGACCTGGAGGTTGTAACAAGAAGCAGAAGGTAAAGAAACCGCTTATGCATTTCATGTGACAGCCGGCACCCGATGTACTCAGCAGCACTCCATACCCCTCACTTCGCTGTTCTGCTAATCTAGTCATCCATCGGCAATCGTTCACGGAGCAGTGGCAGTCGCCACTGATGTCCCCATCTCAGGTCAAGCTTCCACTTAACATTTATCGCCTCTATCTCAGCAACCTCATTCCTGTTGTGGTTGGTTGGCGAGGGTACGTGTACCATGGGCCCCTGGCTTGGATAAGTAGAGGGACCATCATGTCCACGCGAATAGTTCGTCCAGGGGACCGTCTCGTAGGACCCGAAGCCAATGTCGGAGTTCAGCCAAACAAGGATTCTCGACGTGGATTTTGAGCTCGGAAAATCCCATTCCAACGTGGTGCCCTCCAATTGCTCAACATAACGTCTTTCGACGCCGCCTACGAAGTACTGTGGACAGTCAAGATTGATTCGGGTGAATATTGCCGCCAGGTAGGTTTTTTTTTGAACCCCCTGCAGAAACTATGCTTTCTGTATGTGGCTAGCCGTCAACGCTGGTGTCCTAAATTTTCACATGGAGCCTGGGGGGTGTCACGGCTGCTAAGCTGAAAAGTTTCACATGAACAGTCTTTCAGGGGTTGGATTATGTGACCACAATGTTTTCTTGACACCCAATGCTCTATGTCTAATCCGCTCACACTCTATCCAAACCATCGCTTATACACCACCAGTCTATACCTCACCAGACACCCCGCGAGACGCACCCATCTACGCCTTGAAAGAAATCGCCCTCAACCCCTCCGCAATCTCCAAAACCCTATCCTCCTCCTCCCCACCCCTAACAACCAAACGCAAGTTCGTCGCCTGCGGTAACAATCCGCACAATCCAAAAAGTCATCCTTTCGACTACAGGGATTCATAGCGCCCACCTCTCCCGTATTCTTATTCTTAATCCCATATGCCGTGATTGCTGACTCTCTTGGGAAAAGTAACTGATTATTTGTTCCCCAGTAAATCCAGCCGAGATTTAACGCGATGACAAAAGCGTTCCTTTCTCTGCAATTTCCAAAATACTGATGATTCGCCCCGCCGATAATATTACATGTCTGCGGGGACTGACGAGCGCCTCCCGCTCGAACAGAAGAGGCGGTGATATATCCCCTTCCGGGGATGAATAGGTCGACGGCCGTTCCGGGAATGCCAAAGGGGGTGAGGTTGTGGGTGCCATCGGTGCGGGCTTTGGCGGCCATGGCTTCGTAGTCTTTTTTCACTTCGCTGGAGAGAGTGGCGTCTTGGATGGTCTGCACGGTGGAAGGGATGATTTCCTCGCACCGGTATCCGCTGTTTGGGTCGGTTTGACGAGTAAATGCCGCGAGGATGGGGGCTGGGTGAGGAGAGAGAGGAAGGTTAGGAGGAGGGTGAGGAGCGAGGGGAGGCGACAGGAGAGGGCCATTTTCATGAATACTGGAGAGGCTTTGGGGGGGACTGAACTGAAATGATGCCGTGAGCTTTAATGCGTTGATGGAACTGAACTCTAGTGTGCTAATGTATTTTTCTTCTCGACTCAATGAGCGGAGGAGAGACCTCTTATACGCGTCCAGAATGCCCAGACAGGCCCTACCCTCATCGTGACATATACCTAAGCACACAAACAAGTCCATCATCTCCTCAACACCCACTTCAATCCATCACCCAACCTTGACCTTCCTCGTATGAAATTGCACTGCAAAAAGTTCCACATAATCCTGCTCGTAAAGCTGACGAGCACAGTACAGTATAGTGTATAGTGAAAACGACTTGACTCTCACAGATATGCAAACCCGGTAATAGAGAATGCATCTGATATGCAAGACGACACCGGCTGCATTGATTACTGAGCCGCATTATAATTTACTACGCGACGATACAGGCTACCAATGAGCCGAGTTGATAGAGTGGTTTGGCGTTCTGGTTGGGCTACGCCTCGTGGCTTGTTAAGCGGATGTTGCCTTCCCAGTTCCCTATTCCGGCTCAGCTCGACTAGCCCTGGTGCACGTTTTGAAAGTTTGACTTTTCGGCCTCTCAGTCGGCATGCGTAGAGCTGAAGTCTTCTCAACATTGGGCTCTTCAATTCCTATTGAGTGCCCCGGAACTTGTAAGGTTCGCCAAAATCTAAAAAGAGAAGAAAATGCGGCGCCCCTGTTCACATTTGATGTAGGCCAATTTTAGCAGCGAGGGTGCCACATGCACACTGGATCATCGCTATACGGATACCCCCATGACACCCCAACACGGGGCATAGCCTCCAAGAATAGACGAATACTTGTAGATCCAGTAGGTAGGCGTCCCGAATATAAATGCAAGCACTCCAGCGAGTTCTTCACATTCACACTTAGTCTGGAGCCACGCAGAGGATGCACAGCTGAGCTTGGCAGAACCAATACCCGTGTCTCCCTCTCCTGCAGTGTCAAGTTCTGCCAGTTATGTGAGTGGCGGAGTGATAGCTTGGGTAGATCCCGATGTTACACAGGACATCTCCCGAACCGTGTGTATTGCACGGTATTCAATGGTAAGCTAACACCCCGCCATTTTCCCCAATAACAAAAGGACCGACCTATATGTGCGTTACCCGGAAATTCGGGACTTGGCTTGCAAACGAAAGGCGGAAACAGAAAGCCTCGAACTATTTTTCTGCCTAAGGCCCGAATAGGTGTCTTTGCACTTCACCTCGTAAAACCGTCAAGATCCCACGTTAACAATTTCTCGGAGTGCACGAAAACACAGCGGATTTTGTCACCTGACAATACCCCGCTTCGTGGTGTCTCTTGCCCAACTTCGGAGAATCCCCACAGCACCTTTTCCTGCAATTTGCACGATATCCAGTCTCATCCCCAGCGCTAGGGTTCAAGGAAGCAAAAGATTTTGACACGACGTACGAATAATGGCATCAGGTCTCGTAATTCGCCCTTCCCCCGATCCTCTCCCTCTTCCGTCAAGTTCAGATGCGGGGTCCCATGTCGAGAACTTGAACCGTCGCCGCCCAACATTTCTGGACCTGCCGAAGCAGGCACGAACCACAATCTACAGTTTGTGTCTGATCCGACCCTGTCCCATTGATTTGTGGAGTCGTCGGAACCCGGAAGACGAGGAGCGCGCGACGCGGGTTGGATGGCGACCCGAATGCTGGTACAGGAGACAGCGACGGGGGTTCGTGACGGGATTCGCCCCCGGGGATCACTTGTGTAATTGTCCGCCCTTGCCGCTGGCGTTGACGCTGGTTTGCCGTCAGGTATTTCTCTTTTCTCTATGTTCTCTGTTCGCCCTCCCCGCCCTTTTTTTATTCCTTCTTTTTACGCACGCGATGAAACCTAACTTGTCCTCCCTCTGATCAGGTCCATAATGAGAGCCTCGACGTCTTCTTCGGCTACAACCTCTTCGTCCTCAAGGCACACAATGGCCACCAAGATGCACTATGGCCACTCCTACATATGCCCGGACATCACCTTTCACGCATGCGTCGTTTGTTCATCCGTCTGAATCGCTGGCCGTGTCCAGAGGGTCACGATTCGGACCGCTGTGGCGTCGCCTCCGATGGTACACCACCCTCGCCAGCTTACTGCTTTTTGTGCAAGTCACCCTTGAGCGAGTCCCCCACCGCGAATCTGGACATGCTCAGCGGGTGGAGGTCGCTGTGTCGTCGTCTTGGGTGGGAGCGTACCCCGGGACTGATGAACCTTACCGTCATATATGACGCTGAAGATGAGGCAAGAGCCCGTGAAATCACCGATCCGCTCATCGAGTTCTTGCCGAGGCTTCGTACATGTAACCTCCGGCTAGGCTCAAGCCCGGCCATGGAAGGTCAGGCCAGGCTGGCCCGTAGAACTGTATTAGCTTTGACGGGAAGGGAACCTGGACCGCAAATCAACGAACCATTCCCGTTCAACAAACTCCCTTGGGAACTCAAACTCCGCATCCTGGAACATACTCACCTTGGCACTTCGCAAACTGGCGACTACAATATCTTCTTCACTCGTGTGAATGTTATCAATGGTCGATTTATTAAAGGAAGGCTTTATCCCGAATCGTGCTGGAGAATAACATGTTGTGGAAAATGCTGCGACTCAGTAATGGACTGGTACGTTTATCTTGTGTACGATTGCGAGAGTTATGTTGCAGAGAGAGAGGGGGCAGACAGAAAGGAAAAGACTGACAAGAAGTTTAGTTGCTGCATTTCCTCGTACGCAGCCTACTCGGCTACCTGCCAATGCCGCGTCTTACCCCTGGCTGTCTTCCAAGTTAGCCGCGATTTCCGCCTAGCCGCCCAACAGGTGTTTTACCACAATGCCCAATTTTGTGTTCGTAATGACCAGCTCGAGTCTGCCTTCAATTTTGTCTCCGGTCCGACTCTCTCACTCTTGAGAAATGTATCCCTCGCCATGACCCCTGCGCAGTGCTACTTTTGGCCTGGCTACTGTCCGGCCACTGCTCACCCGCAATGGGATTTTGAACGCTCGGTCGAAATCTACTTCCCCATGGGACCATACGTTTCCGAGTCTATCGACCCCGCTACGTCAACTACATGGCCATATACCTACCAAGCTCCCTCAGTCGGTTTCCGCACAGCTCTGGATATCTTGGCAACAGTTGACTACAATGACACTGATGATCGCAACGAAGAACCGCCGCCTCTCGATCTCGAAAAAGACCTCGTCGCCCTCTGGATCTACGCCGGTCTGTACATGACGCCGGGCGGAGATGACGACACGGAAGATCTCGAACAGAGATTTGGCTGGGTTTATGACTTGTATCTCGACATTGCTCATGCTATTCATCAGGCTTTTTTTGCGACTCCAGATCAGGGTCAGGGTAAAAAGAGACGGAGATTAGGTTCCGTGAATTTTCAACTCGTCATTTTCAAGGACCTGGCGCCGTGGTTGGCCAGGGAAGTTTTGGGCGATTCTTTCTCTGGAAATGTGGAAGATGTGGAAGATGCATGGGAAGGAAGAAGAGCAAGACCGAGAAGGCCGATTCATGAAAAGGTGCCGAGTTATCACTCTGTGGAGTATTTGGGCGGGGGGCGCCAACTTGTACGGCCGAGTCGATGGGGGTGATATCACTTTGACTTTTTCTTTCTTTTCTCCTTTTCTTTTTTTCTTCTTTCTTTTCTTTTCTTTTCTTTATGGACTGGTGGATGGAGAAAAGGTCTATTGTAATTATCTAGGTATCTAGGTTTTATGACTTGGAAAAGCATTTCTCCGTCTTTTCGCGTTGCTGAGAGGTGGTAGTTGACGGTGAGAAGTGTGTGAACTTCGGATTTTATGACAGGGGGTATTAGATTCAGGATGATAAAATTGATATTATGAACTACATGACTAAATCTTGGACTGTCTCTGGACTAACCCGCTGGTTTTTTCTTTCTTTTGGTCGATATACTATAGAAGTTTATATAGCTCGTAGCTGTGTCAATGACACGCCAGATGGTCTTTCAGTCTAGTCCTCTTGGACCCTCACAGTTCGGTATATATGGTACTACAACTCTTGCCTTGGCTAAGATAGGTAGTCTACCCCAACAGAACACCGCCCTCCTCTCGCGTCCCATCCCTTCCCAGAACCCATCTCTCCCCACCTCCTCCTTCCTTTCTTATGACCCCATATCTCACCCTAACTTTTCCTACCTCTTTCAGTATACCTTTCACCCCTCCATTCTCACTTTCCGACGCAAGTAAAGGCGCCTCCAGAGCTCGTCCCGTTTCCAAAGGACTGAGTGAAACCTGCCTTCCCAATTCCCACCAACGACTATAGAGCGGAAGAATGGCCAAAATGGCGATAAACATGAGCGTTAGCGCGACCGCGAGATATACGTAGTGAGAGGTGTAGATTGTTAGCGTCATGGTCTGGGAGGCGTTGAGGACTTCTTGTCGGAGATTTTGGGGCGGTGGCTTCACCCCTTCTCCATTTCCGTTTGTATTTCCATTTGCATTTCCGTTGGTGGTTGTAGTTGTATTAGTGCTGACACCGGGATCACTCGCCCCAGACGCAGAAGTGCTCGGAGACTGGCTCGGTGGAGGAGAAGAAATCCCCAAGGCCCCTCGAAAGGCCATCTCCCGCAACGCATTCACAATATCCCCTGCCGGATCCACCCACGCCATCTTATCTGCCGTTAACGCCGCCTTCGTATTATCTCCCCCCATGTTCGTGCGGTGCGTATATACCATTGGCCCTGACGTCGACGGGTCGAGCGCGTAAGTCCCGCTGGTGAAGTAGATGGATATAGAACTGTTGTAAATCGTCTTGGCAGCGAGAGCGAACCCGCCTAGCGCGGAGGGAAAGATGCCGATAGCCGAAGTTTCCGACCTGTTGGAACGGAGGAGGTTTATTGTTGCGTTCTGGTCCAGAGGAGGAAGGGGGAGGAGAGTAACGGGACTGAGCTGCGGTGAGTCGGGTGAGAGGTTAATGATGTTGGTCTTGGTGTTGGTGTTGTTGGGATTCGTAACCTCGACGGAATACCGAACAATGGCGTGGTGAAGAACACACGTCGTCAACACTATATCCCCCACAAACCCCGGATTCGGCTTGTGAGCAGTCTCGACGGTGATCCTGTCGGGTGTCCCCTTATCGTGATGAACCGTCGCGTACCCAGCCGGAAAGATATCGCCCGATTTCGGACTCGTCATGTTATACGCCCTTGTCGAAGAATTGCACCGCACATCCCACCCTGGTCCCACCACTTCCCCTCGACAAACCCCCCTACAGCCTGCCGTCCATATGGCCATTCCCTTGCGACTGCTAAAATCCCTCACCACCTCGGCCATGGCCGGGGTGATGCCACTGACCGTGTTTGCTCTCGTCATGTATACCCCCGAATAATTCGCCGGAAACCCCTTTTCCGAAACCAACCAAACCTGGAACCCTGAACCTTCACCACCCGCAGCGCCAGCTCCGCCAACAGCCGTGGTGACGGTGAGGGTCTCGGCTCTTATCCCCGAAGCTCTCTGCAATAGCGGTCCATCTACAAAGACGAGAAACGCCAAGAGACAGGCATTAGCAATCTTGTTGAAGTTCCGCCCCGCCAGAAACGCATGCCACGCGCTCGATCCGTGTTCCCAGTAATTGTGGACTTCTTTGAGGGTCGCGCCGCGGAGCATTTTTGTCCACCACGCAATGACGACGCCATCGTACAGCGCCCAGGAAATGAGTGCGTTGGCGACAGTGGTGAGGATCGCGAGGAGCACGGCAGGTTGGATGGGGAATTTGGAAGAAGGCCATGATGCGGTGGGTTTTTCGTCGGAAAAAACAAGTACGGCGACGGTAGAGAGCGTGGCGAGAATGGCCCCGAGGAGAGAAAGCAGTCCGGCGAGGGGGAGGTGGGTCCAAAACCCAGGCTTCCAGGTGTTTTGTTGTCGGCGATGCATTTTTTTGGGGGGGGTTTTTTTTTTTTGTTCTCCTAGGTTTTGTTT
>Ga0247765_1001332_pt1 | contig 12315 bp, 9 predicted proteins | sample UWRJL106311C6_FD_179949 | JGI IMG/M metagenome (GOLD analysis project Ga0247765, IMG submission 179949) | Plant litter microbial communities from Arlington Agricultural Research Station in Wisconsin, United States - UWRJ-L106-311C-6 | ecosystem: Environmental > Terrestrial > Plant litter >... | reverse complement strand
GCACGCCGAGCAGCGTTCGTTCAGCCGCGAGAACGTCTCCGAGTTTTCCAACCCCAATATCACGGCCGCCAACCCTTACACGAACCTGCGGTTTTCCAACTGGCGGTTCCCGGGCACGGCGTACGGAAGTGCCTTCATCATCGGCAATACGCGCTACACCATCGGAGAGAACGGCGCGCTGCGGCCGGCGCAGGCCGATTCGACGCCTTACGGTCCGTTGGGATTTCTCGGGATCGGCGGCGATGGTTTCGATGAGGCGGATTTCGACGTGCTGCGCCTGCAGTCGAAGGTGTTCTCCGGCCTCGCCAATTTCGCGTATCACTTTTCGGACAGTCTCACGTTCACGACGGATCTTCAGTTAGGCCACTCATCAACCGCCATTCCGCTGCAGCCGAACTACGAATACGCTTCGATCGCGCGCAACAATCCATTCTTGCCAGCCGCCGTGGGCACGCTGATGGATCAGAACGGTCTCACCTCATTGGCGTACGGGCGTACGGACGTCGATCAGGGCATCAGCGTGAACCTTGGCGATCGTTCCACCTACACGATCGTCGAGAAGCTCGACGGCGAGCTCGGTAGCCGATTCATGTGGGACATCGCTTATCAGTACGGGCGCTTCCAGGGAAAATCCACGCTGACTCACAATCGCATCACCAGCCGGTATAACCAGGCGCTGAATGCTGTGGCAGGACCGTCCGGCCCGATCTGCGCTGATCCCGTCGCGGTCGCCGCGGGCTGCAAGCCCATCAACATCTTCGGCCCCAATGCGGCGACACCCGAAGCGGTCGCGTATTTCCGGGACGACGGCGTCACCGACATCGCGAACTCCCAGCAGGTCATCGGCGCCCACTTGAACGGGAGCCTCTTCTCGATGCCGGCGGGCCCTTTGCGGGTTGCCGCGGGAGTGGAGGAGCGCCGGGAAACCCAGAGCGTGCAGACGGATCCGCTGGGAAGCCAGCGCCTGCTTCAGGTGAACAATGGTCCGAGCAGCTATGCGGGCTTCGATGTAAAAGAGGCCTTCGTGGAGGCCGTCGTGCCACTTGCCACGGACCTGCCCTTTGCGAAGATGCTGGAGATCGAAACGGCGGGCCGGTACTCCGACTACGACACGATCGGCTCCACGACGGCGTGGAAGTTTGGCGGTGTGTGGGCACCTGTTTCCGACGTGCATTTGCGATTCACGCGCTCTTCGGACGTGCGTGCGCCCAACCTCACGGAGTTGTTCAGCCCCGGCCAGAACGGCCTCACGAATCCTTACGATCCGTGCAGCGTTACGTACATCAACGCCGGTTCTTCCACCCGGCCTGCGAATTGCGTTGCCTTGGGTATTCCGGCGGGTTACGTGGATGGGCGGCCTGGCGACGGCAAGACACTCACGACGCGGGGCAACCCGGACTTGATCCCGGAAGAGTCGAAGGACTGGACGGTGGGCGTCGCGTTCACCCCCAGCGCCATTCCGCGACTGAAGCTCAGCGCGGACTGGTGGAGCATTTCCATCGCTCACGCCGTGACGAACTTCAACGCACAGCAGGTCGTCAACGGTTGTGTCGACGCGGCGACCATCAACAATCCCCAATGCGCGCTGGTCCTCCGAGGGGGAACCGTCGGCGGAGCGGCAGTTCCTGCCACACAGCTTTCCGGCGTGATTGTGGAGCCGATCAACGCAGCGACACTGAAGGGGAAAGGCATCGACTTCGCGGCCCAGTACAACGTGGGGCTGCCGACGCATCTGCTGGGCAACGCCAATGCCTTGTACTTCTCGCTCGATGGCGCGTACTACCTCGACAATACAACTTACGTATCGCAGGCGCCGACGGTGCACACGGCAGGTAATTCGTCGCTGCCGAAACTACGGGCGAACCTGTCGACCGAGTTCGTCGCCGGCGCACTCTCGATCGACTGGAGTGCACGCTACATCTCGAGATCGAAAGAGAACGTGGACAACCCGCCGCTGTTCGTCGACGACAACCGGGTGGCGAGCCGCTTGTACAACGATCTGGTGGGCTCGTTCGAGCTGAACGACACGGTGCGGCTCAAACTCGGCATCAACAATGTCTTCGACGTCGCCCCGCCGGGCAACGCGTACACCTTCGAGGGCATCGGTCGTGGCGGGCTCTTCGACAACGTCGGCCGTTATCTCTTCGTCGAGGCACGGGCGCGCCTGTAGGTCGAAGATTCCACGGCAGGGGGCGGCGCAAGAGGATCTGTACTCTGGCGCCGCTCACCTGGTCAGGAGCGCAGACCACAACGCTTCGCTCAGCCTGTCGCGGCGACGCTTGTCGCGATAGGCGACAACCGACAGTTGAGTGCTCCATCCGTCTGCGCCGATCGGCTCGAGTGCGCCGGGCGGAGCTTCCGCGGCAGAGCAATCCGGCAGCCACGCGATCCCGTGACCGTGGACCGCCATGTTGCGCAGTACTGCGGCCATGTCGCTCTCGAAGATGCTTCGTGCGATCAGCCGCTCAGGTGCACTCGCGAGGACAGCAGAAAATATGCGGGCGAGATACGCGCCAGAAGAATACGTCAATAGCGGCAGTGGCGAGCCCCTGCGGCCGGGAAAGATCTTGCCCATATGCGCGGCCGAGGCGCTCGCGACATACGGGCGAAAGCTTTCGGTACCGATGACGGCCCGCTCGTAGTGCTCCGACGACAATCGCATGGGCTCTTCTTGCGCCGAGTAGAAACAGACAAGGATATCGACGGCGCCGGACACCAGCGCCGTGACTGTGTCGTGCACATTGCCGGGGACGGCCGTGCACGATGCCTGCAGCTTCGACTTCTTCGACCACGCGGACCACCACGCCGGCAGACGCCCGGTCGCGAGTGCATGAGGCAACGCCACGCGCACCTGGCTGCGGCAACTGATATCGGCGTCGGTGACGCTGAGACGCGCATCCGTGACTTGCTGAACGATCTCGGACGCGCGCTCGCGAAAGTGCACGCCTTCAGGCGTCAGCCGAGTGGGAAAGGAGGATCGGTCGATCAGTGCGCTGCCGGCCCACGCCTCGAGATTAGCGATGCGGCGACTGAAAGCGGCTTGCGAGATGTTACGGATGCGCGCGGCGCGCGTGAAATTGCCAGTTTCCGCGACCGCCAGGAAATCCTGCAGCCATCCTATGTCCACGATGCCGAGCGCCCGATTATTGCGAACCTGATGTGCAGTTCGATATCGATTCTGCCACTGAATAGCGCGCGAGTGCCATGGTTGAATCGATGCACGCGTCGAGCGATGCGCTGTCTTTCAACGCAAGCGGCAGTTCCGTGCAGGCAAGGATCAGAGTTTGCGCGCCTGCCGCCAGAGCGCGGCGCGCGGCTTCGTCCGCGAAGCGCGCGGCGTGCTCGTGTCGTCCGGCCTTGGTGGCACCGATGGACTGATCGATCAGCAGTTGCGTGCCCGGATCAACTGGAACGATTCCGTGGCCAGCGGTTCGCAGGCGTTCTGCGTAGAAGCCGCTGCGGATCGTTCCGCGCGTTGCTAACACGCTTACGGATGCCGCAGAGCTCGCGCGATCTCGAAGCTCCTGCAAAACGGCATCCGCGATGTGCAGAATCTTCAGGCGCTGCGAGTCCGCGAGACGTTCATACCAATGATGAGCGGAGTTGCACGGGATGACGGCGAACTGCGCTCCCGCTGTCGCGAGTCGATTCATTCCGCGCAACAGCCCGGGAAATGGCGCGTCGGTTCCTTCCAGGATCGCCGTGCTCCGATCCGGGATCTGCGGCATGTGTATGACGACCATCGGGACGTGGTCCTGGTCTCGCGTGGCCGGCGTCAGCGTGACGAGCTTGGCCAGAAAGTCCACGGTGGCCATGGGCCCCATGCCACCGAGTACGCCTGCGATTCGCCGCTCTGACATCGAGACAGTATTGCGCGGCGTTCCGCGGTACGTGATCGACTTTGTGCATAAGCCGTCGAACTTTCACGTGCTAGTTTGAGACGACCCGGCGCGCGAATTCAATTTTCATGCGGAGATACTTGTGACCCAACGAATCCAGAGAGCGATTGCAAGGCGAGCAGGGGTGTGCGCACTGGTGGCTCTCGCGGGCAACAGCAGCCTCACTTTGAGCGCTGACTCTGGATCGAAGGCTCACGTTCAGCATTTCGAGGCAAGGCTCCTCCCGGCAGTCGTAGTAGAAGGCGAAGACGTGGTGACCACCACGCTTGCGAGCAAGATGCGGGAGCTTCACGTTCCGGCGGTCAGCGTCGCTTTTATTCACGGCGGACGGGTGGAGTGGGCCGACGCCGTCGGCGTTGCCGATGGCTCTGGCAGAGCGGTTGATACGCAGACAGTCTTTCAGGCGGCGTCGATCAGCAAGCCGGTGACGGCAGTGGCCGCGATGTCGCTGGTGCAAGCGGGAACGCTTCAGCTCGATCGGGACGTCAACGCCTTTTTGAGCTCCTGGAAATTGGCGGAAAGCAATACGGCGGAGCGTGTAACGCTGCGCCGGCTTCTCACGCACACCGCGGGAATATCCGTACATGGGTTTGGCGGCTATGCGAGCGGCGCACCCGTGCCCTCGCTGATTCAGGTTCTCAACGGAGAAAAACCGGCCAATTCACTTCCGATTCGCGTCGAGTCCATTCCCGGCGCCGCGTGGAATTACTCGGGCGGCGGATACGTGATCGTTCAGCAACTGATGAGTGATGTCACGAAGGTGCCATTCGCAAAGCTGATGAAGGATCGGGTTCTCGCGCCTGCCGGCATGCATCGCAGTTCGTTCGAGCAACCCGTAGCGGCTGCTCTCGAGCACAACGCATCGATACCTTTCGACTCGCATGGCGAGCCGGTGCCCGGCGGTGCGCACACCTATCCTGAACAGTCGGCGGCAGGGTTGTGGACCACTCCGTCTGATCTCGCGCGCCTTGCTATCAACTTGCAGAGTTCCCTTTCGGGAGAGTCGGGCGGCGTGCTAAACGCGGCCACGGCTCATGAGATGTTCAAGTCCGTGGGCATGGGGTCGCAAGGCATCGGGTTTCTCGTGGGCGGAACAGCCGATCATCCGTGGTTCATGCACGGCGGAAGCAATGAAGGCTTTCGCTGTCTGCTGGTGGCCTTTAACGAAGGCGATGGCATCGTGATCATGACGAACAGCGATGCCGGCGGCGAGATCGCGAGAGCGCTCGTTCGGACGGTCGCCGCAGAGTACGGATGGCCAGACTTTCAGCCGAAGCACCACAGAGTCGTCCCGATGACAGCGGAGGCACTCGACCGCTTTGCAGGCCGGTATCGTCTGGGCGAAAGCGCTACGATCACAGTTACGCGCCAAGGCGGTCAACTGATCGCGCAATCGTCAGGTGAGAACCCTGAGGAACTGACTCCGGAAGGGCCCGAAAGCTTTTTCTCCAGAAAGACCGAAGCGCAGGCGACGTTCCGGCTCGACCCCGCAGGCCGCGTGAGTGGCGTGAGCCTCAGCGTCGGGGGAAACACGTACGAGGCCGCGCGCATCGTTGCAACGAAGGAGGCTTCCGCGGCGCCGGGTTCGCAGCACGCGAGCATCGGCGATTTCGGTTTCGATATGAGCGGAATGGATCGCACGGTGCGTCCCGGGAACGACTTCAACGGCTTTGCCAACGGCACCTGGACGCGGCAGGCCCAGGTTCCCGCCGACCGCGCATCGTGGGGAGTCTGGAACGTGCTGGAAGAGAAGGCCAATGAGGACATGCGGCAGATTCTCGAGGCTGCCGCGCGATCTCGGGCGCCGAAGGACTCCAACAGCCAGAAGATCGGGGACTACTACGGTGGCTTCATGGATGAGGCGACAATCGAGAAGCGTGGTGTCGAGCCGTTGAAACCCCAGCTCGACTCGATTCGCTCGATTCAGTCCTACGCGGCGCTCGCCACCGCCCTGGGGCACGCCATTCGCGTCGGCGATTCGACGCCGATTTCGTTCCAGGTAAATATCGATTTCAACAATCCCACTGTCTACAGCCTTTACGCATTGCAGGGAGGTCTCGGTCTGCCCGACCGGGATTACTACTTGCGTGACGATGAACCCGTCAGGGCCGCGCAAGGTGCCTATCTGCAATACCTGGCTAAGCTGTTCCGGCTTTCGAAACTGGCGGCCGACGAAGCCGAAGCGGGCGAGCGCAGCCGTGCCGTGTTCGATCTCGAGCGCCGCCTGGCGCAGGTTCAGTGGACGCGTGTCCAGCAGCGAAACCTGGCCGCTCGCTACAGGCCGTGGAGACGCTCCGACTATGAGACCCGGGCGCCCGGTTTCGATTGGGCCGCGTTTTTCCGGGCCGCCGGCGTTCTCGATCAGCCGATGATCGTGGCGTCGACGGACTCCGCGCTCGTGGGAACGGCTGCTATTGTTCCGACTGTGCCGCTGTCCGTGTGGCGTGACTACTTGTCCATGCGCGCGATCGATCGGCACGCGCTATATCTTGGCAAGAGTTTCGTCGCAGCCCATTTCGAATTCCACGAGACCGCTCTCGCGGGCACGCCCGTGCTTCCCGAGCGCTGGAAGCGCGGCGTGCGGTTTACCGAGCGCGCACTGGGCGAGGCCATCGGACCGCTGTACGTGCAGAAGCATTTCACCGCGGAGGCGAGGGCGTCTGCACAACAGCTCGTCGCCGATCTTCTGTCGGCGGCCGGCAAGCGAATCGACGCGCTCGAGTGGATGTCCGCCGTCACGAAAACCAGGGCGAGAGAGAAGCTCGCCACCTTCGCGGTCAAGATCGGTTATCCGGAACAGTGGCGCGACTATTCGAAGCTGCACATTGTTTCGGGCCGGGCTTACGAGAACGCGCTCGCGGCGGATCGTTTCGAATATGACCGTAACATCGAGAAGCTTGGCCACGCCATCGATCGCAACGAGTGGGACATGACGCCGATGACGGTGAATGCGTCCTACCACCCGCTTCAGAACGAGATCGTCTTCCCCGCGGCGGTGCTTCAGCCGCCGTTCTTCGATGCTAACGCGGATGCGGCGGTCAACTACGGCAGCATCGGAACAATCATCGGACATGAGATCAGTCACGGGTTCGACGATCAGGGGCGGTTGTTCGATGCCCGGGGTGCGATGACGGACTGGTGGACGCAGGAAGACGCCGCGAAGTACAGGCAACGGGCCGCTGCGTTCGTCGCGCAGTATTCGGCTTACGAAGTCCTGCCGGGCCTGCATCTGAATGGCGAGCTCACCCTGGGTGAAAATATCGCAGACAACGCCGGCATCGTGATTGCCTATGACGCCTATCGCGCGTCTCTGCATGGGCAGACCGCTCCAGTGATCGTTGGGCTGAGCGGTGATCAACGCTTCTTCCTGGCATTTGCCCAAGGGTACCGGACGATCTGGCGCGAGCCGAGTCTGCGGCAGCAGACCACCACCAATTCGCACGCCCCCAATTCCATTCGGGTGCGCACGGTGCGAAACGTCACCGCGTGGTATGACGCCTTCGATGTGAAGCCGGATGAAACACTTTTCCTCGCGCCGGCGGATCGGGTCAGGATCTGGTAGCCCCGCCGGGTGTCTTCGCAGCGGCAGGCAGTGCTCCTCGGGTTCGGGGCTCTCGCAGGTGTTGCCATCGGCTGGTGCATTCACTCGTTTTTTCCGGCAGAGCGAGATCGCCTTGCCGGAATAGCGTCTCTGCTGCCGACGATTTTCCTGCGCCTCATCAAGATGGTGATCGCGCCCCTCGTCGTGTCGACGTTGACCGTCGGGATCGCGAAGCTCGGCGACATTCGGATCGTGGGGCGTATCGGGGGCAAGGCGCTCGCGTGGTTCGTTTTCGCGTCGCTGCTTTCCCTGACGTTGGGTCTCGTTCTCGTGGATGCTTTCGAGCCGGGCCGGGCTGTGCAGTGGACGTTGCCAGCGGTAGCGGGCCCGCTCGAGCCCTTGGCGGTTGATCTATCGGCCGAGAGCTTTGTGATACACACGATTCCGGCAAGTGTTGTCGACGCAATGGCGCGCAACGAGATACTGCAGATCGTAGTGTTCTGTCTGCTCTTTGGTTCGGCCATGGCGACACTGGGCCCGAGAGCGCAGCGGCTGATCGGCATCCTCGAGGAACTCGCGGAAACGGTGCTGGCCGTCACCCGATTTATCATGCGCCTGGCGCCGGTCGCGGTCGTCGGTGCACTGGCGAGCACCGTTGCGAAGGACGGATTCGGCGTGCTCCGCGCTTACGCGTTTTTTCTCGGCGAGTTCTATCTTGGGCTGGTGATCCTGTGGACGCTGCTGATCGGCATCGGCCTCGCGATCTACGGACGCCGGATAGTCGACCTCGTGTGGAGAATGCGTGAGCCAGTGCTGCTCGCACTGTCGACGGCGAGTTCCGAGGCGGCGTATCCCAAAACCCTTGCGGAGCTCGAGCGATTCGGAGTCTCCAACCGGATTGCGAGCTTCGTTCTGCCAATGGGGTACTCGTTCAACCTCGACGGGTCCATGTTGTATTGCGCCTTTGCGGTCATGTTCATCGCGCAGGCGTACGGCATCGAGTTACCGCTGAGCACGCAGATTGTGGTTCTTCTCACGCTGATGCTCATGTCGAAAGGAATCGCGGGAGTGCCGCGCGCATCGCTGGTGGTCGTTGCCGGAACGCTTGCGCAGTTCAGATTGCCGGAGGCAGGAATCCTTCTTGTCATGGGGATCGATCATTTTCTGGACATGGGGCGGTCGGCAACCAATGTCATTGGCAACAGCATAGCGGCTGCCGTCGTGAGTCGTTGGGAAGGCGAGCGGTCGGAAGGCGGGCATGGGCATGCCCATGACGCGACGGCAGAGGTGAGCCTGTGAAAAAAGTTTCGCGCCTGCGTATCTTTTCGCCATCCCCGAACGTCATGTGCAGGAGGGGTAGTGCGCAGGGCATCCCTGCGGGACGCTGCCCGCCGAAACACCACCTGGTCCATGATGGGGAAATGCGATGAAACTCTACGGCTTCGGTCCGACCCGTTCTTTACGCGCGCTGTGGAGCCTCAGGGAGCTCGGCGTCGACTTCGAATTCGAAGCGGTCAATCTGATCGCCGGCGATCATCAGCGGCCGGATTTCCTGCGGCTGAATCCAGCCGGGAAGGTTCCGGTGCTGGTGGACGGCGATCTCGTGATATCGGAGTCGGCCGCAATCGTGCTGTACCTCGCCGAGAAATACCCGGAGAAGAAGCTGTTGCCGTCCGATCTGGGGAAGCGTGCGCAAGTGTATCGCTGGGTCATGTTCGCAATGACTGAGCTCGAACAGCCTCTCTGGCGGATCACACGGCATACGGCGTTGCTGCCCGAAGACAGGCGTCTGCCACAAGACGTGGCGCTTGCGCGTGAGGACTTCGCCCGGATGGCCACCGTGTTCGAACAGCACATGGCTGGCCGGGCCTTTATCGTCGGCGAAGCAATCACGGCGGCCGATTGCGTGACCGCGTACCTAATGGACTGGGCAAACGAGCAAGGTCTGCTCGAGGGCAAGCCGAACCTGCAGGCGTATCTCGAGCGAATGTATGACCGTCCCACTGCGGCCCAGCGTATCGCGGATGCGTTGGCTGCCCTTCGGGCTGCGTGAAGTTCGGGTTGCCAGGGAACTCGCTCAGCCGTATCGCGCCTGTTACCTCATTGAGGCTCATGACTGTGTCGTCTTCCTTCTCAGGATCTGACGAACGCGAGGAGCGGGCTGTAGTCGTGCTTGTCGGCTGACTGCAGGGCCGCAACATAGGCTGCGCGCGTTGTGCCCGCGTCGACGAGATTGGCGCTGCCCCAGCTAAACCGATCCAGCCTCAGCGATGTCAGCAGCAGGTCGGTGGAAAGACGCGCATGGCGTCCATTGCCGTTTGGATAGCAGTGAATCCACACCAGCTTATGATGAAACCGCGCGGCGATTTCATCGGGCGGGTAGGTCTTGTGCTCCAGCCAATAGTGGCAATCATCGAGAAGCGTCCGCAACTCAGTCGGAATTCTGTAGTACTCAATGCCGATGTTCTTCTGGCTTTTTCGGTACGTTCCCGCCCAGCGCCAGACATTGCCGTACATCCGCCTATGCAGCGTGTTCAAGAAACGTGAATCGAGTACGTTGCGCGTGCGTGAAGACGCCCACGCATCAGCTTCGAGGATATTGGCTTGTTCAGCTTCGTTGAGCTCGCCGCGCAATGCGATGTAGGAGGGGATCAGCCCCTGCCGCTCGTCGGGGCTCAGCGGCGTTGAGGCGTCGTCCTGTTCGGCAAGCAAGTCTGTCATCGCTCATCCCATAACGACGAGCCTGGGCCGTCGATCAGCTTTTGCGCAAGACGCTCGAGCTGTGCGCGCTCGCCGTCTTCGAGCACGCGCTGGTTTTCGAGCGCCATACTGTGGCTGATCGTATGAAGGCGCTTGCGCGCTGCCTGGTAGGCCCGTTCCTGCACCAGGCTTTCAAGCGATTTCCGCGGAACGAGCGCATAGACGAGCGTGCAGTCGAGCGCGCGCGCCGCTCGCTCGAGGGTCTTGAGGCTGATCGCTTTAGAGGCCTCGGCCCCTTCGAGCCCAACGACGGTAGGCTGGGCGACGCCGAGCCGATTCGCGAGCTGGGCAGTCGTCATGCCTAGCGCTTCCCGGATGGCCTTGATCCAGCCGCGGGGCGGGCGCGCGAAAGCATCCGTATTTGTGAACGAGATCAGTCGCTTGTCGAGACTCTTGCGGGCTATGGCTCGTTCGGGTGCGCGCATGTAATAGCCTATAGAAGATAATTCGGTGTATAGAAATAGCCTATAGAAGATTATTTATCAACAATTTAATAGGAATAAGGCTATCAAAATGACGATGCCGCTGAGCTGAGGACGAGCCGAACGCCGCCGAAGGCGTGGCGGCCACGAGTATTCGGATCGTGCATCACGTCACGCGGGCGCTCGGTGAGCAAGCAGCTCTGCGTCCGACCTCTTGATCCGCACCTTCGGACCGCTACGAGGCCCGATCAAGTTTGTCCTTGACGGCCACAACGGCTGGAAGAGGCCGCCAGAGGACCGTCATCTCCTCGATGAGTCCAGCCTCGTTCAGGCGCCAGTAGTCGACACCATCGAGCTCGATGTCACCCGCCGTGACGCCGAAGAACGCCGACACGTGATGCGGCCCCTGCAGAAATTCTCGAAACACGAAGCTGTCGACGACCCTTAACAGAGCCGCCACAACGGGCCGCAACGCGTCCTTGCCTCGGAGAGCGCCTGCAGCGAGCGGGGTTTTCAGGACGATGTTCTCGGCCATGTGACTCAGCATGCCGTCAAGATCCTTCCGTTGCATGGCGGCCGTGAAGGCGTGAACGTGAGAGAGATTCATGCCAAAGTCTCCTTGTTGTTCCGGCTCGAAAGAGTAGGGCGACGAGGCGATGTCGTTCGGACAACCTGTGGACAAAACATGCCAACTCGCCGGATGAGCGCTATGGGAATTTCAGGGATCACATGAGCCGTATCTTCATCACCGGCTCGAGCGATGGGCTCGGCCTTGCTGCTGCGCGCACGCTGATAGGCGAAGGCCATGAGGTGGTTTTGCATGCACGGTCAGCGCGCCGCGCCGAGTCATTCGCCGCGCTCGCTGCACGTTCCGCAGGCGTTGTCGTTGGTGATCTCAGCAACGCGGTGGAAACTCGTGCGATCGCAGAGCAGGTCAACAAGATCGGGCGAATGGATGCTGTCATCCACAACGCGGGGGTGTATCAGGTCCCAGAGCGCGGTAACACGCCAGAGGGACACGCGACGGTCCTGGCGGTTAACACCTTGGCCCCCTACATCCTCACGGCGTTGATTCAGCGCCCGAAGCGATTGGTGTATTTGAGTAGCGGAATGCATCGAGGCGCGACCGCGTCGCTGCGCGATGTCGATTGGCGCGAACGTCGCTGGGATCCGGGTACCGCGTATTCAGAGAGCAAGCTGTATCTGATCGCGTTGGCATTCGCGATCGCGAGACATTGGCCTGAGGTCTTCAGTAACGCTGTGGACCCGGGATGGGTGCCCACCAGGATGGGCGGGCCCAGCGCACCGGACGACCTGATCGAGGGGCACCTCACGCAAACATGGCTCGCCGCGAGCTCGGATCCGCAGGCGCAAGTCAGCGGACGCTACTGGCACCATCGCAAGCCGCGGACGCCCGCCGCGGAGGCGCTGGATCCTGCGTTCCAGGACGAGGTTGTTGCGAAGCTCGCTGAGCTGACCGGAGTTCCTCTCGCGTGAAAGCCGGGCCTTCCAGCTCGGAGTGCGACGGACACCGGTACGATACTGGCGCGGGCCGCGGTTCGCTGACCGGGTGAGCGATGCGCATCAGAGTCACTTCGTGTGACATCAACATTTGACCGGCCGCACGCGGAGCGGAGCGCGGATTCTTCGCCACCGTCACACGCTTCGACCCTCGCGCTATTCGACTTGCCGC
>Ga0247765_1001331_pt1 | contig 12320 bp, 8 predicted proteins | sample UWRJL106311C6_FD_179949 | JGI IMG/M metagenome (GOLD analysis project Ga0247765, IMG submission 179949) | Plant litter microbial communities from Arlington Agricultural Research Station in Wisconsin, United States - UWRJ-L106-311C-6 | ecosystem: Environmental > Terrestrial > Plant litter >... | reverse complement strand
CACGTTGACGACGGAGATGTTGTAGAGGTTGATCCAGTAGGCGAGCTGGTCGTTCTTCGGCAGCGCCTGGACGTCCACCTGGGCCATCTGGCGGCGCAGCTCGTCGAGGGTCTTCTTGTCGTTGGCCTTGAGGGCCTTGTAGTTCATCCCCTTGGCGGGGTCGTAGTATTTGGCGAGGAGATCCCCCCACAGCTTGTAATCCGGGGGATTGACCGCCGCAGCCGGCAGGGCGGCGAGCAGCAGGCCGAGGAGAATCAGGGTGAGATTCATCGTCTTCATGCTCATGCCTTTCTTACGCAACGGACCTCCGCGGCGGATGAGCCCGCCGGCGGCAGCACTTTCAGGTGGCTCAGGTAGGCACGATAGGTCCAGAGGGGGACGAACCGCAAGCAGGCGAGCAGCTCCCGGGTCATGGCGAGATGCGAGGGGAGCCCCCGCCGCCAGCCCACCTTCTGGACCTTGGACCGGTGCCGCAGCCCCGGCAGCACCTGGATGGTGCTCGGCAGCCCGCGCCGGGCGATCACCTCGTTGATCATGATCTCGATCTGGAAGCCGTTCCGCTTCGAGTCCGGGATGGCCTCGAAGACCTCGCGGCGGATCGCCCGCAGGCCGGTGATCGGGGGCAGCCGGAGGAAGAACGGGTCGCGCAGCCGGCCGTAGCTGATCATGCCGCAGGAGAGCCAGGCCTCCCCGCTCAGCACCGGCGCGGCCAGGGCCTCGAAATGGTCCGGGCGGACGTCCAGGATGTCGGCGTCGAAGAAGACCAGGACGGGAGCCGGGGCGGCCTCCACCCCGAGGGCGAGCGCGCGGGCCTTGCTCCCCGGCCCGGCCCCGGACCGGGAGAGCACGGTGGCCCCGGCCCGCGCCGCCACCGCCGCCGTGCCGTCGGACGAGCCGTCGTCCACCACGAACACCCGCCCCACCCCCCGGGCGGCGAGGGCCGCCGTCACCACCCCCGCGACCGTCGGGGCCTCGTCGCGCGCGGGGATGATCAGGTCGTAGGACGGCACGGCGGCGGATGGTACCAGCTCCTGGTACTCTATTCTCGAAGTTTCCAGGTACTCGGCAGCCGAGTCGGCTGTGGAGCGGTTTGGCCAGATTGCCGCTGGATCAGGCAAGGACACCTTAAGATCGGGACTTGAGACTCAGAATTCCAGGAACAAGCCATAAGAGCGAGAAAGAGTAGGTTTCTTGCTATCGAGGCGATTCTTTTTAACCCTCTGGCGTTATCCCTGGGCCGCCTCGGACTATTTGGGGCTTGCTTTTTACGAAGAAGGCTGCGTACGTAGTATGGGAAAGGAGCCGGTATGCCGGGACGAGTCGGAGATTCGGTGGCGTCGCGGTATTCGGAGCCATACTATTTTGTACTCTTCAAATCATCGGCTGGCCATACTCCCCGCCCGCCTGTGGTCGATGTCAAAGCGTACGCTGCCGCGAGCGTGACCCTCCCGTATGGTTTCGATCGAGACTTGGCGCCCGCTCTTCCTGCAATATGGTACTGCCTTCATCTCCCTAGAACGAGATTCGACTTTATTGACATGCAGGCGGAAGGGATGAAGGCCTGCCAGATGTTGAACCTTCCTCATCACATCCTCCTCCTGCCTGTTCCCTGGCCGGAGCCACTTCCAATGTTTCGCCCTGCCGACTGGCCAGCGATTATCCTGGCGCCAGCGTCATTGCGGTCAGAAGCAGAACAGCTTGCCTCTCTCCTTCCCACTGTCGTTGACATCGCGGACACGGCGGCCCTCGATATTATTAGCCTTCAACGCCACTGGGCCGCTCTGTACATGGCCGTTAGTCTGGACCGCCCGCGATACGCCTGGCCGTCCCGGATATTTTCTGACGCTCCGCAGAGGGCCCTTATTCTGCCGCATCTCTTCCTCGCACGCCAATTCAGCGGGGGGCGAGACGAAGAGATTCCCGACGTGGGACAGACGAAAGCCGCTGTCATGGGGTACGTTGCTCATTGTCAGGTGCTCTTATCGGCGACCGCGAGATTGGAGAGAGATGGCGTTGCCCCTTCTGAGGCAGAGAGTAAATTCCCGCAGGCAGTTGCCGATGAAAGGCGTAATTACCGATGCCCTGTCGCTCTTCTCTTGCCAGGAATGTCACCTACCACAGCCTCTCGAACTATGGCCCGGCAACTTGTGAAGCAGGGGCATGACGTCAGCGCCGACGCCAAGGTGGAGAACGCCGCGCTGGAATTTCTTGTGGCGCATCGCGCCGCCGCGCGGCTCGGCGTCTCGATCAACGCAGCGAGCGTGTCTGACCGGGCATTCAAAACGCTCGGAATTTTGGAGAGGATGTTCGACGGCCGCAGGGCGTCGCCTAGGAAAGTCAGAGAGCATCTAGGTCGCCTATCACACCAAGTGGTGGCGGGATTAACGACAGAGGAACAACTCGCGCTCTTGCACGCATCGTCGATCACCAGTTTTTCTGAGTTCCCAATAGGTCTCGTGACTATTCCGCCTGACACCTCCCCGCTCTGCTGCCGAACACCCATCGCGTATCGGCCGCTCTTCCCCCTTACTAGAGCGCTCCAGTTCGAGACGTCTAATGTGCCTATGACCTACTTGCGCGACAAGTTGGCGATTGTGTGCCTCGAGTGCATACCAAGGGAAGAACTGGTTGGTCGTCTGTCTCGTAGGGGATGGAAGCAGGCATCGGAGACATTCCGGGAAACCAAGAACGTGGCCTTCGATTTCGTAGAGGTAGATTCGATTGCGATGCTGCGTGAGGCATTGCGCGCGAAGGAGTACGATATCGCCGTCATTAGCGCGCACGGTGTCTACGATCGGAAAGAAAACCGAACAGGATTCCAAGTGGGGTCAAGAGACATCATGGTTGAGGAAGAGCTCGGGAGTTTGCCTCCCTTGATCTGCTTGGCTGCTTGCCAAGTCGCGCCGCGCGGCAGTGGGAGCGTTAACATCACCGATCTACTTTTTCGACAGGGAGCAGCGGCGGTGCTTGGCACGCTTGTGCCGATCGACGTGCGTCGGAACGCACATCTGATGGTTAGGTTCTTCGTCTACATCGCGGAAACGTTAGCTGGCAGCAATTCCTTTCGGAGCATTGACGAAATCTGGCAGTTCACAACAACATCGAACGCGGTCCTTGACGTGGTCTTGGGCTCGCGTAGCGCCGCTGACTGGATGTGGAAGACAAAGAACGGACGCACTGGTATCGAAGAGTTCATGCTAAGCCGATCGGTTGGCCGCCTACGCAGCGGCCATGTATACGCCGATACCGAAGCGATTATGCAATCTATGGCCGCTGAGCACGGGAAGGAGGCCGCCTTTAATGCTTGGCTCACTAACCAAGGATACGTACCCGAGTCGATCTTCTATGTGTTCCTCGGGTGGCCCGAACGATTCGTCGTCTGCGATAGGCAATTCGAGGACGCGCGAACTAAGTACGAGGAGGCATAGACCTCCAGTGCCGCCTTTTGGGGTTCTTCTTACCCCATCTTTCTCCTCTTAGCAGGCTTCGTCTAGCGCGAAGCGCCTTTCGGGGGTAAGTAGCAGTGCCGGTGCTGCTGCTGGTGTAGAATCTCAGTCATGTGTAACCACGCCTATACCGCCAACTACAAGCAAAAGCCTGAAGCCTTGGGCAAGAGATGCCTGTATCCGGATTTCTACGAAAGGGCTCGCCTCTCAACGCCAAATATGCCCGTTCCCGCTCTACCTATAGACGACCGAGGAGAGTGCATCTTCCATAGCCGGGAGGTCGCGTGGAAGCGGGATCAAGACTTCGAAAGCCACTTCCTCCAACTCGTGCAGATGCTCATCGCTGAAACGGAGGCAAAGTACTACGACTTTGCGGAGTTCGTTTTTGTCGGAGGTGGCTCTGGACCGCACAAGCTTCACATTGCGGACACAGTCTTTCTCAAGCAGGCATACTTCATAGGGGCTTGTTTTCTCGACCCTCTGGCGCTCGAAGGAGTCGAGTTCCAGGGCGGTGCCGATTTTCGCCAAGCGACATTCGCCAGCGATCTAAAGGTCACAGATTCTCGCTTCCGTGGCCTTGATTTCGTGAGGGCAGAGTTCGGCCAGCTAGTCTCATTCAACAAGGTCGAGATCATTAGTTTTGCACTCTTTTATAACGCGAGATTCACCGGCACGGCGGCCAGCGGGTACGTGGTAAAATTCGAGGATTCGCGCTTCGACGCAATTGTTGATTTTTCTGGAGCGGCTTTTGCCCTCGGTAAGGACTCAGGGGTAGAGTTTCTGCGGACTCGATTCGAGGATTCCGTGGACTTCAAGGGCGCCCGGTTCTCCTGCTATGTCATCTTTAGGGACGTCACTTTCAATGGCACGACCGAATTTATCGATACTTTGTTCGATACGGTCGACTCCGCAGTCCGGCTCCGCACGACCGCTGTCGAGTTCATTCGGATCGATGTAACGGCGAGTGCCGTCCTCAGTTTCGAAAGCACGGACCCGCAGCGAAAGCTGTTCAATCACGACGTTCAGATTAGCTTCAAGGAGATGGCCGGACTCATTCGCTTCAAGAACGTCAATTTCAATAATATTCTTGCGGATTCTCGGAAGCGTCTGGCTGATCTCGTCAGATTGGGTAGAGTCGAGATCGGCTCAGGTTGCATCAAATACCGGTTTCAGACCCCGATCAAGAGGATCGACGTTAGCGAAGGCAACGCGCCTTTAATCCTGGAGCTCTGCCAGACTTTTGCCAACTATTTCACTGTGAGCAACGGCCTTAACTTAGGCTTCGAAGTCGTGGAGCGGGACAAGACGAAGCTAGGCTTCTTTTACTTCACGGACGAGGACATCTCCGAAGCGATGTTTCTGGAGCGCTTGGCGGTGACGGAACAGCACCTGTGGAGCCTGCTCTCAATTCGCTCCGAAGACCAGCTTCTAGCCTTGGAGGCACCGGAGACGCTGTCGCTGCCCGTGCGCAAGGAGAGCGCGGTGATCAACGCCGTTGACGGCATGTCAGCCATGTTTGGGACGTTCTTCCGCGTTGGAATCAGAATTGCCCTCGGCAGGTGGAAAGAGGCCGACACAAGGGCGCTCCTGAGCGCCATCCGGTTCAACGACGAAGGCGCGGAGATTCGCGTCCATAGTCTGCATCGAGTCCTTGTTGATCGATACACGGGTGCGACTCTCTTGGGCATCAACTTCCAACAGCACGCAGGGCTGCCTCCCATGCCTCCCGAGCACCTAGAGGAGTCCATCGTCGAAGTCATCGATATCGCCATCCTGACCGCCATCGAGGTGGAGCGGAGGGCTGTCTGCGAAGCCTTTGGGCTGACCGATAAAGACCGCATCCGGAAAGATTCGCGCGTCTACTGGCGTGGCAGGTTGCCACTTATCAATGGGCAAGCCTACGAACTGGTGGTCGCGCAGGCTCCGGACGCGGCCAACATCGACGCAGCCATCCTCACTAATGATCTGCTCCATCACTGGAAGCCAGGCGCTGCCTTGCTTGTTGGGATCGCCGCCTCTGCGGACCCCCGCAAGATCAACCTCGGCGATGTGGTACTCGGCAGTGATGTTTACTACTACGAGAGGGGCAAAGTGACCCCCAATGGCACGAGACCCGAGCCCAAGATCATCTCGCCTGACTCCACCCTTTGGGCAAACGTCACGGCAGTGCCGGATTGGGATGGCCAGGTTGATGTGGCGCGGCCTGACGGTACTAAGGCCCGCCCCAGAGTTCACCCTGGCGTCATCGCCTCCGGCGAGAAGGTAATCGCAGACATCGACGCGCGCGACAAAATCGCGACCGGTCATCGGAAGATTGTCGCCATCGAGATGGAAGGATACGGGTTCTCTCGGGCAGTATGGCAATCGTTTGAGCGTGTAAGGCACCTGGATATTCGAGCGATCTGTGACGACGGCAGCGAGAACAAGAACGACGAGTGGCATGCGTATGCTGCTTCCGTTGCGGCGGGCTTTGCCAAGCACTTCCTGCTGGATCGGCCGCTGGAGCCGAGAGGCGGAGTTGCTTCACTAGGCCGCTGAGCACGGTGATGTTTAGAGTCCGGATAAAGGCATACCTACCCCCGCTCCGCCAGCCTCAGCCCGATCACCCCAAGCACGATCAGCGCGATCGAGATCAACCGGAAGGCGTCGCGCGGCTCGTCGAGGAAGAAGAGGCCCACCAGGGCGGTGCCGACGGCGCCGATCCCCACCCAGACGGCGTAGCTGGTGCCGGTCGGCAGGTCGCGCATGGCGAGGCCGAGGAGGTAGAAGCTCACGCTCATGATACCGATGGTGACGAGGCTGGGGCCGAGCCGGGTGAACCCCTCGGTCCGCTTCATGCTGACCGCCCAGGCGATCTCCAGCAGGCCGGCGACGACGAGGTAGAGCCAGCTCACGGCGCCTCCCCCTCCTCCCAGCGGAAGGGCGTCTCGTCCTCCGGCCTAATTTTCCAGGAAGCCCGGTAGAGCGGCGCGGGCCTTAGGCGTGTCTCGATCGCCGCCCGCACCTCGCTGGCGGACGGCGGGAGATGGGATTGCCGCGGCTTCGCCAGAAAAGCGTCGAGATCGAGGTCCGCCCCCTCAGCCTGCGCGTTTTCGACATAGAAGAGGACGGGATCCGGCGCGAGCCACCGACCCTGCAGACCGCGGAGCGCGTCCCAGAGGCCGAGGCTCGCCGCGGTCAGGGTGCCGTCCGCGCCGGGGAGGAAGCCCTCCAGGGCGAGAGGAGCGCCCGGCAGCTTGAGGGTGAGCCGGGCGGGGAAGGGATCGTAGGTCAGATGGGAAACCTCGTCCGGCGAGTAGGCGGCGCCCTCGGGCACGACGAGGACCGCCAGGACCCGCTCCATGGCGCCGTCCAGCCGGTCGAGCTTCCGCTTCTCCTCGGCGGTCGGCGGGTTCAAGGTCGCGGCGTCCTTCTCGTTCAACCGCTCCGCGAACAGGGCGCCGAAGCAGGGGCGGGCGCGGTCCGGATGGTCGTCGAGGTAGGCGTAGAGATCCTGGCCGGCCTGGAGGTATTCGGTGACGTCGGCGGTCCAGGCGTCGAGCGTCTTCTTCATCTCCTCTCGTTGCCGTTGGGTGGCACGGGTGGAGGCCCCGGGCACGATCGACAGCTCGGCCGTGCCGCGCTCGGGGTCGACCGTGTAGGTGACGCTGAGCGCGGTATCGCGGAAGAACGCCTCCAGCCCTTCCGGCTCGGCGATCAGGGCAGACCGCGAGGCTTCACTCAAGACGCCCAGCCGCTTCTCCCAGGAGAACCGCTCCGCGCTGGCGGCCGCCGCGCCGAACCGCGCGCCCCAGGGGTCCGCCCCCTCGACGAGCTCCCGGCGCGTCTCGGCCAGCCGCCGCGCCAGCGCCGGGTTGCCGTCCCGCGGGTCGGAGACGCGGACGGTGCTCGTCGCCACCACCGCGCCGTTCGGCAGAAAACGCAGGCGCAGCTCCTCGCGGATGGGAGCCTCGAAGCAGGAAGAGAAAGCGATGAGGAGGAAGAGGAAGGACGCCGGTCGGTGCCAGCTCATGGTGAGGGATTATAGGGACTTCACGCCTGCCGCCAAGCTTGGAACGCCTGCCGCCAAGCTTGCGGCGGCTCAACCCAGATTGCCACGGTCCGGCTCAAGGTTGCGGCGTTCCAGCCAAGGCCTCGCACGCTTCATCTCAACCGCGAGAGGGAGCGCCGCGAGCCTGGCGGGTCACCGCCGGGCTTGAGGTGTTACGGATCGGGGTTGGGGCGGTCCGTCTCAAGCTTGCGCCGTTCCACGCAAGCTCGCGGCGAAGCGTTGCAAGCCTGCGGTGAGGCGCCACAAGCCTACGACAAGGCGATGGAGTCAGGAAACGAGCCGGCTCAGGCCTGGAGCGGCACGGCGCGGGCTTGGCCGTAGCCGCTCGAGGTTCGAGCGAAGCGCCGCGAGCCTGAACGCCGCGGCGGGAGCTTGCGGCGCGACGCCGCAAGCTCGCGATGAGCCGTCAAGCCGAGGCTTCGACCGGTTCGGCGTCCTCGACGTAGCCGCAACCCTCGGTGTTGCAGACGTACTGGAGGCCGTGCTTCTTGGTGACCTTCTCGAGCAGGAAAGTGGCGTTGCACTGCGGGCAGTCGCGGATGACCGGCTTCTTCCAGAGCGAGAACTTGCAGTCCGGGTAGCGGTTGCAGGACCAGAAGGTCTTGCCGCGGTGGGACTTCTTCTCGACGATCTCCCCCTTGCCGCACTCCGGGCAGGGGACGCCGGTCGGCACCGGCGCCGACGGCTTGGGGCCGGTCTTGCGGATGTTCTTGCACTCCGGATAGCCGGTGCAGCCGTAGAAGGTGCCGAAGCGGCTGCGCTTGAGGGCCATCGGCTTGCCGCACAGCTCGCAGGGGGGAACCTCCTCCTCGGCTCCGCCGTTGCCCGCCGCCGCGCCCGTCGCCACCTCGTCGAGGTTGCGGCTGTATTTGCACTCCGGGTAGGTGCTGCAGGCGATGAACGGCCCGAAGCGGCCGAAGCGCATCACCAGGCCGGAGCCGCACTCGGGGCACTTCTCGTCGAGCGCGATGCCGTCCTTCTTGACGTTGGGCATCTGCTCGCCGGCGGTTTCGAGGTCCTTCAGGAACTTCACGTCGAAGTCGGCGACGGCCTGCTTCCATGGGATCGTGCCGTCCTCGATCTGGTCGAGCTGCCCCTCGAGGGCGGCCGTGTACCCCTCGTTGAGGATGTCGTGGAACCCCTTCTGGAGCATGCCGTTGACCAGCGTCCCGAGCTGCGTCGGGCGGAAGCGCCCCTCGAGGCGCTCGACATAGTCGCGGTCGGTCAGCACGGAGAGGATGGTGGCGTAGGTCGAGGGGCGGCCGATGCCGTTCTCCTCCAGCGCCTTGACCAGCGTGGCCTCGCTGTACTGCGCGGGCGGTTGGGTGAACTTCTGCTCGGAGAGCACCTTCACCAGCTCCAGCGTCTCCCCCTCGCTCAGGGGCGGCAGCATCCCTTCCTGGGAATCGTCGGCCACCGGGGCGTCCTCGTCCGGGGTCTCGCGGTAGACGGCGAGGAAGCCGGCGCGCTTCAGCACCTTGCCCGAGGCGCGCAGGACGTACGGGCCGTTCTCGATGTCCACCTGGGTGACGTCGAAGAGGGCCGGCAGCATCTGGGAGGCGACGAAGCGGTCCCAGATCAGCTTGTAGAGCTTCCACTCCTCGTCCTTGAGGAAGTCGCGCACGGCGTCCGGCGGCAGGTCGAAGCTGGTCGGGCGGATCGCCTCGTGGGCGTCCTGCGCCCCCTCCTTCGAGCTGTAGACGTTGGGCTTCTCAGGGAGGGCGTCGGGCCCGTAGGTGGCGCCGATGTACTCGCGGCCGCCGGTGAGCGCCTCGTCGGCCACGCGGGTCGAGTCGGTACGCATGTAGGTGATCAGGCCGATCTGGCCGCGGCCGCCGATCTCCTTGCCTTCGTAGAGACCCTGGGCGATGCCCATGGTGCGCTTGACCGAGAAGCCGTAGCGCCGTGCCGCCTCCTGCTGCAGCCGGCTGGTGATGAACGGCGGGGAGGGCCGCTGGCGCGACTCCTTGCGCTCGACCTTGCCGACCACGAACTTGCCGCTCTCGAGACCGCGGACGATGCGCGCCGCGTCCTCGCCGTTGTGAACCTCGGCCTTCTTGCCGTCGATCCGCTGCAGGCGGGCGTTGAAGCCCGGCGGCACCGCGGCCTTGAGGTCGGCGCCGAGGTTCCAGTACTCCTCGGAGACGAAGGCGTCGATCTCGGCCTGGCGGTCGCAGACCATCTTCAGGGCGACCGACTGGACGCGGCCGGCCGAGAGCCCCTGCTTGACCTTCTCCCAGAGGAGCGGCGAGAGGCGGAAGCCCATCAGCCGATCGAGGACGCGCCGGGCCTGCTGGGCGTCGACCTTCTTGAGATCGATCGTGCGCGGGTTCTCGAGGGCCTTGAGCACGGCCCCCTTGGTGATCTCGTTGAAGGTCACCCGGCGGACGTCCTTGGCATCCTTGAGGATCTCGGCGATGTGCCAGGCGATCGCCTCCCCCTCGCGGTCCGGATCGGGGGCGAGATAGACCGTCTCCGCCTCCTTGGCCGCGTCGCGCAGCTTCTTGACCACGTCCTTCTTGGCCGCCAGCACCTCGTAGCGCGGCTCGTAGTCGGGGCCGATCCCCATGTCCTTGCCCTTCTTGACGAGGTCGCGGACATGGCCGACCGAGGCCTCGACGGCGTACTGCCGGCCGAGGAACTTCTTGAGGGTCCGGGTTTTAGCCGGGCTTTCGACGATGAGCAGATTCTTAGCCATAGCGCGTCTCTGAAACCTCGGGGGACGTCGTCAATATTTCTGAGGGGGTTGTGCGCCACCCGGGCGAGCCGGGGACACTAGCACCGGGCCGACCGCCGCCGCAAGGCTCGGGGCGTCTCCCGTGTATATAAGGAAGGGGTATTCCCGGGGCGGGGCGGCTAGCCGAGCCCCAGGTCCTGGAGCGACTGGGCCGTCAACACCTTCCGCGCGAGCCGGCGAAGCCGGTCGGCCGAGCGGATCCTCCCCAATCGCAGCCTCATCTCGTCGGGGATCGAACCGAAACGATTCTCGATCTGGATTTCGAGCATTTCCACCGCTCCATCTCGCTTCATCTGATCCAGCCAGGACATCCTGTAGAGCATGACGCGGGCCCTCCGAGCCTCTTGAAGCACTCATGGTACCTAGAAACACTATTTTTTGCTGGTTGGAACGCCCTGCCCTCCGAATCCTCACCCTCGGTCCCTCTCCACTCCGTGGAGAGGGAGGGCGCTTCGGCGGCAGGATTGTGGAGGGTGCCCAGCCCCCGAGTCGGAAACATTCCGCGGATCGCCCTCCCTCTCCCCCCGGGAGAGGGACCGAGGGTGAGGATTCGGAGGGCAGAGCACTCCAATCGGAAAAGAGGCGTGTGCAAGGGCTGGCCTTTGGCGCCTCCGTCCCCCTCACCGCCCGTAGACCGACCCCGGCAGCCGCTTCACCCACCCCTCCAGCTCCAGCTCGAGCAGCGCGGCCAGCACGCGGTCGACGGGGGAGTCGAGGCGGGCGGCGACCTCTTCGGCCAGCCGGGCCTTGCCCGGCGGGATCTCGGCGAGAACCTGGCCGGCGAAGCCGGGGGGCGGCTCGGGCCCGGGATCCGGCTGCATGGGCAGGGCGAGCTGGGCGGCGGCGGCGGTGGGGAGGAGAGTCTCCAGGAGGTCCGCCGGGTGCTGCGCGAGGTGCGCTCCCTCGCGGATCAGGGCGTTGGCTCCCAGCGAGCCCTCGTCGAAGATCCGGCCCGGCACCGCCCAGACGTCCCGGCCCAGGTCGAGGGCGTGGCGGGCGGTGATCAGGGAGCCCGAGCGCAGGGCCGCCTGCACCACCAGGGTGCCGGCCGTCATCGCCGCCAGCGAGCGGTTGCGCAGCGGGAAGTGCCAGGCCCGGGGGATCAGGCCGCAGGGAAACTCGGTCACCAGCGCGCCGCGGGCGGCGATCTCCTCGGCCAGCCGGTCGTGCCCCCGGGGGTAGTCCACGCCGAGGCCGCAGCCGAGCACGGCCACCGTCCGCCCGCCCGGAGCCGCCAGGGCGCTCCGGTGAGCGGCGGCGTCGATCCCCTGGGCGAAGCCGGAGGCCACCGTCACGCCGGCCGCGGCGAGCGTCCGCGCGAAGAGATCGGCGGCCTCGCGGCCGTAGGCATCCGCCCGCCGCGAGCCGACGATGGCGATGCCGGGCTCGGCCGGCATTTCACCCCTTATATAAAGGACGGGCGGCGGCGGCGAGAGCTCGCGCAGGCCGGGCGGGTAGCCGGCGTCGTCGTCCACGGTCACGATCCGCGCGCCCAGGCGCTCCGCCTCGGCGGTCTGCCGGGCGGCGATTCCGGCGGCGGTCTCGATCGCGGCGAGCGCCTTGCGCATCTGGACGCGGGGGACGCCGGTCTCGGCGGCCAGTTGCTCGGGCGGGGAGCCGGCCCCGGACCAGCGGTCCAGCTCCTCGGCCAGCCGGTAGGCGGCCGAGCGGGAGAGATCGGGGGCGGCGTTGAGGGCGATCAGCAGCTCGCGGCGGGTGATTTCGGGCATGGCTTCGGCGGTCTCCTTGAGTCCTGTTCACCTCCAATAAGACGTAAAATCCGAGCCTCTTTGACAAAGCTTTTATTGCCAATGGTTTGCAGAGGGGATTTTGCCGGTTGATGAACTTTAGAAATCGCCGGCAGGCGCGATCGGGGCAGGGACTCTGGAGGGGATTCGCCGGCCGGGAAGCCCGGCATGCGTTGTGTATACTAGCCCTTCGGTATTCACGGCCGATGACGCTCATCGATCTACAACCACTCACCCGGTCCTGGCACCGGACCTCCCAGAGGTTCCCTTGATGCCTTCGCGCGCCGCTACCGTCTGTCTCTCCGCCGCCCTCCTCGCGCTGGCCGCCTGCGGCGGCT
>Ga0247765_1001330_pt1 | contig 12341 bp, 16 predicted proteins | sample UWRJL106311C6_FD_179949 | JGI IMG/M metagenome (GOLD analysis project Ga0247765, IMG submission 179949) | Plant litter microbial communities from Arlington Agricultural Research Station in Wisconsin, United States - UWRJ-L106-311C-6 | ecosystem: Environmental > Terrestrial > Plant litter >... | reverse complement strand
TCCACCGAGGTTCCCACCACCGCCACCTCCAAGGTTCCCTTCCCCTCCTCCACCAAGGTTTCCTCCCCCACCTCCCTCGAGAATCGCTCGTCCTCCACCACCACCACCACCGAGATTCCCTCCACCGCCACCACCGAGACTGCCTCCTCCCCCGAGACCATTCAAGGCGAGAGACGTGGGTGTGGATGGTGTGGATGTGGACGGAAATGGGGAAGAACAGTTCAACGTTGCGATTGTTGAAGCGAGAGATCCTCAGCGTGGTCCTCCTCCTCCCCCTTTTGGGGGTCCCGGTGGCATAGGTGGTGCGAGGCCACCTCCACCTCCTCCTGGCGGTGTGGGTGGTGCTAGACCTCCTCCCGGCGATGCTCCACCTCGAGGTCCTGGAGGTGTGCCTCCTCCGCCTCCGCCTCCGCCTAGTGGTCTTGGCAGTCCTAGAGCCCGTCCTCCTCCGGGTGGGCCTGGTGGTCCCGGCGGTCCTCCTCCACCTGGCGGGTTTGGACGTGCCGTTCAGCCTCCCCCTCCCCCTCAACCTCCTCGGGGAGGTCCCGCTGGTCCCGGAGGGGCTAGGCCTCCCCCTGGTGGTATCCCTGCCAGTGCCGGCGCCCGACCTCCTCCCCCTCCCGGCTCACCGCGGCCTCCAAACAATGGCCCAGGGGGTGGTGGTGGTAGACGGCTCCAATAAGCAAGCGGCTGGGATTGATCGCTGACGTGGCGTTTTTCGATGCAATTTTCCGGCCGGCATTCCGGGTGGAGACATGTCAAACTGACAGCTTGTCAATACTCTTTGTTGACCTGTTGACCTGCAGGTTCAATGTTTTGGTCCCCTGGTGGGGCGCAACAATCATACACTCCGGCACTCCGGGCTGGACATGGGGTTCCGGAGGCCAGATCAGATCGCCGGCCGGATCGCTGCTGCTGCTACTGCTGCCATCCTAGGTAGTCAACTTGGGAGGGGAATCCAGTCAGTCAGCACAGAAACAAATGTAATTGGAGACAAGTCGGAGGGTTCTTGCGACACAGAGAGAGAGGGAGAGAGAGAAATAGCGGTGAGATAATGGCAGACTCCATTCAACTCTGGGTAAAAGTGAGAGAGACATGCTGGATGAAATAGATACATCATATTTCTACAATCATACTGGTAATATATAGTGCAGAATCAGAAACTAATTCGATGTTTCACACGCACACACAAAATTGGTTGTTTGAATTTGTGATGCATCGTAAAAAATATCTGCAGGTTTGCCATGTGAGTGCGATTTTAATTGGACAAACTTACTGCTGCTTGCTCGTTGACGAGTGCTTTGATTGGACAAACACGTTTTCTGCGCGATTCGCCGCGGCATGCGAACGGAGGCGGAAGGAAGGTGTGATTGCCAGCACTAGAGTGAGACCTTTGAACAAAGAAATGGAAGGAATGTTGTGTTGGGATTTGAAAACAAATCTGCGGCCAAAATGGTTGACTCACTGATCATCTCGCTCCGCGTAAAAACACCGCTTGCACCTTGAAAAGTAATATCCTAATTGGCTCGTCACCCACACCTCCCGGGAAGAAAAAGCGACGTCGTCAAGGGCTTGTTTGCAGAGAAGATGGTGTTGAGAGCGAGCCGCTAACCTCGCACTCCGACCCCACCAAGTACCCCTCCCTTAGGTCGTAACTCCACTCGTTTGCCGACCCTTGGTTGCTTGCCCAACCTACCCAACCTTCACTCAATATGATTTGGGCCGCAAAGGCAACACACATTTTGACTTGCGTCTTTGAAAAATATTGTTACCGCCATGTCCCGTTGGTCGGCACAGTTTGAGATGGTCTGAGGTGGGTGGCAACAGGCAAACCCCTGCAGGCTTCCGCGATCATCCCGGAAAGACTCATTTAGGGTTGAAATTTTTCGGCCACTCCCAAGCGCCACAACAAACGCCATTTCTCTTCCCATCAATCCTCCCTCTCTGCTGCGCAGCACATAACCCCTCCTAGTAGGTGCAATAAAACCTTTCCCGTCTTTCCAGCGCCCCCTGGTTTTCCACTTTGCTCGCTTTACTGCCCCGCCTCCTACGTCACCATCTCGTCTCTGCGAACACCGAATTTTATACCTCACACCATCATTCGCAGACAAAATTCCACCATGTCGCGCCTTACTATGCCGATCAAACGCAAGCGGGAACCGCCCCTCTTCCCCGTGAAGGACTGCATCACTGTGCGGGGCGAGACTTCGGAATCAGAAGAAAAAGAGGCCAGAGTTTCGAAGGTGGCCAAGAGAGAGCGGGTGAGTAAGCGCTCTGTTTGTTGAATAGATCTCTCCGTTGATCTGGTCCGATTCTCTAACACGTCTCTTGTCAGGATACGGAGAGTAGGTGGGCGCAGCGCCAGGGCGATGGACTTTGGAAACATCGGGCAGCTACACCAGCAATGAAGACGCCCCGCGTGATACAGTCAGTCGCACCCACAGTAAAGACGCAAGAGATTGCAGTAGAGCTGAGATCATACCCTGGCGGACCTCCGTCTCACAGGGCACCATTCCTCGCGCGGCCGTCATCTCCCGGATCAGCATTTCCGGTTTACCCTGCTCGACAAACGTCCACCCCGGGAACCTCATCCGAAGACCCCATCTGTCTCGACAATGATGATGAGGCACCACGGGGCCGCAGGACCCAGATTACTCTCGAAAACCCTCTGCGGAATCACAACCCCTTTCTCACGCCGCAGAGGGATGGGTCCAAAACCCGACCCCGGTTGAGTGTATCACCCACCGTGTCGAGAGGGATAAGGTCGACCGCTCAGCCGCCTAAGCATCGCCGTAAAAAATCTGCAGACCAGTCCCACCGACCACCCGAGCCTTGGCCGAAAAACGGGCTGCTGAGTGCACTCCAGCACAAGAAGGAAATGGGAAAACAGGTCACTGAAGCTAGCGAGAAACTTGACAAGGGATCACGTACGTACTTCGCTTGCGATATCCCTGCGACTCTAACTGCTGACATGATGATAGCGTTTGTACTAACGCATAAGGGCGAAATCCAAGAGCTCAGGGATAAGTTGGCAGAGAGCGAGACAACGATTTCGTATCTCCAGATCAAGGCGTCTTCCGATGCCAAGAGTCTCCAGGAGCTGGAGAATCAAAACAAGCAGCTTGCCGCCGCCAACCGCGAGCTGAAGTCGGAGGTGGCACGTATCGCCCAGGACTCCGAAACACAGATCAACCAGCTCAACTCGGAGAACGCTGGCATTGTGGATGACTTACGCACCCAGCTCTCGGATGCCGCGGAGGAAGTTGAGGCTCTCAGGAAAAAGGACGCTGAGAATGAGGCGAGCATCGCCAATTTGTCGAAGGAAAGGGACGATCTGCTTCAGGAGCTTCGAGATAAAAAGGCCGCCTTAACGCAAGAAACGGAAAAGTTGTCTTGTTTGGAAGAGCACCTCGCTTTGACGATGAACCAGCACCAGACCGACATCGAGGCGCTAGAGCAAAAGCAGGCAAACGCATCCAAAGACCTCGCTTCAAGTGTCAAAGAGTTTGACGAGGTAAAGGTGAGCCTGGACCAACACAGGGCCAGAATTGACACACTGGAGCGAAAAGAGGCCGAGCAATCCAAGGACCTTGACGCAAAGATCAAAGAGCTCGAAGAAGCAAATGCGAGCCTGGACGAGCAGAAGGCCAAGATTGGTGCGCTGGAGGAGAACGAGGCCAACCTATCCAGAGACCTCGATACGAGGAGCAAAGAGCTCGAAAAGGCGGAGGCGAGTCTGAGCCAACACAAGACGAAGATTGACGCACTGCATGAGGAGAATCAGAAGACCTTTCAAGATTTGCAGCTTGAGCGCCAAGAAAAGTCGAGCCTGGAGGACGCGTGGACACAGAAAGAAGCCGGATTTAAAAAAGAGATTGCCGAGAATAAAACGGAGCTCGAGAAAAAGACTTGGCTGGTTAAGACATGGGAAGAACGTGTTGGCAAACTTAACGAGGAAAAAGTCAAGACGGCCAAAGAGGCGAAAGCCAAATACGACCGGGACTTAGCAGTGAAGGAGGAAGTCATCGAAGAGTTCAAGAAGTGCCAGCAGCAATTTGAAAACCAAATCGAGTCGCTCAGGAAGGAAAAGCAGGAATCCGACAAACTCGCCAAAGAACAAATCTCCAAGCTCGAGGACGAAAAAAGCGGCATGGCGCAAAAGCTTGCGTCGATGAAAGAGGAGTTGCAGTCGAAAGCCAAGCAGGTCGAGCAATCCAACAACCTAGTCGCGGCCGCCGAGAAACTGAATGTCAAGGTGGGTGAAGAATTGCTCGCCGAGCGGAAGATGGCTGAGGAGAAGTCCACCCTTTTCGACATCCAGACTAACCTTTTCAAATTGAAATCGGAAAAGCTCCAGCAAGAGACGCAACTTGTCACGGAGCTGGAAGAGCGAATCACTGCTCTGAATGCTGACAAAACCGACACGTCGGCCGAACTCGAGCGATGCAAGCAACAAGTCAAGGAGCTAGAAGAGCGAGTCACGAGTCTCAACGCCGACAAAACCAAACTGTCGACCGAACTCGAGCGACAGAAACCAGTTATCAAAAGTCTAGAGAACCGACTCACCGAACTCCAGACAGTGCATATCACCGTCTCGAATCATCTGCATGCCCGGTCTGCCGAGCTGCAAAAGCAAACTCAGCTTACCAAGAACGCGGAAAGGCGAGTTGACGAGCTGCAGCAAAAGACACAACGCGCCGATGAGCTGGAGAAGCAAATCGCTGCACTCGAGACTGAGAAGTGGAGCATGTCTGCCAAAGCAGCCGAACTGGAGAAAAAGACCAATGCATGCGAGGAGGAAAATGTCAGGTTTGCCGTTGAAGTGGAAAACCTCACTGCCGAAGTGGAAAACCTCACCGCGCAACTGGAGGCGGAACTTCAGGAGAAGAGCAGGGAACTGAGTCGCTATGATGAACAGCTCGCTTCTGTCAAGGCCGAGTACGAATCTCAAGTTGAGAAACTCAAAGACCAAAATAGGCAACTTAGTGAGCAAGCGGAGTTGGCCGACGAGCAATACGGCAGAGCGGTTAAGGGAGCGTTTTGTTCGTTCCTGGTGACTCGGCGAAACCGGCAAACCCTCCAAGATGCAACCTTAGGTCTTGAACCTCGCCGCCGCCGAGACCCGGAACTGGATCTTGTTTTGAACAACCCGGAGTTCGTGGCAAGCTTGTACACGGAGGAATATCTGAGCAAATGGGGGGAGCCTGTCGTGGATGTTCCCCTCCAGTCGGTTCCTAATTCGGTCAGTCCGGCTCCATCTGGCGCATCAGGGCATGCGGCCAGCGGTGTTGCTCCTCTTACCCCCATCAGCCCGGTGGACAGCCCTGTGGCTGTAGCTGTTAATACCCCACCTCAGGACAAGGCCCAACTGCCTCCGCTGGTACCACGAAGCACCGGGGTTCGATTTAGGGGCGGAAAGGCCCTGGGCTCGGTTGGACGGAATGGCTTGACGCCTATGCAGCCACCTCCACAACACCGTTTATCGCCGAGTGCCGCGGACGAGATTGTCGTGGTAACGAGTGGTTACGAAGGTTTTCCGAGAGCAGAGAGGACCGGTGACGTTCTGAGGACTGGTAGTGAAGCCCCGAGGTCTGCTGGTGTTTGAAGTGTGGTGGGTTTGATGGGTTCCAAGGGGTTTAGAAGTCCTTTATTGATGACAGGGAGCTGAGCAAGGTTAGTTTAGAGCGGTGGGTTTACCGTTTGTCTGGCGTATCCTGGATGTGAGAAAGATGGTTAATGAAAAGCGGTGTTAGGGAAGTAGGAGCATAGGATCATCGGACATGAAAACACGGCGTTTCATTGCAGCGGTTTAGTTTAGTTTCAAGGGTGTGTGATGACTTTACTAAGATTTCTTAGACTAATTGAGCGATGTGGCTAAATGTTTTGTGTGAGATGTGACATGCTAGTGCTGGAATGCTACAAGATCAGGAGACGTGAGGAGGAAGAGGAGGCCATTCAATTGGGGGGAGAGCCAAGTGCAGTGTGGTGCGGTGCAACGTTGGTTGTTTTATAATTTTATTTCTTTCCGAGTTCCATTGTTACCACTAACTCCAAAGTTCGCTCTTGTTAAGGAGATTTATGATCCCATATTTACTGTTGATGTAATAAAGATTAAAACCCGTACTGTCGTCTGTGAATTCTCTTCGTTAATATTGCCCACCGAGGCACCAGAGACGTGGTATCTAAGTGTTCAGGTCCCGTGCTGTGAACAAGTCGAGACAAGAATCCCTGAGAACAGAACGGAGCAGAGAAAAAGAAGAAAACGAGTACGATCAGATACCACGTGCACTGTAGACTGGGACTGGACTTTTGCACGTACTCCACCACCAGATGAACCATGGCCTGATCTGATCTACATTTTTTGTACCTACCTTCCTACCTAGGCTTCCACCTTCCTACCACCTTGAACGTTAGGAATTTGGTACAATACGAGAGACTACAAATAATCCGTCGCATTCGCATTGCTAGCGCTAGCGCTAGTGCAGTGCTACCGCTGACGCGAGAGCTAGTTTGTGAAGAAGCAAGAATGGTAGCGGTACACGAGATTCCCGAAAAGGAAAAGGCATACCTTGAGCATAATGGTAAGCCGTTGGAACTTGACTGTTAGGTAAGCACGTTGGCATGGTAGGTATTAGCACTAGTCTTTGAAACACGCCATGGGTTTTTGTTACCTGCCTCTCTGGTCAGGTAGGTTAGGTGCTTTTGTTCTGAAGGTTTGACGTAAGACAGGGCTACATGTGCTGTAAACCCTGCGGGTCGGCCACTTCTCGGTATTACCGTTCAATCACGCTTTATCCTCTCCGTGGCTGTGTTTGCCAATCTACACTTGGACCATGATGAACATGCCACTGTCAACTCCACTCTAGAACAGTTTAACCTCTTACCGACGTCTAAACTAGAAAATCGTACTTTTGAATGAACAACACTGTCAGATCTCACAGTAAGGCTACCACTGTACCTAGATGTCTGACGTAGAAAGGCCGAGTATCGACAAACTGAGCATGAAGCAATCTCCTCATGGTCATGTGTTCAACTCGCATACCGGACATGGCCGAGTTACCGGGAAGACCACGCTGCATTCTTGGGAGCCCGAGTATTTGTCGACGAGAATCAAGTATTGTGGAGAGTTAATAATTATTGACAATCGAGTATATATAGACCAGTTCTTCCCGAAACTTTTCAGTTCACTCCTTCCATCAGCCTCATCAGCCTCATCAGCATCAGCATTCGTTCAAGTCCTCTCTCGCTACAAATACATCAACAGCTTTCACTCGCTTCACCTCTCTTTCACATCTCTCACTCTTTCCAACCGGATAAAACTTCAGTCAGTCACCATGAAGTTCACCATCGTTGCCCTCCTCGGAGCCATGACTCCTCTTGCCTTGGGAGCTGCCATTGAGGCACGCGTTCCCGAGGACACGGCGTCGATGCTGGTTTTTCACAATGAAAAGGGCGAGGTGGTTGGCCAGCGGGTATGTCTTTAACTCTTTTTCTCCAACCTTGTCATGTTTTGATATTCTGACCTTCTTGGGATAGGCCTACACTACCGAAGAACTAGCCGGCTTGAATACCCCGACCACCCAGAACACCACCGCCCAGGGCATTGAGAAGCGCGCCAACGGCGACCATCTCTTCTTCCGTAGCCACACGTACTCGACCTGTGCCTCGGCGGGTGGCGAAACGTGGTGCTCCCCTCCGTATTTCGATCTCGAAGTCGCCAAGCGCAACGAGGGTCTCTGCGCGGGCCGAAGCATTGAGCAATTCTCGTGGAAGTCGAACCCGTGCCACAAGACGTTCAAAGTCGACGGCACGACGTACCTCGTTGACAATTGCGATAATAACCTAGACTGGAGCGTCGAGCCCACGAGCAGTCGCGAAATCGGCGTGCTCAAAGTCAACGGCGTGCGTCGCGGCGGGTGCTTTGCGATTGCCCATACCAATGAGCTGGGGCCGGTTTGCATCCAGGGAACCGTGGGGAATACCTGGCTGCGCATTGCGTTTTGCATCAATGAGTGGTAGTTCTCTACCTACCTACCTACCTAAAGAGGTAGAGATACCACACTTGTGGTTTCTCAGCACTATGGCTGTCCAGACAGCTTCGGAGGATGTGTGTGTTTTTCAGTCTGATTTCAATGGTCTGTTGCCTTTTTTGGCTTCCTCTCCACCATCCATTCTTTCAATTCTTGTACAGATAGCTTTTGATGCACATTAAAGGCTCAGAGTAGGTAGTTAGTTGAGCGTGTTTGCAGATAGAAGAAGAGAAAATCATATAACATGTGGATTTTGCATCACCACTGACAAAAAGACGAGAGTGGCGGTCTAGCTGAACTTTGGGCTGAAGCAAAGTGGTGTTGATAGTAAGAGATGAAGTAATTCGGCATGCCCCGGCGGACTGGAGCATGTCAGAATGGCAAATTAGGGCCCCGCAAAAGGCTGAACCGAGCCTAAGTCAGCAGCAAACAATATCATGTAGGTAGAAGAGGTACGAAACTGGAACTTTCGTTAGTAGTCCTGAGTTTGGGTGGAGCTGTGTGGATGATTTGCCCTGAGTTCATGTTTGCCTCGATTCCCTGGGCTAGCTACCTACCTAGGGTGATCACATGCACGACCACTGCACAGCACAGCACAGCCGCAGAGGCCGGTTTTCAGTCCCCCGGTTATGTATATTTTCCTCTGAAGCACCGCTTAATAGGACGCGCGCACTGCCCATTTAGCGACCAGGCTGTCTCAGGCAGCTGATGTTGGCACAAGGATCCCAAGGTCTGAAAACACGGCCCAACCAGATTGCCACCAATCAAACATCTCGTTCCGCATCGGGGCGTCAGGGAGCCGACTGAGCTGATTCGCCAGTGCTGAAACATTGTGACAATTCAACTGCAGGCCCAATTTATGCGTTCAAGCGACGAGAGGCCGGAAATGCAACCAAACTGCCCAGCCTTCCCAAAGCCCCTACTACTAACCTACCCAGTGAGTGGCCTCCCGCTGCAACATAACAAGAGGCTTCTCGCTAATACATGCCCCACGCCGTCAATCAACTTCTGCTCCTCATTCTTCTCTGAACACCCCACCATCATCTCCCAGCACAAGCTGTTTGGTTGCGCTCAGAATGCCGTCTTGCTGTGGTCGTTCGTTTTCGGACAATCAAGCGCTGACACAGCACCGAGCAGCCAAGCATCACCGCCACCATAGCTGCCAGAAATGCAACCGCTCTTTCGGCACGCTGATTGGCCTTCAAGACCACGATCGAGACCTCCACGGGTCACGGTCCGGAAAGACAAAGAGAAATCCTGCCACCACCACCAGCAGCAGCAGCAGCAGCAGCAGCCAAAACGTGGTGGATCGGCTCAAAAAGAACAATAATGGCGGCGACCGTTATTGCGGCGAGTGCCGAAAGCACTTTGCCGACGCAGCCGCTCTGAGGCAGCATCTCCAGTCGGCCGCACATGCCAGCGAGTTCCGGTGCTGCGACTGCAAACGGAACTTTGTCAGCACCGAGGCACTCATGCAGCATCTCGAGGACAAGGTTCACAAACCCAAGCCAGCAGCCCTCCGCCTCATCCCGGACAGGATTATCCAGACGACGTGCCACGAATGCAAGCGCCAGTTCCGCAGCAACGAAGCACTACGGCAGCATCAGTCTTCCAAAATCCATCAGCCGGCCCGCCCCTTTGGCTGCGCCGCCGCCACCGGGGGAGTCGGGAGCGGGAGCTGTAGCCGCCGGTTCGGCAGCCCCGCCGCGATGCTGCAGCACCTCGAGAGCGGGGCGTGCTCTTCAGGCATGAATCGCCAAAAGTTGAACCTGCTGGTTCTCCGGAGCGACCACAGAGGGCTCTTCAGCAGCAGCAGCAGCAGCAGCAGCAGCCCAGCAGTAGAGCTAGTGGGGGGTGGTGAGGTCCAGGACCTACTGCACGAGGCCACGCACCGACTGGTCAAGGCGACCGCGTCGTCGGGCGGTGCCGTGTCGGCTATTATTGGCTCCCGCGACGATGTGGTCTCGCTGTGGTCGTCGGGGAGCTCGACCGGCGGGGTGATCCTAACCCCCTCAACCAGCATCATGTCGTCGTCGCTGGCCTCGCCGATCCTAACACCCACCTCAGGCTACATGTATAGCTCCGCCCTGGCCGTACCCACTACTAATAAGGGGGGGGATGGTACCCGGTGCCCTCTGTGCCCGCCGACCCGCCGTCCGTTCCCGTCACGGCAGTCCCTCCAGCAGCACCTGCAGTCCCCTGTGCACGATGCTCGGATATTCCGCTGTCCAGTTTCCCCGCTCATGTTTACAGGGCTCCATGGGCAGCAGCGTAAGAAGGCGACAACAGTGAAGTGGTTCTCGACAATTAGCGGCATGGGCCAGCATGTCGAGAGTGGCGCGTGCGCCATTGGCGGCCTTGCTGGTTTTGGCACAGTTTTGAGAAACATTGCGACGCGAGTAAGGAGCTTGGACTACCTAGATTAGAGGGTAACGTAACAGCATCATTTCGTCTTGCGGGGTGAGTTGGCGCAAGTACAGTTGAGGGGGATGGTTGGTGGCTTGGCACGTATGCCATTTTTCTTTTATCTTGGGTGATTTGAATAAATTTGGGCCTGGGTAGGTAGGTAGGTATCTATTGAAGCAATGGACTTAATACCTACCTCTCTTGCGGTCGGAGTGGCCAACCAACCTATGCAGGGCATTTTCTTCGTAACCGTGAATAATCTAGTCTCTAGACAGAGGGAGGATTCGGATCGCGTCCTGGCTGTTCTCTAAAGGGGTCACAATAAGCAGGGGTGTTTGTCGATTTTAGGGTCGTGAAACACTGAATCCAGGAATCTGCATGTCGAAGCGAGGGCTAGAACCTCCCGAATGCTGTCGCAGTTTTGAAATATGTCGACAGTGATCTCGGGTATCCCGGAAAGGGGCCTCATGATGGGCAAGAAACCTGTAATAGTTCGAACGGAGTTGGCTAGCTGAGGGAGATGACTGCTGGCCAAAATGAACATGAACTGGAACTGGAAATGTTTTGGAGAAAAAGGTTTGCCTCGACAGGTTTTCGACCCCGGCCGCGTCGGCAAGACATCGCCGAGGAAGCAGGGCGGGGACGCAAGGTCCGCTTTACTGTCTCGGCGAGTCGTTGCGAATGGAATTCACGTTCTTTGCCGCGACTCGCACTCTTCTCCTCTTCTTTTCTAAATTCCCAGCCCGAACTGAGCGTACTTTTTCAAATTTCTCCCCGACGAGCACTCCCCGAGTCATCTCCGAGCAGAATCTCTCTCTCTCTCTCTCTCTCTCGTCACATCACGATACCATCAAGTACGAGTACAAGCTCAGTACGAGTTAAGGTATAGTACAACTCACTGATCACCATTATCTCGTTTATTTCGGGATAGCCAAACGTGTGTTAACAGATGCTGATTCTCCTTGTTTTAGAACCAAGATTACAATCACGCCGCCCGCTGACCGCCGCCGCCAACTCTCGCCCGCCAACGAGATTTCACGAGGCAAGGTAATCAACTCTCTTTTTCACTCCCACTTGAATTCTCCTTTCAACTTGCCCTTCAACCTGCCTTTTCACTGCCGCTTGAATTCCCCCTACAGCTTTCCCTTGAGCTTTCCCTTGAGCTTCCCCTTGAATTTCACGTTTCAACCTGCCCTTGAACTTTCCGTCCCTCGTTAGTTTTCCCAAATCCATCCTACCCCTCTCTCTACCTGTGGAGCTTCACTCCTGCGTTTTGGTTTTTGCTATACTTGTGCTAATTTAAAAAATTTCCACTTTAGATGCCAAATCACAACGACGACTCGGCCGCCAGCGCCTCGGGTTCGGGTTCCGGTTCCGGTGCCGGACCCAATTTCGCCTCGGGTTCCGGTTCGGGCGCCGGACCCAGTTCCGCCAGCGCCTCGGGTTCTGGTTCGGGTTCCGTGGATGGCGCCGCCCCCGCCACCACCCCCACCACCCCCACCGCCGCTGCCGACCCTGCCGCCGCCACCACGCCAGCTGCCGCCGCCGACCCTGTTGCCGCCGCTCCCGACCCCGCCGCTGTCCCCGACCCCGCCGCCATCATCGCTGCCGCCGGCGCACAAGTCCCCATCGTGGGGTACACAACCACGGTGGCCAACACGCCAGCGGCCATCGCCGCGCTGCAGGCGTCCATGCAGGGGCGGTTTTTTTCCCCGTCCCCCATCCTGGACGGCCGGCAGACGGTTTCCGTGTTTTGGGCGTACACGGACGAAACAAGGCGGTATATCAAAGTCCAGGTCGTTGTCACGACCATTTGAAAGCCGGGCGACTGGACGGGACGGGATGGAATTTTGGACCGGTGTGGGGGGGGGGGGGGGGGGGGGAGAGGGTGGATAGTGGGTGGTA
>Ga0247765_1001329_pt1 | contig 12349 bp, 11 predicted proteins | sample UWRJL106311C6_FD_179949 | JGI IMG/M metagenome (GOLD analysis project Ga0247765, IMG submission 179949) | Plant litter microbial communities from Arlington Agricultural Research Station in Wisconsin, United States - UWRJ-L106-311C-6 | ecosystem: Environmental > Terrestrial > Plant litter >... | reverse complement strand
CCCCCCCCCCTTGGAAACATCACACAGACTCAGACCAGACTTTACAACTCGTCAAAATGAAGTCTATCCTCGAGTCTTTCCCCCGCCCCACCAAAACATACCGCTCCCAAACCTACTCCCGCATCTCTGAGCATCACGGCTTTACCGGCACCGGCAAGACTGTCCTGATCACTGGCGGCGCCAGCGGTCTCGGCTACAGCATCGCATCCGCGGTTGCCTCCGCCGGTGTCTCCCGCATCATCATCCTCTCACGCAACCCCGCCGACCAAGCCCATGCCAAATCCACCCTCGAAGCCGCCCATCCACCCACCAAAGTCCTGACCTACCCCGTTTCCATCACCGACTACCCCCGTGTTCGGGAAATCCTAGCTGAAGTCGCACCAATTGATATCCTCGTTCTAAACGCGGGGGTCGCCCACCGCCGCGCGAAAGCTACGGAAATCACCGTGGAAGAAATCCAAGAATCGTTTGAAACAAACGTCATTGCCACTTTTAACTTGGTTCGAACCTTTCTTAGCAATGAGCTGAGATTACCGCCAGCTGGTAAACGCACGGTAATTAATATCTCCTCGGCGGCGCTACAAACCTCGGGTCTTCGTGTCGGGTACGGCCCGGCGAAAGCGGCTTCTACGCAGATGATGCAACAGTTTGCGGCAGACTCAAAGGGGGAGGAGGTAAAGATTGTTTCGCTACATCCGGGGGTATTATTCACGCCGGGGGTGGCGAGGGTTTGGGGTGCGCAGAGCGGTGCGCAGGGTGGAGGAGGGAAGGGTGTTGGAGAACAAGGTAGAAGTGGTGGACAGGCGGCAGCGGTGAATACCATGAACATGGAGTGGGAGGATATTCGTTTACCGGCAGATTTCACCGTGTGGTTGGCGGGGCCAGAGAGTGATTTCTTACATGGCAGGATGGTGTGGGCAGAGTGGGATGTGGATGAGCTGATGGAATTGAAGGAAAAGGTGGAGACGGACAAGGGGTTCCTTACGGTTGGGTTGATTCAGTAAGGCATTGGGATGACGGAAAAATGGTGATTTGAAATGCAATCAAGAAAGTAGGGCAAGTGGACCACTGTTAACCGTTTGAGGGGCTAGAATACCTATTAATAGTCGGGTAGGTAGGGTTGTAACTGCCTCCTGATTCTTCCTCAGCGCTTTCCATCAGCCCAACGCGTTGCAGTGAACGACGAGTGGTTTGGTTTCATAGGTACCTAGGTACCTAATCAGGGCTAGACATTCGCTGACGTGATGCACATCTTAGTTACCTACCTCTTATCCCAACCCCAACTATTGTAGCCAGCCACTGCAGGTTCTGACAACCTCATGTTCCAATTGTTACAATGCACGTTTTCACAACCGCAACCAATTATAGAGGAGCGCGCGGCTCCGGATTAGCTTTTCTCGTCCTTCCGCCCTCCCCTTGGAGAAGGACTTTCGAGACCTATTTTTCAAGGCTTATCGCTCGTTTTTTGGCGCCCATCAAATTCCTCAAGCTGCCGGGCTGCGGTTTTCAGCTCGCCGCCGCCCATCGCTCCTCCCCCAACGTTTCACCCTTCAGTCTTTGTCAGTGGCGCAGCCTGATAACGCCCGGTTGGTCCAGCTCGATTCTCCCCTCTTCCAGCCCGAGAATGGTGGGCGAATGGCACGTGATTACTGAACCGTGATGGCCAAGCTCTCAAAATCTCCTCAGCTGTCGTCGTCAGCGCTTCACCGACAAACTCCATCGACGTCTCATTTGCTCATCGAGACTCACAGCCTGGTCTCGCGCATCGAGGTCTGCTAAAACTAATACAAATTCAAGCATTTTATTCGAGGCAAGCTCCGCGCTGCGCCAGCTCGAGAGGCTGGTTCCTTTTCCCGCACTTTGCCGCTTAGCTTTCCCAGCTGTTGCCAGGCATGGCGATTGTGCCATTTGGCAAATGACGACAAGGGCCAAGAACCGAGGCTAAAATTGAGCAGTCATGGCGACAAAACGTATGGTTCTGTATAAGCTTGTGGTATTGGGTGACGGGGGCACAGGGAAAACGGCCCTTACCATTCAGGTGGGTAGAGCCCCCTCGAGGAGATTTTTTCGACAGGCCGGGAGGAGCAGAAAAAGCGCGATCATACATACCCCAAATACCTAACCCACACACTTCTAACAAATTACTCCAGTTTTCTCTTCATCACTTTGTGGAAACATATGACCCAACATGCGAGGACTCTTATCGAAAACGGGTCACCATCGATGGCCAAGAGTGCATGGTAGAGGTCCTGGATACCGCCGGCCAGGAGGAATATACCGCTCTACGAGACCAATGGATCAGAGACAGCGAAGGATGCATTCTGGTCTATAGCGTCTCGTCACGGTCATCGTTTTCGCGCATCAAACGATTCCATTATCAGATCATGAAGGTCAAAGAGTCGGTGATATCGCCATCTTCCGCGACCCCGGTGATGCTCGTGGGGAATAAGGCCGATCGGGTCAGGGAAAGGGAGGTCTCAACCCAAGAAGGCCATGCCCTTGCACGCGAGCTGGGCTGTGAATTCGTCGAGGCCTCGGCGAAGAACTGTATCAATGTCGACAAGGCATTCCACGACGTTGTGCGAATCCTGCGAAGGCAAAGGCAAATTGCATCCTCGCAACGCTCTGCCGCTGGCAGTAGTAGCAGCCATGAACGGCCGAGAGGGGAACTCAAAGCACAAGGGAGGGGTGGCCGGCATCAACGTCAGCAACGCCAGAGGACGTCCATCTTATCAATCTTGGGTCGGAGATCAGATGTCCAGCCCGAAGCTAAGAAGAAGACCGAACAAGACATGACAAGGCTTATCGCTGAACTCGTGGAGTCAGCACGAGCCAACAATACATCCAGACTCAAGCAGTTACTTGATGATGGTGCGGATATCCATGGACACTCCGGCGCGGATGGGGGCGCCATCAATGCAGCAACAGCAGCTGGCCATGAGGATATTGTTCGACTACTCCTCAAACGGGGCGCAGCTGTCAACTCAAAAGACCCCACCGGAAGTTCCCCGCTCCAGGTTGCAGCCATGGAGGGATATCTGCCTCTGGTCAGACTCCTGCTCCAGAAGGGAGCCAAGATCGATGATACGAGTACACGATACGGTACAGCAATCAGTGCTGCGGCGTCGAGGGGCCGGGAAGTAATCGTCAAGTATCTACTTAAGAAGGGCGCGAGTGTCCATGTCGCTGGAGGACCTTATGGGAATGCTCTCCAGGCGGCTTCGTGGCACGGGAGCGCGCCCATTGTCCAAACATTGCTCGATGCGGGGGCCGATGTCCGCGCCCGTGGCGACAGCAATTGTACTGCCCTACAGGTCGCCGCGTTTGCGGGCCACGCTGACGTCGTACGCATCCTCCTGAGGAGAGGGGCTAAGATTGATATTGATGCGCCAGGGGGAAAGCACGGTTGCGCTCTGGAGGCTGCTGAGAAACACGGACGACATGAAGTAGTTCACCTTCTTCTCGAAGCTGGGGCAACGAGGGCTTCGTACGCAGCGAATCTGAACCGAACCGAGGGCCGGAACACTACGCCAGGTCGAGAAAGTGAGACACCACCCCCTCCGCCGGCGGCTAGCGATCTGTCTCCTGAGTCTATCGGTGTTGCCTTATCGTCAACATCTCAATATTCACTGGTGGGTTCTGCCAACTCTGTTGGAAAGAAAGAGATGGTTGCAGACTGGCCACTTCCAACCTTCCGTCCACGTCCTCAGATCAGCGACTTGGGCTTCTCGCGGATCCAAGATCCTCCAAATGCGAAAATCGAGTGAGTGATTTCAACAAAGTTTCCGTATTTCCGTTACATCACTTACATGGCACGCAGCATTATCTTTGTTCACGGCCTACAAGGTCACCCCGAGAACACATGGACATATACCCCAGAGACGGTGATCCCCCGTCCGTCGATGAAGCAAAGGTTCCTCGGGAAGAGGCCGAGCCATATGTTGCCTTCAGAGCCACCGAAACCAATTTTCTGGCCATGGGACTTTCTCTGCCAGACTCCAGAGTTTCGTGATTGCAGGGTGCTTACTTGGGGTTACGAGACTCGGGTTATTACCGAGTTTTTTGGCACGAGCGACCAGCAGAATATGTCCCAGCATGGCAACAATCTCATGGTTAGCTTGCAACAGGAAAGAAAAAACGAGGTGTGTGTGTCGTTGCCAAACTTGAAGTGACTGTGACGGCTAACAAACACAGCCAACGCGTCCTCTTATTTTTGTCGCCCATAGCCTGGGTGGAATAATCGTGAAAATAGTGAGTGCATATCTTATACCTTCCACTGTACATAGCTCTAGGTACTTACACAAACAGTGCCTCAACAACTCGCGACAGTCCAAACACCAACCCCAATACCTCGACATATATAATGCGACCAGGGGAATTCTCTTTCTCGGAACCCCCCACGGCGGCGCCAAGGTCGCCAACTGGGGGTTGCTGGCCAGCAATATCACCAAGTGTGCTTTGCAGAGTCCATCGGAGCGAGTGCTACGAGGTTTAAACCCAAACAGCGAGCTGCTTGAAACACTTCGAAAATCCTTTCGTCAGATGCTCGAGGACGAGCATCTGAGCATTCACTCGTTCTTTGAGACAAAACCGATGATGGGCGTGTACGGCATGAATGGGCTAGTACGTCAACTTACCTACCTTACCTTTTTGGTTGAGAAATTGCCATGTATTGACAAGTCCACAGGTCGTACCTTATGAATCCGCTCTGGTGGGGCACGCACGCAAAGAGATCTGTCTCGGTGTCTACGGGAACCATCGGGAAATATGCAGATTTTCAACGCAAAATGATCCAGGATACAAGGCGGTGCTTGGCGCGCTACAGGACTATGTGGAGGCTGCTAAGAGGCAGATCGGGGCGAAAAGCAAAGAGACTGGGGAAGTGGAGTCGCAAGTCATCTCGTCGCAAGTTGAGTCTGCCGAGTCAGAGACCGTGGAGAGTGACCATGGCGATGGGGACACGGTGGGCCGCGAATCTTGTGAGTATTTTTCTGCTGACGAGGGTTAGGATATTTTCGGATGGACTCAGACAAAGAGTAAAATATAAGATGGATAGATTTCGCGTTCTGAATCGAATAACACAGTTGGATACCCATGGCGGTACCTCGAGGAGCACTTGGAAGTTATCCATCTTGTGACAAGGACACCAACAACAAGCGGTTCACGCACGAGGAAGAAAGGAAACAAAAAAAAAGGGAGCTAAAGCTCCACAGCTCATGCTGTGGACAAACTTCGCCATCGGCGAGACTCGAACTCGCAACATTCAGATTGTCCATTCTAGATATAAAAGTCTGACGCGCTAACCAATTGCGCCACGACGGCTTGGACTTATGAAAGTGTGCTGGGGGTGATCCGTCGATCATTCCTTGCCCGTCTTCATGGCTCGGGAACAGTACCTCCCTTACCTTGCCTAGGTGGGGTCCGGGATGGCTTTGGTCCTCTTTGCTGAATGATTTCTTTTTCGGTGCTGAGTACCTAGATAACTTTTTTACGTACACCCGCGTAGCTTATTAATAAGGTACATGTAGGCAAGTACGGAGGTGGCAAGGTTGCGTGAGATGAGAATGCCAGGAGCAATGCGCTGCAACCTATTTGATACTTTAGCTGACAGCTCTACCTGCCTCTGCCTTTTCAGCCTAGTCTTCTGCTCTCACTAAAGTGAAAGCTCGACAAGTTAAGGTGAGGTCTGGTGTGGTTGGAATGGTCCCGACACAGTGGGCTAGCTAGGTTGGGTGGTCAAGGAATATCCATCATTATGCGGTCACGTACAGAGTTGACCATGTCCACACATGCAATATACGTGCAAACCAACTCATTATTGATATTAAACCTAGTATATGTAGTGCCCTTATATCCCAGAAAAAAGAAGGAGACAAACACTTATCGTGATAGCTACTAGAATACCGCGTGACATTGGAGAAAGGAATTCGACTGTTAAGAGTTCATGGGGTTCAAAGTCTCTCCATTTGTTCACCGAGAATAGCGGTAGCTTGGGCGAAAAAAAAAAAAGGCGTCGTAAGGAAACTAGAGACTAGAGGAGAGGCAAAAACAAATGACCCCAGCAGGGATCGAACCTGCGACCCTTTGCGATCACAAGTAGTCTCTTTTTCAAGAAAAGCTTGTAAAGCAAATGTGATAACCACTACACCATGAGGCCAGATGTGTGAGCATGCATGGCAATGGTTGCGCCTAACGAGTTGTGCTCAACAGGGTGGTGCTTTCACCCACAATTCACACGTTGCAACATTAATGACCGGACAAAAGGTATAACATTTCAGTCTTGTAACTAGGTAAGGTAGTTAAGTAGACAGCAACTATGTTCTACCTCTTATAAAGAAATTCGCTTGTCCAACATGTAGTGCGTCACCGTCGGAGTAACCACCATTCCCGTCATATTTCCCGGAAACCGACACACAATACCTTCTCGTGCGTACGAGCCACTCGTCTCGGTAATGGGAAACTCGTAGCTGCATTTCATCGGGACATGGCCCCTCCAGGTTCCGTTGAAAACAATTCTTGATTCCTAGGTCAGCAAAATCTCAAACAAGATGAAAAGTGAGGCAATGTTCTGAGGGGAGCCTACGGTCTCTCTGGATCTTTGTCATCGCAATACCACGAGTGGTTCAGCTCCATGTACCCGCTCGACAAATCAAGTTGGAGGCTGTAACCCAACACGGGGTAAAAGTCCCCGTCGTAGCCGGAACCGCGGCTTGCAAAGACGTGGGTGGGGTCCCAGGTCCGCATCCAAGGTGTGAGTTCAACGGAGTCGTAGGACCGAACTTCGATGAGACCGCTGCGTCCCTTGGGCAGATTGTGGAAAGCGGAGTTGTCGAGAGAAAAAGTTAGCGCTGTCCGCAGCAAATCGGTTTGGCTCCAAGAGAACCAGTCGGTGACGAAGAGCCATGGGTATGGTGGGATAGGCCGGATGGTCCAGTTGAGTGGACCGCGGCCGAGGGAGGATACTTGGTACGAGTTAACTCGGCGCAAACGCAGGCGTATTCAGAAACTTTACCGGTACAACTCCACACGTCAGGTTTGGGCTCTGGCTCGGATAGCTCCCCAACCGGTAGGCGGACCATGGTGAGGTTCTCGGTGTGAACCTCCACTGGCCAATACGGGTATACGAGGTTACCCTCGCGGTCGCCAAGCGTGCACCACCTCGCGGTGAAGGTGTAATCGCAACTATCACCCAAAGAGCCGAATAGCGGGTTGGAAGGACATGTTGCGCCGTACCACGTATTGGAGCCATTCCCGCAGGCGAGGCCGTCTCGGGTGGGTGTAATGGCTTGGGCGTTGAGTTTGTAACTGCGAGATATTAGCCCACCTTTCTAGACACTTGGGTGCCTGATGCGACGAAAGGGAAATGGGGGGAAAGTAAAATGCGAGAGAAGCAAGGACGGGGGCTAGACATACGGCGTAAACAACGGCCCCTCATCTGCGCAATACCACGTATGATTCACCCTCAACCTTCCCGTCCTCGCACTGAACTGGAACCAAGTCTCCACACCCAGCTGCAGCGGAGACCGAAACAGCTCCTGCCCTGGCTGCTGAAAACACGGCCACCACTGCTCCGTCTCCCCATCAAACGCCGGGTCCGTAAAATTACACGAAGCCGTGTAGTTATTCGCATTATTGTGAAAACTCAACTGCAACGTCCGCGCAATCGGCCGCGTCTCCCCAGACATCCACTGGAACCAGTTTTTTCCATGGTTGACAAAGGACATGTTGGTTGTCTGCCAGAGGAAGCGCTTGAGGGTCCAGGGGTTGCGGCTGGATCCAGGAAGACAGTTAGGTGTGTGGATTCCTTCGGGGCTCTTGATGGGCGCGGGGGATATTTGCTCGGGGCTGCGGAGTTGGCCGTCGATTTTGCGCGGCTCGGCATGGCAGGTGCTGACTTCGCAGGAGAGGGGAATAAAAGCCTCGGCGGTATCTCCGGCTGTTTTTGCTATGAAGTTTGTCCTTGTACGTGTTAGCTCTCGCTCCTACGACGAGGCTCGTATCAGTGACTTAGGTAGATAGGGAACGCACGAGTAAGCGCCTGCGGTATCACCACATGTCCAGTCCTGGCGGATGTATAGTGTACCACTAACGGTCCTGTACCAAAGCTGAAATGTGCTGTTGCTGTGCAAGGGGTCTGGTGCGTCACTTTCGGGCTTGCAGGCGGGTACAATGACCTGCTCGTTCGTGGTATCCCACGATTCCGTGACGTTTATCCCAACCCCCCACTGGCATCGTATCCGCACGCCCGTTGCCCTGCTCGTCAGGCTCAGGTTCAAGCTTGCGGCGGTCTTATCAGACGTGGTTGGCCTTTTGTAAACAAGATCGTGCAGGGTCCAGTCGGGGAACGTGAGAGACATGTCGGTGCAATCGCGGGCTGGCGGGGGGCTGATCCCTTTGCTTGTGGGTGGACTATATGGACGGGATTCCAGTTTACGGGTTCCAGGGTGGGGAGTCCCTCGTGGGATCCACGTCGAATTCATAGTCACGGGCAGCGGCGTTGTGATGTTGCAAGAAGCTGACTCGTATCTCTTTCCAACAGTCGGACAGGTGACATTGAGGAGAAGGTCAGCTCTGGCTTGGTATACATCTCTGTTATTCTCGTCAGCTCGCTTGCTACTAAACGCCGTGTTTTGTCCTAGGCGAGAGGCTTACGGATATGATCCATTCGCACTATCGCAAAACCAATACTGTGCAACCCTAATCGGGGTTTGCTGCGACTGGTTGTCCCATAACAGGTATCTGTCATTGATATTGAGCAGGGTGGGTGTCCGCGTTGACGAGCTCTGCACAATGCCTGTCTCGGGGATGCAGTTAAGCCATCCCCACTCCTTAGGATCCGATGCGTACCCTCTCAGGTCCACCGAGTCATACCCCAAGCTGCAGCCAAATGAGAAGTTGTTGGCGATGTCGCGCAGTGTGAAGTTGAGATGACCGTTGAACAGGTACACGGGGGCGGTGCCATTTTCCGGAGTGTCATACCACCAGTCCTTGGTCACTGTGAAGTTGCTGAACTGATACACGGGTGGTTGGAAGCTCGTGTTAGCGCATGGGTTTAGCGCTAGACTAACGGCCATGATTTTGCCAACAACGCCGCTACGTCGACAAGCCGCTCATAATTTTAGGTAGCTTGAATGGGACCAAGAAGTGTCAAGATCCCAAAGTTTCAACCACCAAATACTGTGTCCGGGCCCTGCTATGAGCGATCGGACTCTGCTGCTAAGGGCGGGAACGCTTTCGGGACCTGTCAACCTTGGATAATTGTCCGGGGTAACATGGGAATAAAGTACCGCAGCATCTCCGCTTTCGCAATATCGGCTCCACTTGAAAAGCAGTCAATCCATATACGATCCGAAAATACAATACATTGAAAGGATCACTTCCAGGTGCAGGACACTCACCTCATTATTTGCGTTTATCCTCACACCGTGCGACCTCGCTTCCTGATGAACTTATTGCTTTCGGTTGACAGGTCGCTAACTTGGCAACCCAGATCCACGATATTGTTGCCAGGGTCTGTCAATGCCCTTGAAGTCTAGTACGTCCGGTTCAACATGGTGTGAAACTTATCTTATCGAGGGGGCGCGCAATTACGTCGTAATCCGCTAAACTATTTCCGGCTCCCACTACCACCAATAACCCTCTCCTTGTAATCGGCGTAATCGCCTGCAGGCCGCCGATAAGTTTCCGTCGATAAGCGATTTTCCACTTATCACAGACCGCCTGTTTCTGACCGCTACTGGCCGCTGGAAGCCGACCGCTACCGGCTACTGATTCCGTAACTGGATCCCCCACTACCCACTATAAGGCGCCGTAAGGCCGCCTTACCCCGCCTGCCATCACTACGATCACCACCATCGCCGCCGTTACTACCATCACCACTATCACTACTAGCTGATATCCTACTATAGCTGATAACTTATATACGGCCGCTAAGGGCCGCGTTTAGGAGGCGTGGAGGGCCGGCTTGTAGGTGAAGAAGGACGAATAGTTGGCGAATACAACGAGAAGTTACGCATTAAAGCAACGCGAGTGGAGGACCTGGTGCGGTACGCCGCGTATGGCGCCGGATGGAACCCTGTTTACGTAGCCGGACGGCGAATTTATTACGCTTGATAAGTTGGCCGCTTGGCTGAAAGAAGATATCCTCTTACGGCGTGTTAAGGTACTGAAGAAGCGGCGTAGCCGCGGCGACGGCTATACGGATCCCCTACTGCCGGCTAATAAGTAGGCCACCCTTTGGGAAGCCGAAGCCCTTACCGTAACGCTAGTAGTGCCGGTTACCAAAGTAGCTTAAATCCTGGCCGATGACTGTGAAAGCTATATACTACTGTCGATTATAGCTACGGTAACTGGTACTAGCGATGCTAAAAAAGGTACCTTCTTTACCAAAAGTACGGTAAATGCGTATATTACTGCCGTAATAAAGTTTTAGAACCTGTAAGTAGCGTACGGTAGTAAGAATACGGAAAACCTACGCAATGTAGCCGTACGTAGCTTTTTGAATCAGCGCGGTTGTTAAAAAAATCGCTATAACCGCGTTAGCTTTAAAGATCGCGGTACTGAAGGGATTCAGGCCGGGTATTTGACCGCTAAGTGGCTTGTAATTTAAGAGCATTTACTCTACGGCGTAGCCGCTACGTTGCAAAATCTACGCGTATGTATTAATCTTCTTTTCGGCCATTACTACCTCCTACGCGGAGAGAACCGCCGGAAGATAGAATTTGCCGACCTTTCTCTCCTTAATTATCCCTTTACTGAAGGCCCTACGCAATATGGCTACCTCGTTTCGCTTTTATAAGACGGTAAAATAAATAAGACGGCTAAAAAGGAGTTTATGGGATCTTTACGCTACAAAAACCCCCTTTTTTGTACGCAGGGCGCCTTGGTATAACTATTCTTCTAGTAATAGTACGTTGCCGGCGAGCCGCCGCCTTCTTTTCGCCACTGTTAGAATTGGTATAGAATTAAGGTCCTCGTTGGTTAAAAGCGCGAAGAAGAGCTTTCTTACAATATATAACTTTAGGATACCTAGCGTATTTTTGGCGCTGTTGGCCTATCTACAGCGAAAAAGACGCACTTACTACGGCGAGTTAGAGTATAAGATGCAGAAATACATAGTACTTCGCTCGTATAGATTTTATAAGCTAGCCGTTGGAATTAGAGCGTTTTGTACCAGGCCTACCTTACGTACCTACCGCGCCAGTTTATATGTATCGTCGCTGGCTTTTCTAAATCGCTAGGGGACTACTTTTTATCGCGTGTAGTATATAATCCTCCAATTACCTTATAAAGCTAACTCTAGCCGTAAATTGAAGAGTAGGAGCCTCGTTTCGATACGCGCGCGCGGCGCCGCCAGTAGGTATAAAGCGGCCTTAACGAAGACGATCTTACTAGTAATAGCTTCTTTAAGCTTATAAAGCGCCTACGTATAGTGCTTTTACAAAATCTCGCCGTTTTACAGCCCTAATATTTATCTTTACCCTTTTTTTCTTACCCCCCTTTTTACGGCAAAAAGTAGAAGGAATTTGCACGTATAGTACGGGCTAATATTACGGATATAGTAGAATTACTAAGTCTCCTTTTACAACGTACCTTGCCAGAGCTTTATAGGCTTATAGAAAACACTCGCTTAGTTATCCTGTACGCCGGCTAATAAATCGCTAATTAGATAGCTAACTAACTAGTTAACTAACTGGTTACTTAGGAAAGTAAAATCCTAAATACCCTCCTTTTTGGTAAGGTTCCTTTTACTATTACCGGTTACCTGGAAACCAATCCAAACCTAATATCAGAAGTACCGGTACTAGCGCCGGCTTTGGCGCCTATACCCCCAGAGCCTTTACCAAAACCAGCGCCAACTAGCTAACCTACAGCCCCCTCTATCCTTACGAGCCTAACGAAGCTATTTACGGTTAAAGATATCTGGTGGGAGTAGAAAGAAGGCGTTACAGGCTAGCTAGTAATCCAGGAGCTAAAGGGCTAATAGGGAAGCTGCTGGCGCCTTAGTAGCAATATTAGGGTATAATTCTATCGCTGGAAGGTAATTTGAAATGTAGTTTCTTCGCGGATATCCAGAGGTAGAAGCGAAGCCGAGGTTATTGCGGAGGTAGAGCGTATACGTGCCGGTAGGAGCCTTAACCAACTTGTAAATAGCCTTAAGCAACGCAGGCAACGCTGTAACGATTGAGAAATCGAATTGCAGGGGTTTGAGAGCTAAAAAGGCTAAAAATCGCATTTTCAGGGGTTGCATAAGCCTCAATTGTTGATAAATCCCACTGTCGTTGAAGATCTGCAGCGCCACCAGCCGATTACAGGATTACATCAGCAAAATGGGCCCACGATAAGTGTA
>Ga0247765_1001328_pt1 | contig 12351 bp, 16 predicted proteins | sample UWRJL106311C6_FD_179949 | JGI IMG/M metagenome (GOLD analysis project Ga0247765, IMG submission 179949) | Plant litter microbial communities from Arlington Agricultural Research Station in Wisconsin, United States - UWRJ-L106-311C-6 | ecosystem: Environmental > Terrestrial > Plant litter >... | reverse complement strand
TGCTCAACCGAGGCTGCGTTGTGCGAGTGACTGACAGGCAGACATTGAAATTCTGACTTTTTCCAGTACAAAACCTTGGCTTTCAAATGCCCAGCTGTCTGGCACTGGCACAGGTGGAGATAGGGGGGTCGCGGGAGACTTATCGGGGGTCCCCCGAGTAAACCCCTTTAACAAAGTGCAATCCCCGTTCCCAATCCATTTCTCCCTCTCCTCATCAGCCTGGCTTTCCACCTTCCCGGCTTCGACAGGACCCATTCCCTCTCGGAGCTCGACCCAGCCAAGCAATCCCCTTTCTGAACATGACCGACGCCTTCATGGCCCGGGAGGACTCGACCACCATCGATCCTGCCCTGGCGGGCCGCGGGTCCCTTTGACCTGGGCAAGATGTCGGTGTACTGCGGACCGGGCGGGAGGTCCGACAGTGTGCTTACGCGGTCCTCCTCGTAATCTTCCTGGTCCTGCTGCTCGCCGGCCCGTCTGTCTAAGGGGAGTTAGATTCTTCTCTCTTACTAACATAGTCCCCGGGCTAACATTGGTTTCGGGGATAGGGCCACCGTCTCCCTTTTTGGTGAGGTCCAAGTAAGTGACCATTTTTCCTTTCTTCTTGGGAAGTAATTGCAGTTTTCTGGCTTTGTGTCGCCTTTTGCTTTTCTGCTTTTGCTCTGCTTTCTTGGCTTTGACTTGCTATCCACCCCAGTGCGAAAAGTGTCTTTGATGCTTCTGCTTGGTGACAAAAAGAAAGGTAAGTCCCATTGTTTTTGCTAATTTGGTGACTGGTGGTGACTTACTTAGGAGCCAAGTGACTTGAATAGTAAGAGAGAAAAATACAAAAACATTCTTTTCTGCTTTTTTTTTTCTTCCCATTTATTCATGCCGTATTCAGAGTGACCCATGTGCAACTACCTACTTTCATGACATTTGAGTTTGCGAGACTGCCTTTTCATCTGCCCCACTCACACACTCTATGACTTCAGGATCTCCAAAAGATCCTGGTTGATCTCCTCCGCATTAAGCCTCGGCAGCGCATGCGATGCCCCGGGATACACCTTGAGATGGCCATCCTTGGCCATCTTGACACCCAGCAGAGCCCCCGTCTTGATGGGCACGATCTGATCATCATCACCCTGGATGAAGTGAACAGGAATCTCCATCCCCTTCAGGTCATCGCCGTACCAGTTGTGCCATGACTTGGTCGTGTCGTAGGTGGCCTTGAAGCCGGCCTGCATGCCGGCCTGGAACCAAGACTCGATCAGGCCCTGGCTTGTCTTTGCCTGCGGGCGGTTGAAGCTGAAGAAAGGTCCCGTGGGCACGTCGCGGAAGAACTGGGCCCGGTCCTTCTCCATGAGGGCCCGGAAGGTATCAAGCACGCTGATGTCGACACCATCGGGACTTTGGTCTGTCTTGATGAGACACGGCACATTGCTGCTGATCAGCACAGCCTTCTTGACACGAGAAGTTCCGTCTGGAAATTTTTGATGTTTAGTGACCCTGAGCAAGCCTTGGTCGAGATAGTACACCTACGACGGGCACAGAAGCGAACAAGCTCGCTTCCTCCGGTACTATGGCCAACGATGATCATGTCCTTGAGGTCCAGCTTCTCAAAGAGCTCGTGGAGATCGTCGGCCCACGAGTCGACGTCGTTGCCCTCCCATGTCTGCTCCGATCTCCCATGTCCACGGCGGTCGTGGGCAACTACACGGCAGCCGTGATTGGCCAGGAAGAACATTTGGTTCTCCCAGTCGTCCGAGTTGAGCGGCCAGCCGTGGCTGAAGAGGAAGACGGGGCCATCCTTCTTGCCGTGGTCCTTGTAGTAGAGCTGAGCTCCGTCACGCAGAGTGATGTACGGCATTGTGTGCTGATTAGTGATTTTGACAGGCGGTCGTAATGTATTTGGTGAGATGGAGTAGGAAAGACAAATGTCGCCGCTTCAAAAAGGACGGGTTCGAGACATGTATGGGTACTATTTATGCTTGGCACTTGTATGAAGAACTCCAGGGACTGGTGCTTACTGATCACGACTGCCTATTCAAGCAACTATTTGATTTATCAATCGGTCCGCTGCGGAGAAGAGAGGGATCACTCAGCACCGCATGATGCAGTTTCGCTTAGGATGGCTAGTAGGTTACCATTGTCCAATCATCCAACACACAATGCCGTCCGTCCTTGCGGTCCGAAAATGGGGGCAAAATGTTGCGAGCCGAGGCCTGAGACTTTGCGCTATTTGGAAGTTTCCGCTCGACGTCGGTCCGGATTCGCCCACATCGGGAATGATGATAGAGCCAAGGTGAAGGATGGACGGGAGACCTGTGGCATATTGTGGGATAGCTTGGCTTGAATACTGTTACCAACTATTCCGTTGGGAAGTACAGGCGTCAAAATCTCCTAGGTTTATTTTTTTTTTTAAGCATGATCGTCGACATGAAGACAAAGTTCGCCATTTTATCCGTCATATACTACTCCCCCCCTCCAGTAGCAATCGATGTGTATCCCCGGTCAATCGTCTCTCTACGCGAGATACTGGAGCAGAAAAGGCCCCTGTACCTCTCTCTCCTACCCGCGATCGCCTGCAGATCGCCGTGACCATCTCCTCGAGCGTCCTCCAGCTGCACGGCAGTCCCTGGCTCGTCCAAGCTACGCTGACCAGCCGCGACATTTTTACTTCTTCGTCAACGGCGACGGCGAAGTGGCCGTGCTGCGTGAGGGCCCCTTCCTGGTAAAGCGGGCGGCGCAGCACGCCACAGTAGAACGAACCGTGACAACGGTCCGCAGCAGGCCGGAAGGAGCTGTTGTACAACTGCTACCAAAAATGCAACAAGACACTCTTGTTGCTCGCCCACCTCCTGCTCGAGCTGATCCTGAATGACACGCTCGAGTCCTTCTGCGTCTCGCTGCCGAAACAGCGGCACAGCGAGTGCTGTTTGGTCCGACTATCACGCGGCCCAGCGTGCGCTGGAAAAAAGGCCTGCTCCCGAGCGATAATTATCGTACCGCAGTGTCAAGGTGTCTCCAGGCCGACTTGCACAGGCCGGGGCGGACCTTTGAGAACCAGCATCTCTACCAAGATGTGTATTCGAGGGGGGGGTTGTGGCGCCACTAGAAAAGGATCTCGAGAATGTCTGATTTAGATGTCACCCTAACTGTATACACCGCGCCGCTCCACCTTTTCAGGCTGTGACAAAGGGGTAAAAAACAGTAACCTATACCGTATCGATGAACATGCATGATTCTAACACATGGTCATGAAGTTGCTAATAGTCACAATTCCAGTGTCTCACTGTCTAAGCTCGCCCGTCCGGAATGAGGCCTCCCTATTTCGATTTTACCCCTTCGACCGGCATGGCGTAATAAGACCAAACGAGACTCCTTTGGCCAGAATATTACCAGCTACCCAATCTGCTCGACAGTTTGTTAGACCTGAACCGTTTTCATTCCAAGGAACGATCTCCCCTGCTAAGCTATGTACTCTGATGCAACTATTCTAAACATGCCGACCATCAAAGACAACAAGAGGCTGCTTCTTATCGTAGCCATAAACGCGCTGCTCACGTTTGCAGAACTCAACCCCGTGTTTTTTCAATGAATTGTTCCACCTCTTTGACCATATCCAGGGAGATTTCGGTAAAGCCCAAGAGGAGAGACGTCAGTTTCGCCTCGTGCCCGCCCGAATCATTTTCACCTTCGCCTGACGTTTTGCTCTTGAAGAACGGCTCGTTGACCCTCATGTAAACGTTCAGACAACCTGGTTCGCTTTCCTTGTTACTCGAGCTCGCGCGAGCAATATCCCTCAGAATTACGGAAGTGACGTCCCAAAAGGACTTTATCGGAAGATAGACCCGAGTGGAGTCGGAGAGGAAGAGGAGACCGGTATCCAGGAAGTAAAGGTGTCCTTGACTCGATACATGTCAGCAAAATCTCTGATGACGGTCAAATCAATAAATAGCGTACCTGGAATTAGGACCTTATCGTCCTGGCTTTCTTTCGAGTAGCTGAGGGTAGCGTCACAATGAAGGAAAGTTTGCTGTCCCTTGCCGGTAAGATCCATGAGGGATTTCTTGTAGTGAGCCAGCTGGTCGTTGACGGCTTTCTTGAATACAGAGAGGTAAGTATCCTGTTCCGGATCGGCTCCCCTGCCGATCCTTCCCTGGAGCTCTGTATCTGCCTTCTTGTCCGGCCAGCTGAAGGAAATAATCTGGGGGTATTGTCTCTTGAGGGTAGAGGCGCCGGTGGCGGCTGTGGGTACAATGATGACCTGGTGGTACTGGTTCTTTTCCCCCGAAGTCGGGTGTTGGGGGAGAACGATGACTTGCTCTTAGGAACAATTAGACCTGATCCGCGGGCATGCGTTCGGAACCCGTCTAGGGAGGAGTAGGGAGGCTGGCAGCGTACCAATATGTGCAGCCGGCACAATAAAACAGGCATCCGAGCACAATTTGATGTCCCAATAGTCACGGGGACCGTATAGGTTGATGCTCCCTCCACGGTCGCCATCCGTCCCGGTCATGAGTTCAAGTCTTGTCTCGTCTGGAGATGGATACTGAGAGGGAACCCAGGGACTTCCCAAGGTGTAGAAACCGCATCCGACTCCGCTCAGATCCATGATGCTTTTGCCCTGGTAGAATTGATTGGACCATTCCCGGCCGGCTTCTGCGCTCGCGATGGAGCCATCGCGCTTCTCCCATATTGTCTTTGGAGCAGGTCTCATTGACCGCTTCTTGCGTTTCGGGTTGGCTGCCATGATGGAACCAAGGCGTTTCTTCCCTGATGGTGCCCATCCGCGCGGTTCCGTTCCAGCTTTAAAAATGTAGTTCCGAGGCATTGTTTGGAGATGATAAGAATAACGGTTCTGAGAATTGGGTGAAAAGGTAAAGTCGAGATGTCGCGTCTTACGATCATGTTGACTTATTTGCTTTTTCCCAGTGACCATGACGCGAATTGACGCGCAGCGGTTTCGCAGTGTGGAGCCACAAGCCAATCAATCTACGACAATCTGCGAGCCCTGTTCAATTCAATTCAATTCAATTCGTTTTAGGGTGGCCCACCCAAGCTGTAGGCCAGGTTTAGCACTGCTACCACCGTAGTGATTACGTAACACCTCCCTGCTGCGCCGGGTCTCGCTTCCTCTATTATCTTCCCGTCGCCTTAAAGGCGAAAACGTACTAAGCCAAACCTATCTTACGCTAGTAGGGCGGGTAGTCCACTCTGGGCCTTTAATTAGGAAATGTAATAAGCTTCTAAGGTGATCAAGGAAGAGCCTGATGCTGCTGCGATACACAGGTGATTCACTAGCAATGGGTTGACAAAGCAGATTCCACTTCGATACAGTGACTGATTCTTGCAGAAGGGAAAAACCCCCTGCGAGCGCCAACTACCTACAGCGGCTTTTATGCGTGTGCTGACCTATTGCGTCACTGCTACCCCCGGCGCTGCGCAGACGCTGCGGCGGGGTTTCGCCGGCGTGTCGCCTAGCTACATTACACTTAGCCCTAGGTCGGCATATATTGGGAATAAACACACTGTACAGCACTTGTGCTGTACGCAGCATAATAAAGCTGTGCAGCCCGCTGCACAGCACAACAAGGCCTGTAATAAAACCTTGTATTCTACCACACTAGGAACGCCACAGCGTATTAGCGCCTCGGCACCTCGGCCTTTGGCCTTTGCCAAAGGCTGATGGGCCGATAGCCATAACTATAATAACCACGGCTCGCCCTCTCTTGGGAAAGATCACCCCAGCTCACCCCAGCTCAGGACGACGAACGAAAATGGAAATTTCGTGTGCCCAGATTCGTCGCAGACAACCAGGCTGTTATTATTTTGAACTGCAACGACAGAAGAATTCCACCGTCCAGGCAGAAGGGACTTATAGTGAGTTGGCCCGGGCCATCAATTGTCTTTACATACCTACCTACCTATCACGTTGAGTTCCATCGCTGGTAGCACACACGTCCTAACTTCATAAGTCGTCCGTGATTTTTATTCCGCTGAACCCATCTCCCACTCTGACTTTTACTATGCTTTGCGTTCTTTGGGGCAAGTGTGGTAGGTCCTGGTGCTGATCCTTCTCTGGCCTTTAATCATGAAAACTGGAAACCTCTACCTCCAATTCTCGACCGGCTCGTCAAGGCTTATTACTCTGTTGTCCTAGCCGACTTTGGCATCATTGACAGGACAGGCATACCAGAACATGAGTCTCTTTCACACCTGGGCAGAAGAGATCCCATCTCTGTTGAACAAGACCTTCGGATACAGTAGAAATTATATTTCTAGCGAATATTTTTCCTGGATGGGTGAGCAAACGAGCTCGGCAAGAGTCCCATCAACCCACGAGGCGACTATCTACACCCAGTACCAGTGTCAGATACCACAATTAAAACCTGCCAGGTCGCTCATCATGTCGGTTTTTCTCGCAGACCTCGTCTTCTTACGGACTCTCTGGTGGTTATTAAAACTGGTGACAGCATGGCGGCTACGGCGGTCTGATCCCCAGGCAATGTACTGCGCAGGCTGTCTCCTTCATACCGACAACAAGGAGGCGATTATCAAGGAAATTCTCAAGGAGATGAGCCGGTCATCAGTGGGTAATCCACCAAAGGAGAGTTCATCTCTAGGTGAGTTGACGGCTACAACACAGCCAACGGCGACTATCAAAGCACGGAGGGCCTCTGCATAACGCTTATCTAGGTAAGTATGTTGGGACCCAAGTACATGTAGTCCAACACTAGGATTAATGCACCAACGTGCATTAGGCAGACGTGAGGAAGCGGGGCGATCGATCCCACATCCCATTGGTGCCCAGTGATCCTTTGCACAGTGTTTCACTGGGTTGGCACCTGATCTTGGCTCTCACAACATAAAATCGACCGCGCCCCCCAACGTCAAACCTGTCGACAAGTTTCCTCAGAACTAGACTTCGAAAAGAAAGAAAAATGGCCCCAAAGTTGTGCGCAAAATGCTCCAAGCTGGTCTTGGCCGACGTCTGGGATCAAAACGTCGTCTTCCATCCCAACCTCAAATCCCTCGCCGACTCGGCCAAAACCTGCGCATTCTGCAACCTCTGCTGGATACAACTCCAGCGTGGATCCAGCAACGACGCCATCACGCGCTGCCTGCCTCCAGGAGGGGAACACGCCAAGACACCCGTCTATCTCCGGGGAGACTGGTATCCCTCGTCCATCACCAACAACAAACCCAGCAACCGCGTCAACATTAGCGTGGGAATCCTCCCCGAGATTGTCGGCGACACCAACAGCCCTTGTTACAGCCACGTCACTTTATTCTGCGATCCCGGTACTCCGGCCGATACCATCCTTCATGGCCGCTACATTGCCCCGGACCGAAACCCCACCGGCCACGTTGCCGAAGCCAAACGGTGGTTGGAGATTTGTCGCACTCGCCATTCCCTTTGCAATAAAAGCTTCCAGATCACCCAGGTCAGCCAAATGCCGAAACGCCTCATTTATACTGGCACGGGCGACAAAACCTCCCCGCCACGGATTATTCTTTCGTCATCCCTAAAAACCCCGCAACCGTACATCGCTCTGTCTTATTGCTGGGGCGTCGGCGCACGTCAGTCCATCGAGCTACGCGACGCCAACCTCGCCTCGCTATTTAAAGTTCTGCCAGAATCACAACTGTCCAAAACCCACGCCGAATCCCTCGCGCTCACCCGCGCCCTCGGCGTATCCTACCTGTGGGCCGATTCGCTGTGTATCATCCAGGGCAACGCCGCCGACTGGGAAAGCGAATCGAAACGTATGGCGTCGGTATATTCCGGCGCGCTGCTTACTATTATCGCTTCGCGCTCGCCGGATAGTCGGCTGGGCTATGTGTCTAACACGGCGATTTCGGCCCTTGCCAAACCAGTTCCGATGAACTTTGGTCCCAACCCTTTTGAATCCTCCCCGTCCGGTGGTGGTGGTAAATCTCTCGGGACGGTATATCTATCGCTCACGCGCTCCGCTGCTCCCGGTCCAGTCGACTCTCGCGCCTGGTGTTACCAAGAAGCCGTCCTGTCTACGCGATCCCTCCGTTTCTGCACCGAACAAGTAATGTACCGCTGCCGCGTGGCCGATCTCTGGGAAGACGGGACCATTACGCCGTCCTCGGATATTTCCGACTGGGCATTCCAACTTGGCGGACCCGACGCGGGGACCCCCACCGAGGTGCTAAGGAGGTGGTATACCCTGCTTTTCAATTTCAGTTTGAGAGAAATTACGGAACCGCATGATGTCTTTGCGTGCATCACGTCGCTTGCTCAACTTGTTTCTGAAAAGGCAACCCCGGAAAAAGCGGGGAGATATCTCGCGGGGATATGGGAGGGTGATCTTCATCGCGGTATTCTCTGGCGAGGGCGATATTCCTGGCTATCTCCCGCCGCGGGGCGAGCGAGGGGGATACCGCTAACGCGGCCTAGGGCGAGTGGGTTTCGGGCGAACGAAAAGAAGGGAGAAAAGATTATTCGGGCGCCAAGTTGGAGTTGGGCAAGCGTTATGGGGCCGGTGATTTTTCTCAAGGAGGAAAGATATGAGGTGCGATATAGGGATAGGGCGAACTGGTGTGTTTTTCCAAAGAGATCCGATGGAAAGTGGACTTCCCCTACTCCTTCTTCTACTTCTACTACTTCAAAGTCTGCGTCAGGGACTTCTTCTACTACTGCTGCTGCTACTGCTACTGGGCAAAGAGATAACGACGTCGGAAGACCAGACGTGTTGTACTTCCCCGAACTGGAACTACAAATGGTCGGCAAACCCCTGAGGGTTTCTATCCTCAGGGTGACGGGAACGGAATATCTCGCGACTCTCCCAAAAAAAGATGCAATGAAATTCAAGATGAAATTTCATGTCTATGGGGAGGAGATATTATTGGGCACTTTCCCTCCTCCCCCTCCCCCTCCCCCTCCCTCAACTACGACGACGACGACAACGACAACAGCGACGACAGCAGCGGCAAAAGCGGATATTCTAGCCGTCGGGTTCGTGGATGTGAGCGAGGAAAAACTCGCATCCGAAATATGGGCGTTGCGAGTGGTCAAGGAGGAAGGACTTCTCTTGATGAGAGATGCAAAGGGTAAATTCCACAGGGTGGGTTGGTTTTTGGTGAATAAAGAAGGGCCGTTTGTAGCGGCCAAGGAGGCGGTCGTTGACCTTGTTTGAACACACACGACTTTCAATATTTGCATGAAGGAGGGGAGATGAAAAAAGAAAAGAAAAAGAACTCTCAAGAAATAAAAGAACATTTTATATTTGAACACAACGGAACACACCGTGACGGATCTGTAGTGACTTGCTGCAAGCAACTTGCTGGAACTTCCTCCGTCATGCCTTAAAGCAAGAACACTAACAACCTCCCGGACCCGGGAGCGACAACCAGGCCATAACGTCTTTAGTAATAAACCACCACACTCTCGGCTCAAAATGGCACAAACCAAACACTTCTCATTACGTAAACACCCATGAGATGCAGAACAGGTGCAGATCCCACGCAGCAACGCTCAGAGCTAGCTTCGGTCTCCGAGATGCTTGGCACCCCGCTTTTGGGCATTTGACCATCACAGATCAAACTCAAGATAACATGCATCAAACCAAACCGTGTTAGAGTCATGAAGAGAAGATCAAAAATTAAAATTTGATACTCCAAGTTACTGTCTCTCTTCAAGTTTCCCACAATGTCGTCTCTCCCCAAGCCAGAGGATGTTGATATCTCAATCGCCTCCTTGCCCTGCAACCCCGGCCGCGTCCCCAGTCTGCTCGACGAGATATCTCAGATTCATAACAATGGCAAAGACATATCTGCTGATCGTCACGCCCGACTCGAACTTCTCGCCAAAGCCCGAGCTCTCGTCCAAGCCCTCGAGACGCCTCGGGAGACCATGTTGAAACACTGTGGTGCTCAGACATCCTGTTTCTTTGCCATTGGTCTGGGCGTGGAAATCGGTCTGTTTAAAGAGATGGCGAGAGACAATGGGAGTCCCAAGACGGCGGCGGCTCTGGCAAAGGCGGTGGGGTTTGATGTGAATGCTCTGCGTAAGTCTATCTATCCAAGACAAGACTCAACTTGAAAAGTACAGAGGAAAATGAAGTTTTCTGACTGAAATGAGTTTATGTAGGCCCTATCCTAAGACACGTTGCCGCCATGGGATATATTCTCGAAACCAACAGCGACAATAACGAAGAAGAATACCAGCCCAACAACTTCAGCCTCTCTCTCACCCTCCCCATCATCGGCGATCCCTACCCTCTATACCGAACTTTTTGTATCCCCCCCATGGTGAATCTGCACAAGTGGTTCAAGATCAACAACTACCAAGCCCCGACTTCGAGTCGTCATAACCCGTTCACTTTCGGCCAGCAGACGGACCTGACGGCCTTTGAGTTTCTCGCGGCCAACCCGAGCTTAGCTAACGCGTTCAATAACCACATGACGGGGTATCGAATGGGACGGCCGTCGTGGGTAGATCCCTCTATATATCCTGTCCGGGAGAGACTGCTCACCGACAATACCGAGTCATCATCATCGTCTTCATTGTCAAAGCCGGAGGTACTACTTGTGGATGTAGGCGGAAACATGGGCCGGGACGTCAAACTATTCCGAAACGCCTTTCCCGAGACAGTAGTCAGTGGACGGGTGGTTCTGCAGGATTTACCTCCCATAATCGAAGCGGGACCGCAGAATGATGTAGAGATGCAAGAATTGAGGATCGAAGCTATGGCGCATGATTTCTTCACGTCTCAGCCGGTCAAGGGGGCGAGGGCTTATTATTTGCATCATATACTTCGTGTGTTTCCACCTCTCTTACTTCTCACCTCATCTTCAGACTGAATACGAGATCATAGTACTAACAGGTTATAGACGACTGGCCCGACGAGACGTGCGAAATTATCGTTCATCATCTCAAAGCCGCCATGAAGCCTGGACACAGCCGGTTGCTGATCAACGAGCACATCATTCCCCGCGCGGGCAGCCACTGGGAAGTCACATACATGGATGTGTACATGATGGCACTGTATGGAGCGCGTGAACGCACCGAGGCGGAATGGCGGGATTTGCTCGAGGGGAAATGTGGGCTGCGCATTAGCGGGATTTGGAATCCAGAAAATGGTGTTGAAGGGGTCATTGAGTGTGTGTTGCCAGAGGTGTGACTGTGCGTTTCCATGACCGGGGGGTGTGGGGTGTGGTTCCTGGACAAGCGGTAGACATGGAAGTCATGTTGTGGTCATGCACTCGTAAAAAATTCATTCTCATTTCTGTCCATAAACTACATAACTGAGATGTGTCAACAACATTCTCCAGGGACAGGCTTGAGAACATTATCAAAAAGAGAAGGGGGGGGAAAAACTCACTAGACCATGTAGATATGCTGCTTCCCCGAAATAAACTCCCGCCTCACTTTGTCCAAAAATTCCTTCACATCCTCCTCGTCCCATCCCAACACATCACACATCAGCCGCATGCTGAACCCTTCCAGCCCCTCTAGCATTTGGGCCAGATATACCGCCCCGACCTCTTTGAGGGTTGCATCCTCAGGCCAGGATCCGATGGGGATTTTAAACTGTCGCTTCGTCACGTTGTGGAACCCCGCGGCGTGGAAATACCCTTCCAGCTTGGGTCCGGGGCTGGGTTCTCGACCAACCCGCTCTGCGGCTTCGATAATCAGCCTGTCCCAGGCCAGCAGGCTGGAGTCGGCGGGCACACTGTCGTCATCGCTGTAATATTGGAGATCAAAGTCTTGGAACTCCACCCAGCCTCCGGGGACGACGTTTCTTCACAGCAACAGATTACCGTTAACCCAGGAAATAAAGAATGGCAAAAAGTTGAAGGTGAAGACGATATCTACCTACCTGAGGTACCTAGGTAGGTAGGTAACCAGGTAGGTAGGTAACCAGCTAGGAAGGTAACCAGGTAGTTAGGTAGGTAGGTAGGTAGGTAACTCACTCATAAGCCGACGCGACCAACGCAGGAAAATCCTTAATCGCCGTAACCAAGTACCGGCCAAAGATAAAGTCAAACGGCTGCGCATGGGACCAGGCACTCTCAATGTCGTCGACTTCGAACTTTACATTGGGTGGGATCCTAACATTCTTTTAGTTTCAGTATTTTCTTTCTTTCTCTTTCTCAACTCGGAGATTTGGAGAGGCATGTTTCGTACCAGTGAGGTTGGATGGGACTGAGGTCGTTCCCGGTAACCTAATCCCAATGAGTGTTCTTGTCAACGACAAATATATCTCAACGATCATGCCAGTGATTAAATACTCACATGAACGTTGGGATATTTGTCGGCAAAATCAATAGCCCCTATGTTGTTGATTCATTCAGCACGGACATACAGCACAGTAGTTGGTTGCAAAGGGGGGG
>Ga0247765_1001327_pt1 | contig 12361 bp, 11 predicted proteins | sample UWRJL106311C6_FD_179949 | JGI IMG/M metagenome (GOLD analysis project Ga0247765, IMG submission 179949) | Plant litter microbial communities from Arlington Agricultural Research Station in Wisconsin, United States - UWRJ-L106-311C-6 | ecosystem: Environmental > Terrestrial > Plant litter >... | reverse complement strand
GGGCTTCCAACCGCTCGCAGGCCTCCTTTTTTCCGCCGTCGCAGGCGCGGCGGAAGAGCTGGCGGGCGCGGTAGGAGTCCTGGAGCACGCCGTCCCCCGCTTCGTACATGGCGCCGAGGCTCAGGCAGGCCAGCGCGTCCCCGCCGTCGCAGGCCTTGTCGTAGAGATCGCGGGCGCGGTAGGGGTCTTTCGCCACGCCCAGGCCCCCCGCGTAGCGCGCCGCCACGTTGTAGCACCCCCGCGGCAGCCCGGCGTCGCAGGCCTGCTGGTAGAGATCGAGCGCGCGGGCGTCGTCCTGGGGGATGCCCGTTCCGTTGGCGGCCAGCACTCCGAGGTTGACGCACCCCTGGGGCTCTCCCCCCTTGCACGCCTTCTCGTAGAGCCCGGCGGCCATGGCGGGGTCCGCGGCCACGCCGCGCCCCTCGTCATAGAGCACGCCCAGCTCGTGGCAGGCCGCCGCCTCGCCGCCGCGGCAGGAGTCCTTCAGGCGGGCCGCCGCGCGGGCGGTCTCCTTCGCGCCCGCCTCGCCGGTCTCCAGGACGGCGACGTTGCGGCAGGAGACGGTGTGCCCACCGTCGCACGCCCGGCGGAACAGCTCCATGGCCCGCTTCTCGTCCTTGGCGACTCCGTCGCCGGCGAAGAGCAGGTCGGCGAGATTGGCGCAGCCGAGCGTGCTGCCGCCGTCGCACCCCCGCTCGAAGTAGCTGGCGGCCTCGGCCTTGTCGAGCGCGACTCCCTGGCCGTCCCGGTAGAGCACTCCGAGATTGAAGCACCCCTGGGGATCTCCAGGCTCGCAAGGGCTCCCCGCGCAGGCGCGGCGGTAGAGCGCGGCCGCCCGCACCAGGCTGGCCGGGGTGCCCAGACCCCTCTCGTAGAAGAACGCCTGGTTGGTGCAGCCGAGGAAGCTCCCCAGATCGCAGGCTTTCGTGTAGGCGATCAGGGCGCGGCTCGGGTTCCGGACCGTGCCACGACCGGTCTCGAGATGGAGACCGACGTTGTAGCAGCCCGGTCCATCCCCTCCGTCACAGGCCTTCTGGTAGAGGTCGAACGCGCGGGCGTCGTCCTGGGAGAAGCCCTTGCCCGTGGCATAGAGGAAGGCGAGATGCGCGCAGCCGGCGGCGCTCCCGCCGTCGCAGGCCTTGCGGAAGAGGTCCCGTGCCCCGGCCTCGCCGCCGTCCCCCTGGAGACGGAAGATGCCCAAATCGGCACACCCGCCGGCGTTCCCGCCGTCGCAAGCCTTCTGGTTGAGACCGGCCGCCCGCTCCGGATCGGCCGGTACGCCCGCGCCGGCGGCGTAGAGAACCCCCAGGCGATGGCAGGCCGCCGCCTGGCCACCCTCGCAGGCCGGTTCATAGAGATCGAGGGCGCCGGCGAGCGCGACCGTCTTCTCCAGCCGCTCGCCGCGCCGCCGGACGGCGAGCTTCACCTCCTGCCCGGGGTGCCGCTTCAGGAGAGCGCGCTCCAGGGCACAGGGATCGTCCACCAGGGTGCCGTCGATCGCCTGGACGAGATCGCCGGATCGCAGCCCGGCGCGGGCGGCCGGGCCGGCCGCTTCGAGATCCTGGAGGACCGCTCCCCGGGCTCCGTCCTCGCGCCCGAAAAGATCCGGAGCCCGCAGGCCGGCGCCCAGCGTGGCGGGACCAGCCGGCCCGCCCTGCTTCCCCGCGCAGCCGAGGGCGAGGAGCAGGCCCACGAACGCCAAGCCTCGCATGGCCCGGTGGTGATCCATCCCGTCAGCGTACTACAAGCCCGGAAGGCACATGATAAAGTCAGCTCGGCCACCCCATGAAAAGCAACCCGAAACTTCGTCCTCAGAAAGCCGGGGATGAAAAATCCACCGGTTTCGTGCACGTGCGCGGCGCCCGCGAGCACAATCTCAAAAACGTGGATCTCGAGATCCCACGGGACGCCCTGGTGGTGTTCACGGGCGTGTCCGGCTCCGGCAAATCGTCGCTGGCCTTCGGCACGCTCTACGCGGAGGCGCAACGGCGGTATCTCGAATCCGTCTCACCCTATGCCCGGCGCCTGTTTCACCAGATGGCCGTGCCGGAGGTCGACGAGATCGACGGCCTCCCCCCGGCGGTGGCGTTGCAGCAGCAGCGCGGCTCGCCGACCACGCGCTCCTCGGTCGGCAGCGTCACGACGCTTTCCAACCTGCTGCGGATGCTCTATTCGCGCGCCGGCGACTATCCACCCCGGCAGCCGCATCTCGACGCCGAGGCGTTCTCTCCCAATACTCCCGCGGGAGCCTGCCCCGAGTGCCACGGGCTGGGCCGGATCTACGCGGTGACCGAGCGCTCGATGGTGCCGGACGACTCGCTGACGATCCGCGAACGGGCGATCGCCGCCTGGCCGCCCGCCTGGCATGGGCAGAACCTGCGCGACATGCTGATCACGCTCGGCTATGACGTCGATCGCCCCTGGCGGGAGCTGCCGAAAAAGGATCGCGACTGGATCCTCTTCACCGACGAGCAGCCGGTCGTCCCCGTCTATGGTGGATTGACTGGGGCCGAAGTGCGGGCCGCCCGCAAGCGCCGGGAGCCCCCCGATTATCACGGCAATTTTTCGAGCGCCCGGCGTCACGTGCTGCACACCTTCGCCAACACGCAGAGCCCGTCGATCAAGAAGCGCGTCCTGCGCTACATGGTGAGCACCGAATGCCCGCTCTGCCACGGCAAGCGGTTGCGCCGCGAATCGCTGTCCGTGAAGTTCGCAGGTCTCGATATCGCCGGGATTTCGGAGCTGCCGCTAGCCCGGCTGGCGGCCACTTTAAAACCCTATGGAGAGGGCACCGCGGCCGCGCTGGCGAAGATCGCCGTGGAGCATCCGGAAAAATCATTGGTCGCGCAGCGGATCGCCCAGGACATGAACGAGCGGATCGAGGTCCTGCTCGACCTCGGGCTGGGCTATCTGTCCCTGGAGCGGAGCACGCCCACGCTGTCGCCGGGCGAGCTCCAGCGTCTCCGGCTCGCCACCCAGGTGCGCTCCAATCTGTTCGGCGTGGTCTACGTGCTCGACGAGCCCTCCGCGGGGCTCCATCCAGCGGACACCGAGGCGCTCCTGACGGCGCTCGACCGTTTGAAAGCCTCGGGGAATTCGCTGTTCGTCGTCGAGCACGATCTCGACGTGATCCGTCACGCGGACTGGATCGTCGACGTCGGACCGGCGGCGGGGGAGCGGGGCGGCCATGTGCTCTACAGCGGCGCGCCCGCGGGGCTCGAAAAGGTCGAGACGTCCGAAACGCGGAAATACCTCTTCGGAAACCTTTCGCTCCCCAGCCGCGCCCCGCGCCAACCCAAGGGGTGGCTGCGCCTGACCGGCGTCACGCGCAACAATCTGCACCAGCTAGACGTCGCCTTTCCATTGGGCGTGTTCACCACCGTGACCGGCGTTTCCGGCTCGGGCAAGTCGAGCCTGGTGAGCCAGGCGCTGGTGGAGCTGGTCGCGGAGCACCTCGGCGATCAGATCGCTTCCGAGGAGGAGGAAGGCGAAGCGCTGGAACGCGCGGCCGTGGTCCCCGCGGGCGGCCGCATCGCGGAGGGAATGGAAACGATCAAGCGCCTGGTGCGGGTCGATCAGAAACCGATCGGACGCACGCCGCGCTCCAATCTCGCGACCTACACGGGGCTGTTCGATCACGTCCGCCGATTGTTCGCCGCGACCCGGGCGGCGCGCGCCCGCCATTACGACGCCGGACGCTTCTCCTTCAACGTCCCCAAAGGGCGCTGCGAGACCTGCGAGGGGGAGGGTTTCGTGATGGTCGAGCTGCTCTTCCTGCCCAGCGTCTACGCCCCCTGTCCCACCTGTCACGGGGCGCGCTACAACGCGAAGACCCTGGAAGTGAAATACGAGGGGAAGAACATCGCCGAGGTGCTGGCGATGACCGTCGACGGCGCCTGGGAGTTCTTCCCCGACGAGCCGCGGGTCTGCCGTTCCCTCGAGGTCCTGCGGGAAGTCGGCCTCGGCTACCTGCGGCTCGGCCAGCCGGCCACCGAGCTCTCCGGCGGCGAGGCGCAGCGGATCAAGCTCGCGACCGAGCTGCAGCGGATGGGGCGCGGCAACACCCTCTATGTGCTCGACGAGCCGACGACCGGCTTGCACCCCTTCGACGTCGAGAAGCTGATCGCGCAGCTCGATGGTCTGGTCGAGGCGGGCAACACGGTGATCGTGGTGGAGCACGAGATGCGCGTCGTGGCGGGGAGCGACTGGGTACTCGACATGGGGCCCGGCGCGGGCGAGGAGGGGGGGCGCGCGGTGGCCTTCGGAACGCCTTCCGAGGTGGCCCGGTCGCCGGAGAGCCGCACCGCGCCGTATCTGGCGCGCTTCCTGGATGGGCGGTAATCCAAAGAATGGGGATCGGCACCCAGATCGTTCTCATCGTCCTTCTGACCTTGTTGAACGGGGTGCTCGCCATGTCCGAGATCGCCCTCGTCGCGGCCCGCAAGGTCCGCCTCCGGCAGCGCGCCGACGCGGGGGACCGCGGCGCGCAGGCGGCGCTGGAGCTGGCGAGCGCTCCCGGCCGCTTCCTCTCGACGGTCCAGATCGGCATCACCCTGGTCGGCATCCTGGCCGGCGCGTTCGGCGGCGCGACGCTGGCGGAGGAGCTGGGAGCCTGGATCGCGGGGTTCCCCCGCCTCGCGCCCTATAGCGGAGCGATCGGCATCGGCGTCGTGGTGATCGCCATCACCTACCTCTCCCTGATCCTCGGCGAGCTGGTCCCCAAGCAGCTCGGCCTGAACGCTCCCGAGACCATCGCGGCGGTGCTCGCGCGCCCCCTCAAGATCCTGTCGAGGGTCTCGTCCCCCGCCGTCTCCCTGCTCGACGGCTCCACCCGGCTCATCGTGCGGCTCCTGGGCATCCGCCCCTCCAGCGAGCCGCCGGTGACCGAAGAGGAGCTCAAGTCGCTGATGCGGCAGGGGACCCAGGCGGGAGTGTTCGAAGCCGGGGAGCAGGAGATCGTGGCCCGCGTCCTGCGGCTGGGCGAGCGCCGGATCGGCGAGCTGGTCACGCCCCGCTCCGCCATGGTGGCCCTGGACGTCAACGATCCGCCGGAGGTGAGCTGGGCCAAGGTCGCCGACAGCCCCTACTTCTACTTCCCGGTCTTCGAGGACGTGCCGGACCGGGTTCTCGGCCTGGTCTCTGTCAAGGACCTCTGGCGCCGGGCCGCCGCGGGCGAGACGCCCGACCTGCGCTCCCTGCTCATGCAGCCCCTCTACCTGCCCGAGGGGGTGTCGGCGCTGCGCGCCCTCGAGCGGCTGCGGGAGACCGGCAGCCATCTCGCCCTGGTGATGGACGAGTACGGCGGCATCGAGGGCCTGGTGACCCTGCACGACGTGCTGCGGGCCATCGTCGGCGAGCTGCCCACGCCGGAGCAGGACGATCCCATGGCGGTCCGGCGGGAGGACGGTTCCTGGCTCCTGGACGGCATGCTCTCCGTCTCCGAGCTGCCGGAGATCCTGGGGCTCGATGCGGCCGGCGCCGAAGAGCTGGAAGAGTTCCAGACGCTGGGCGGCTTCGTCATGGCGCGGATGGGGAGCGTGCCCCAGGCTGGCGATCACTTCGACTGGGCCGGCCGCCGCTTCGAGGTGGTCGACATGGACGGCCGCCGGGTGGACAAGGTGCTGGTGATCGGAAAGGGAGAAAATCCTGGAGAGACTTGAAGGAGTAGCGCCGGAGTTTTAAGTTGTTAAAATGTCATGGTGAAAAAAGACTCCAGGCGTCCCCTCCCTTCCGCGCTCCGGTTGGGTCTGGCGTTTTTTCTGAGCCTGACCGGCGGAGCCACGGCGGCCACCTTCACGGTCGCGAACCTGGCTGATTCCGGGCCGAACAGCCTCCGGCAGGCCGTCCTCGACGCCAACGCGGCTCCGGGGGCGGACGCGATCTCTTTCGCGCCCGGCCTCACCGGCACGATCACGCTCACCTCCGGCGAGATCCGGATCACGGACTCCCTGGCCGTCGCCGGTCCCGGCGCCCCCGTGCTCACGGTGAGCGGCAACGACCATTCCCGGATCTTCCATGTCGAAAACCTCCCGGTCGCCGCGGCCATCGACGTCACCCTGTCCGGACTGGAGCTGACCCATGGCGACTCGGCGGCCGAGCTGGGCGGCGGAGCGGTCTTCGCGGACGGCGAGAACCTCACGATTCTCAACAGCGTGATTTCCAACAGCTCGTCCGGGCTCCCGCAGGATCCCCCGGTGGCCGGATGTGGCGGCAATGTCGGCTTCTTCGGCCGCGGCGTGGGGACTCTGCGGATCGCGGACAGCGCGCTGACCGGCGGCACCGCCGTGGGCATCGGCACGTCATTCGGCGGCAATCTCTGTGTCTTCGAGGGCCGCCTCCTCCTGGAGCGGAGTGTCCTTTCCGGGGGCAAGGCCTACACCGGCGGCGGTCTCCACCTCGACTCCCTGACGGGGGACAGCACGATCCTCTCCTCGACCCTCGCCGGCAATCAGGGCTTCCAGTTGGCGGGAGGAATCTCCTTCGATTCCCCAGGGGTGACCCTGACGATCGAGTCGAGCACGATCTCCGGCAACATCGCCGGCAGGCCAGGCTTCGAGCAGGCCGGGTTTGGCGGCGGGGTCGATGCCAATCAGGGCAGCCTGCGGATCGTCAACAGCACGCTCTCGGGCAACCAGGCGACCGGATACGGTGGCGGGATCTCCTTTAGCGGAATCGGGAGCGACTCCCTGCTTCTACGCCTGTCGACGGTTTCGAACAATACGGCGGGCAGGAGAGGCGGCGGCCTTGCGGTCGGCAATCTCTCGGCCGCGATCCAGCTCGATCACGCGATCGTTGCGAACGGAGCCCCCCAGGATCTGTCCGCCATTTTTTCGGGCCCGCCGGCGACGTTCACGGCCAACTACAGCCTGATCGAAGCGCCTGGGGATTCGATCCTGGTGGGCGCCAACAATCTTGTCGGAGTGGATCCCCTCCTCGGTCCGCTCGCTGGCAATGGCGGTCCGACCCTGACCCACCGGCCGCTCGCCGGCAGTCCGGTGATCGATGCCGGCAACCCGGCGATTCCAGGCCCGCCCGCGACCGACCAGCGGGGCTTCGCGCGGATCTTCGGCGCGGCGGTCGACCTCGGCTCGGTCGAGGCTCTGTCGGAGCTCGTCGAGGTGCCGGCCCTTTCGTGGACCGGGCTCCTCGTCCTGGCCGGGTTGCTCTTCACCGTCGGCGCCCGACGGCTGCGGCGGGCCGGCTCCTGACCGCCCAGCGGTGACTCTCCGCGAGCAGGACCTCGGACGCGGCCTCGGGTGGCATCCAGACCAGCTCGTGGTCGGCCTCCGTTCCCGGCCCCGCGACCGCCTCGACCGTGGCGTCGACGAAAATGCTCCATTTCTCGAAGTGAGTCCGCTCCGACTCCGAGTAGATGAACTGCACGGCGCGTATCTCCCAGGAACCCACGCGCACGGCAAGCCCGCACTCCTCGAGCGCTTCGCGCACCGCCGCCTGCGCCGTCGTTTCGCCTTCCTCGATGCCGCCCCCCGGAAGAGTGAAGCCCTGAGGCGTGCGCACCACGGCGATCTGGCCGTGACCATCCTCGATGACGCCGTACACGCTCGGCCGGACCGTATAGTGCTGGGTTTCGATGCGCACCCCGAAGACGGGGACGTCTCGCCAATCCTCCATGAGCGGTTTCTCCATGCCGGTTCGCGGGTTCACTTCAGCTTAGGTATAAAGCGTCCGGTCTGCATCAGGTATGCCCGATAGGCGTCGCCAAACCGGGCCAGCAGCTTCTCTTCTTCCGTTCGGGTCCGGACGACGATCAGCAGCACCACCAGGCAGCCGGTCAAAAGAAGAAACCAGTTCGCGGCGATCAGCGAGCTCCCCAGGATCAGCAATGCCATACAGTCGTAGAACGGGTTTCGAACCCAGCGATACGGGCCGTGAGTGACCAGCGTGTGGGCCTGCCGCGTGACGACCGTATCCGTCAGGTTCGTCCCCAGGCTGCGGAGAGTCCAGATGAGCAGTCCGACGGTCATCGCGCATACGCCGACTCCCGTCCACCGCAACCATGCCGGGAGGGGCACCGAGGACCAGGCCATCCAGGCCGGATTGATCATGTAGGCGATCACCCCCAGCCACAGCATGAGCCCGAGAGGGCGCAACGTCGCCAGGATGAACAGCCCTTCCTGCCGCCGATCGAGCTTCTCGCGGGAAACCCCGGCCTTGATCCGGCGATAGAGAGTGATCAGAAGGACGGCCACGAAGCCGGCGACGAGGACGGGGCGAAAGATGGCATCCTGGTTCATTGGGCCCCTGGAACCTTTCCGCAGTGAGGGCAAGCAGTAGGTGCCTTGAGCTCCTGCACGGCCTCGACGAAGCCTGACCCGATAATGGCCGTCGGAAGGGCGAAGAAGCCGATGCCGATCACGGCGATGATGCCCGCCGCGATGCGGCCCATCGGAGTCACCGGGAAGACGTCACCGTAGCCCACGGTGGTCAAGGTCGCGACCGCCCACCACATGCTCTCTGGGATGCTTGAGAACTTATCCGGCTGCGCCTCGTTCTCAGCAAAATACATCACTGAGGAGGCCATAATCAGAAGGACGAGCATCAGGGCTGAGGTAAGGATCAGTTCCTCCCGCTTGACCCGGAAAACGCGGCGAAAGAGTTGCAGCGCGGTTATGTACCGGCTTGCTTTCAGAACCCTGACCAGTCGGAAGAGGCGGCCGGCGCGCAAGACCCGTAGATCGACCGTGACGAGGGGAGCGAAGAACGGAACGATCGCGAGAAGATCAATCAGGGTCAATGGACGCAGGGCGCACCGAAGCCTGCCGCGGACCGGGCCGGCAAACCGTGGATCCTCAACGCATGACCACAGTCGTGCCACGTATTCCGCCGCGAAGACCGCGACGGAGGCGGCCTCAAAGACGAAGAAGAACGCGGCGTATTCGCGTTCCATGGACTGGACTGATTGCAGTACGACCGCGAGGACGTTCAGAGCGATCAGAATGAGGATGAAGATGTCAAAGCGACGGCTGGCGACATCCCCAGGCCGTGCAGCCTCGACGATCTCCCACACGCGACGCCGGCTAGTCACGAGCGGGCGATTGCATGTTGGTCAGAGCAAGAACGCTGGCGAGCTCTAGAATGCGAAACCAGTTCCTCATCGTTCATTCTCCTGTCAAAAGGCCTCACGTTGAAGGTCATGAGCCCGCTGTTGACGTACGTTCGGCGGAAGGATTAGATCATGTCGGGTCGATACTATCGGTAGTGCGGGATGTTCCGTCCGAGAATGATGTCTCGCCGCCCCACCCAGACGCCGTTCTTGTTCCTGGAGACCTCCACGATGCCCGAGCCGCCACGGTTCTCCAGTTTGCCGCGCTTCTCCGGGGTCAGGAGAGGATCGTCCGCGAAGACGTACTCATCCAGGTAATATTCGTTCTTTCCCGGCTCTTTGACGACCGGGTGGATGTGGGCGGGGATATCGCGTTTCGGATACGGAGCGGGCCTGACGGTCCGGAACTCGTAGCGGCCCATCCGGTCCGTCTTCATCCAGCCGCGCAGATGTCCGTGCCGCCGCCCCTGGGTCTGGCCGGGAGCGGGCGAGTAGTACCCCTTCGCGTCGGTGTGGTAGACGTAAAGGATCACGCCGGGCGCGGGGGTCTTGCCGTCGCTCCGGTAGATGACGCCGCGCATCTCCAGCGGCTCTCCCGCCTCGCCGTTGCCCGCGATCGCCGTCCGCCAGTCCAGCGTCCGCGGCATCCCTTCGAACATGAGCTCGCAGCCGTCACAGCCGCCGCCGACAGACTGCGAAGACGGTGGAGCCTCTTCGGCGCAGGCCATCCCGAGGACGAACGCGAGCACCAGCGGCAGAGACAAGGTGCGCAGGAACCAGGTGCAAGATGATGCCATCGGATGATTCTACTCGCTGGGGTCAGTGCTCTTCGATCCCTTTCGGGTAACGATCCGCCACGAGATTCAGCCGGACGCCGTGCTCGAGCAGCGCCTTGAGGCCCGCGAGCACCAGCGTAAACCCTTGCGTCGAGTCGGTGACCTGTTTCACGAGATCGTCCCCATCGCCGGTAAAGCCGCTGTTCGTGATGCTCACGAACGTCGAGCCATCTTCGAGGGCTCTGAAGATCCATTCCACCAGGGTGGGGCCGCTATATCCCGGCCACTCGATGAGAATGCGCTTGTGCGGCTCGATGGCTTTCACGGTCACCGGAATCGAGATGCCGTACATCTCCCAGTCCCATTGAACCTGCTGGCCGGCCTCGAGCCTGCCGCTGCCCTTGGTGAACCAGAACCGGGTGGTGATGTCGGGGTCGACGAAAGCCTCGAAGACGTCCGCGACCGGTTTGCGGATGAGCATCCCGGTCCTGACGACCGGCACTTCTGTGAGCTGAAGATTGTTCATACGGACTCCTGTGCGGCTCATTCCGCGAGCCGCTTCTCGTCGGCTACAACTTCCGAAAGGCGAGACCCTCGCCTGTGTCGGGATCTCCAACCGTGAAATGAAGGAGCAACGGAGGATGGTCGCCGCGAATCATCGCGGGGACGCCATACTCGGTCTTGTTTCCGGAGATGTTGGTGCACCCCAACTGAACCGCCCACCACTGTTGCTGATCTTTCCTGATCTCCCACCGGCCCTCCGCGGTCTCCGTCTGCCGAGTGCACTTCGCCGCCGCGCGCCAGCAGGACGGAACGTTCTGGATCGTGAACGTTCCGTCGCCGCGCAGGATAAAGCGCGATCCTGGCGGAGGCACTCGATAAACGCGGTTCAGCATGTCGACGCTCTCGGAGTCCAGGACGTAGGTTCCCACCAGGTCCGAGGTTTTGGGCTTCACCTCGGTGAACTCGTGCGTGAAGGGATCGTACCGGCAGGAAACGCTCGCCAGAGCCATCAGCAACGCGATCGTGAGTCTGCGCATGGTCAACTCACGGCTTGCTGAGTTTCTCGGCGATCGGAAAGGTCATTGCCCCCTTCTCGGTGTACCACGTCATCGCCACGGCTTCGAGGCGTCCGGCCTTCACCGCGGGATCTTCCGCGGCCAGCCGCTTCGCCTCCTCGAGGCTCCCGGCGCGAAAGATCTCGAGGCCGCGCATGCGGGGGTCCGGCTGGTCGCCGAGAGGGCCGGCGACCAGGAGCTTGCCGGTTTCGGCCAGGTGGCGAAGATGGGCGAGGTGAGCCTGCTGAATCTCTTCCAGCTTGTCTGGAGGGTAGTCGCGCGGGTGCTCGGGACGTTGCAGGATGACGAACTGGTAGGACTCTAATTCGAAGGGCTGGGCGGCCGGCTTGGCCGCCGGAGGGTTGCCCTCCGCTTTGGGCTGGGAGGGCGGAGTGCCCTGGGCCTGCGCGAGCAGGGCAAGCGAGCCAGCCACAAACCAGAGGATGATGGACAGTTTCGTTACGGATCTCTCAGCCATTGAATCAATCCTCCAAGACATCGTTTAGTGGCAGCCGGCCCAAGAAGTGCCCGCCAAATATTCTAGCCCAGTACGGTCCTCCCGAAGGGCCCCGGAAGCTCGATCGGCCGCGTCAAAAGAATCCGCGGAGGAACGCCGCCGCTTCCTCCGAGATGCCGGCGATCTTGTTCGTGGCCTGCCGGTAGAATTTGAAATTGAGCTCGGTCTCGGGCCGGCCGTCGTTCCAGTCGGAAAAAGGTTTGAGCTCGCTCCGCCCCAGGCGCCGCCTCGCGAGCGCGGTGCGCCGGATGGTGACGCTCACGCGCGGCGTTTGCCGGTCGATCCCGGGTTTTTTCGCGATCGCTTCGGCCGAGGTGACGACGCCGCTCGCGATGAGACCTGGCCCGCCTTCGTTCTCGCTGGCGAAGACGAAGATCGTATCGCCTTCGGCGATCTGCTTGCCGCCGTACATCGTCTTCTGCGCGCGAAACACGAACGTCTCCGCCCCCGGATCGCCGACCTCGGCCTTGATCGCGAAAATCATACTTTCATCTCCCATCCTTGATTTCCATGGCCGCGCGGATCAGGCCGAAGCTCTGCAAGCGCCGTCGCAGGTGCTCGGCCACCAGCGTGTTGGCGAGCGGGCTCAGATGCGTCGGGATGAGCTCGTCGGTCGAGAGGTCACGGCCGGCTCCATCGAACACCTCCATCGCGTCGACGACCCGGTAGCCCTTGCCGCCGAGGAAGCTCAGCAGCGGCGCGTAACGCTTCCGGCGGCCGCCACGCCAACCGGTCACCTCCTCGCGAGTGGGGAAGATCAGGATGACGGGTTGCGCGCCGTCCCGAAGCGCGGTCTCGTAGAACAGGCTGAACAGGCGAGTGGTGACCGCAAAGGCCTCGCCGGAACCGTAACACCCGTCGCGGCTCGCGGCGGGCAGTTGCGCGGCGGCAAGCTTCACGAGCCGCACGGCCGCGCCGCGGTCCCACCGGCTGGCGTGGGGGCGCG